>Ga0302220_10001098_pt1 | contig 21416 bp, 18 predicted proteins | sample II_Palsa_E1_3_FD_194572 | JGI IMG/M metagenome (GOLD analysis project Ga0302220, IMG submission 194572) | Peat permafrost microbial communities from Stordalen Mire near Abisko, Sweden - II_Palsa_E1_3 | ecosystem: Environmental > Terrestrial > Soil > Palsa > Peat permafrost | place: Sweden...
AATGCCGTTGCCGCGCAGCGTGGTCACCGTCTGCATGGCGAGGCCTGTGCCGGCGCAGTCGGACGGCACGGCAGGCACGGCAGGCACGGCTGGGTCGGCGATCAGCTGGATCGGCAGCGAGGCGGCCAGCTGGCCGGCCATCCTGACGTCGGCGCTGCGCACCGCTCCCCAGGTGTAGCCCCCGCCGAATACCGCGCATTCGCCGGCGCTGCCGGTGCCGGACGGCAGCGCCGGCAGTTGCAGGCTGGCCGGCAGCGCCGAGGCGAGGATGCGCAAGCCCTGTGAGCCGGTATCGACCTGAATGTTGTCGATCGTGGCGCAGTTGCTGGTGCCGGGCGCGCAGATCGTGACGCTGGTAGTGAGCATGTTGCGGGTGAGTCCGGGCGCCGCGGTAACGGCGATCGGTTGAACGTTCGGCGTGGTGGACTGCGCGACAGCCGCTGGACTGCTGGCGGGGGTGGCTGGCGTCTTTGTGGAGCCGGAAGCCGCCGCCGGCGCGGCGGCCGCGCCCGTTGCATTGCCGGCGGCGCTCGAGTTGCCCCCACCCCCGCCGCCGCAGGCGGCGAGTACGCTGCAAAGCAAGCTGGAAAGGAGCAGAAAGGCAACGATTTGGGTTCTCATGGCGTGCTCCTTCAAGGCAGATCGTCAGGGGTGACGCCGGCGGGCAGCGCGTCCGGTAGCCAGGCGCGGCCGACATAGCTGCGCATCTGGCCACCTGATTCGACGATCACGTCGGGCTGGACCACGCGCGCGTCGTGCAGATCGCGCTCGGTTGCGAGCGCAGCGGCTTCGCCCGTCAGGTAGGAGGCGTCGTAGGCGCCGAGCAGCTCCGGCAGGTCGGGCATGGTCGGGCCCTGCCAGGTGTAGGCGAAGATCTGGCCGGTGCTCGATGCGTACTCGTTGATCGTCGTGCCGCCCGCATCGACGGTAGTGAGACGTTCGACGGCGCCGTTGAGGATCGGCACCGGTGGAGCGCCGGTTTCCCCGGCCGGCGTGGCGGCCATGGTGCCGCCGAGCGCCGCGTGAGCACTTGTCACGGGAAGTAATACGGAGATCGCCGCCGATAGCACGACGCCTCTGTAGAAAGGCATTAGGATGTTCCTCGACACTTGCATGGTGGCTCTCCCTTTGTTTTTTAATATGACGAATTCAAGATATCACTGAGGTTTCCTGATCAATGTGGGTGGGGTCTGGCGGGCGGACTCTAAATCTCGAAATGAAGCGGGCGCGGAAGTCGGGAATGGTCCGTTAAAACAATGAGATATTGCTTCTGACAGGGCTCTCTGACGTTACTGTCGGGAGTGTTGTGAATTGTTAAATTGCACTGACGGGGCGGGCGCTAAATCTGGCCCTCATGTCAGATTTCGGCGCGCGCTCGGCGCGTTTTTCGAGGTGTGATTCACAGCTTCGGCGAGGGGTGGATGCAAGCCCTCAAAACCGTGTTTTCGGTGTCGTTCAGCAGGGGCCAAACCGGCTTTTTGCACAGGTCGGCCCGGGATCGGTAAAATAACGGGTTGATCCACGGAAACTTGCCGTGGCGTAGCGGAAGGATTCCCTGAACATGACTGATCTTCGTCTTACCAAGCGGTATGCAGTATTGCTGGTGGCAGGCGGGCTGGTTGCCGGCGTCGCCGGTTGCGGTACTTCGTCGCCGACCCAGATTAACTACAAGAGCGACTCCAAATCGAAGCAGGTGTCGCTGGCTGTGCCGCCGAACTTGATCGATGAGACGTCCGATCAGCGCTCGCTTCCGCCCCAGGGCGGTCAAACCTCGTTGTCCGCCCTCAACCAGGTGCAGGCACAGGCGCCGACTGTCAGTCTGGGCGTGCTGCCGGCGGTCAAAGGCATGCATATCCAGCGTGACGGCACCGAAAGCTGGCTCGTCATCGACGACAAGACGCCCGACCAGGCCTGGGCGCAGATCCGCCGTTTCTGGCAGGAACAGGGCTTCCTGCTGGTGGTCGACCAGCGCGACAAGGGCGTGATGGAAACCGACTGGAACGAAACCCACGCGCAGATCAACGACGGCCTGATCCGCGACACGCTGTCGAAGGCGATGGGCAACTCGTACGTGGCGTCCGAGCGCAACAAGTACCGCACCCGCCTCGAAACCGCGCCGAACGGCGGCACCTACGTGTTCATCAGCCAGAAGGGCATGCGGGAAGCCCTGAGCGGCGCGAACAACGATTCGACCTCGTGGCAGCCCAAGCCGAACGATCCCGGCCTCGAAACCGAATACCTGAAGCGCCTGATGGCGTCGCTGGCGCTGGCCGATGCGCGCGGCGCCTCGGGCGATACGCAAAGCGCGGCCCTCTCGCCAGCCGGCACGCAGACGGCGCCGGGCGCGGCGACTGCTGGGGCGAATTCCAACATTGCCAAAACGGCAGCGCAAAACGTCGCACTGGCGGCTCAGCAGCCCATGCCGGACCAGAACCAGACGTCGGACACCTCGGCTCAATTCACCTCCACCGAGCTCACGCTGGGCGAGCCGTATGACCGCGCCTGGGCGCGTGTCGGTCTCGCGCTCGACCGCAGCAACTTCACGGTCGACACCCGCGACCGGGTGCACGGACTGTATTCGATCCGTTATGTCGATCCGAAGGACTTGAGTTCGGAAGAGCAGGGATTCTGGAGTCAGGTGGCCCACGGCCATACTGAGAAGACCGCCAAGACGTACCTGGTGAATGTGCGGGCCGTCACGCCGGATCAGACCCGTATCGCTGTGGTCGACGACAAGGGCAATATCGACTCGTCGCGACCGGCCAAAGAGATCATGGCGCTCGTGGTCGATCAGTTGCACTGATCCTCCGCGGCTTCGTCAAAAACCCGCCTGGTATGGCTTCCAGGCGGGTTTTTTATGTCCGCGGCCGGCGCCTGACGGCAGGCCCAGCAAAAGCGTGCGCCTTGCACGGAGTTTGCTTCTCTGCCTGAACCAAGACCAAGGAGACCGGCCATGTTCGACGTAATTCCCTACTGGATGTGGGCAGCCAGCCTGCTCGTTCTCGCGCTGGTGTGCGGCGCGGCCCTCTCGGCGCACGAGTCCAAGCAGGCTTCGACGCGAGTCCGAGGCGTGGCGTCACGCGCCAAATGGCGGGTGCGCTGAACGGCGCGCGGCCAGGCGGGCTTGTGTGCGGACCGCACGTAACGTGACGTTACGGCGTAACGCTCCTCAAAAGTCTGCCTCTTTTCTCGGCGACACGAAAAATAAACATAAAAATCAATGACCTGCGTTTTCGTGTCAAAGACATTTCAGGTTGGCACACAAGCTGCTTTATCTACCTCATGGGGCCCGACTGGCCGCACGCAAGCCGCTCACGCGGCGCTTGTGCGCGGCGTCGGTCTGCCTCGCTGCAGCACGATTCAGTGCCGGGCTAACAAACCGGTGCTTTGCCCGATGATGGCCTGCGCGCGCCGCGCGCGGCCCTGGTGGCCCCGTCGCCTATCCTCGTAGGGCGACGGTTTCGCCCGCGCTTCCATGAAGCGCGGGCTATTTTTTGTGCGCTGGGAATTCTAGGTATCCGCGCGGCTGGGGCGGCGCGGCTTCACCCACGGAATCCGTTTGACCACACCCGTGGCGAGCGCGGTACCGATCAGAATCACCACACATCCTTCGAGCATCCCCGGCGAAACGCTTTCGCCGAGAAACAGCGCGCCCCACAGGATGCCGAAGATCGGGATCACGAAAGTGACGGTGATGGTTTTTGCAGGACCGATGACGGCAAGCAGATGGAAGTACAGCATGTACGCGACACCCGTGCAGGCGACGCCCAGTGCGATAACCGCTCCCCACGCGTTCAGCGAGATCGGCGTGGCTGGCCAGTAGATCACCGCCAGCGGCAGCAATACGATGGTGGCGCCGGTCATCGTGCCGGTGGCGACCGTGAGTGCGTCGACGCCGCCCAGATTCCGCTTGGCATAGTTGGCGGCAATGCCGTACAAAAGCGTCGCGCCGAGTGCGGCGGCCGCGGCGAGCGCGGTGGTCAATGGCGTCGCGCTGCCGCCGTGGGACGAGGCAATCTGATCCCACACCAGCATCAACACGCCGAGGAAGCCGACCACCAGGCCGAGGCTGCGCAACGCGCTCAAGCGGTCCTTCAACCAAAGGAACGCCACGAGCGCGCCCCATAGCGGCGTGCTGGCATTGATCACCGAGGTAACGCCCGCCGACAGCGTCAACTCCGCATACGCGAACAGGCAGAAAGGCGCTGCCGAATTGAGAATGCCGACTACCACCAGCGGTACGGCACGACTGCGCAGCGTGGCGAGCGACTGGCGCAGCGGCCGTCGCGCAATCAGCACGATCGCAAGAGACAGCGCACCGATGCCGACCCGCAGGGCCATCAGCGGCGCGACCCCGAAGTCGGTCACGCCGACCCGGATGAAGAGGAACGACGCTCCCCATAGAGCGGCGAGGGTGATGAGCTGGAGCAGATTTCTGGCGTTCATTTGAGGCGCGTCTCGCGCGGTTGAGTCGGGACGCGAAGAGATGGTAACCGCGTGAGCGCGCGGATATTCCACGCTGGAATGAAACAGCAAGATCTCCTTGCCGGCGGGCTTCTTCGATGGGGATAGGGTAGGCGGGGTGCTCGCTTGCGTAAAACGAGCAATTCTCACCGCTATGTGAGGAAAATTGACGGGAACGGCGAACGGGGAGAGGCGAGCCAATGCTCGTCGACCCAGATGCGCAGCAAGACAAACGAGCCAAACCAGAAAGGCAACGCAAAAAAACGGGCACGCCCTCAAGCGTGCCCGCCGTTATGCTTCCGGCCGAGCGTTCTCAGTGCGGAATCATCCACTGCAGATAGTTCTGCTGCAGCCACACGATGACGCCGAGCACAATCGTGAGGATCAGCGAATGCTTGAACGTATTGGCGAACACGACACCTTCCTTGCCCTTGAGCTCGGTGGTGGCGACGCCGGTGGAGATATTCTGCGGCGAGATCATCTTGCCCATTACGCCGCCTGACGAGTTGGTCGCGGCCATCAGGATCGGGCTCAGGTTGAGCTGGTTGGCGGCCACCACCTGGAGGTTGCCGAACAGCGCGTTGCCTGACGTGTCGCTGCCCGAGAGGAACACGGCAACCCAGCCGAGGAACGCCGACACCAGCGGGAAGAACGCCCCCACCGACGCCGCACCGAGGCCGAGCGTGTAGGTGAGCCCCGAGTAGTTCATCAGGTAGGCGAGAGCGACGATGGTTGCCACTGTCAGAATGGCGATGCGCGTCTGCACCCAGGTGTCGACGATGGCGCGGCCGAATTCAGCCAGTGACAGGCGCACCAGCAGCGCTGTGATGATCGCGGCAACCAGGATGGCAGTGCCGGTGGCGAGCGGCTGGAAGTCCCAGATGGCCCGATACGCCGTGTGATACAGCGTGATGTAGACCGCCTTGTCGAGACCGGGCCAAGCTACCTTGACGTCGCCGATCGTGAAGATCTTGGCAATGGTCCAGACGATCACCACCGCCGAGACGATGATCCACGGATACCAGCCCTGCGCGCCGCTGATCTTGCCGCGCACCTCGTTGATGCGGTCGACATTGATCGCGAACTTCGGATCCGCGGCGGGCTTCCAGACCTTCAGGAAGGCCACCGTCACGATCAGCGAGACGAGCGACGAGAGCACGTCGGTCAGGCTGTAGTTGAGGTAATTCGAGGCGACGAACTGGGTGACGGCGAAGCTGCCGCCGGCCACCAGCAACACCGGCCAGATGCGCAGCATGTTGCGAAAGCCCGCATACACGGCGATCACGTAGAACGGCAGCAGGAACGCGAAGAACGGCAACTGGCGGCCGATCATCTGGGCGAGGCTGTCGGCCGGCAGGTGCGTGACTGCGGCGAGCACGGTGACCGGCACGCCGAGCGCGCCGAAGGCCACCGGCGCGGTATCGAAGATCAGCGTGAAGGTCAGGGCTTCGAGCGGCGGGAAGCCGAGCAGGATCAGCAGCGAACTGGTGATGGCGACCGGCGTGCCGAAACCGGAGATGCCTTCGAGCAGCGCGCCGAACGAGAAGCCGATCACCACCAGCACGATGCGCCGGTCGTTCGGCAGATTGTCGATCATCCACATGCGGAACGCAGCGAAGCGCCCCGAGCGTTGCGCGATGTTGTAGAGCAGGATCGCGGTGACGACGATCCACATGATCGGCCAGAGCGCGAAGACGGCGCCGGCCACGACCGTATTGAGGGCGAGTCCGACCGGAAACTGCCAGCCGAAAATCGCTACCAGCAGTCCGACGATCAGTCCGGCGAGTGACGCCTGCCATGCCGGGCGCCGGGCCCAGCCGAGCAGCACGAGGACCACGAGGATCGGTAGCGCGGCGACGATGAACGACGGGAATAGCGAATTGCCAATCGGGGTCAACAGTTGGTGAAACATCACGTCTCCTTCGTTGTTGTTCGAGTCGACGCGACCGCTGCACGTTATGTGACGCGTCGAATGTAGCAGAATGGATGACGGCATTGCTGCGTGTGGGACAGCACCGTGTTCTCTATTTAAACAGATAATGCATGCGGCAGCATCAGGATAGAACGCGTGCTGGCGCAGTCAAGACGGGGAAACCAGCGGCGCAATGACAGAGGTGAGCGTAGATGGCACGCAGGTGACTCGTGTCTGGCGCAAGCCTGACGTGGCGGTCAGATTGGGTGTGTCGCAGGGTGGGGAAAGACGTGAGGCGGCGAAGAGATGGTAACGCAGTGGTGAGGCAGGATTCGAGGCAGAAGTGTGCGTGAGCCGCCCATGACACCAGCGCGGCGGAGGCGGCCATTCAGACCGCTCTCTGCCTCTTAAAGCCGGGTGAGTATTTCGAGGCTCATTGACTCAGTGATTCAGTGCCAATGGCCTCCACCGCCGCCATGCCAACCGCCGCCCCAGCCACCATGCCAGCCGCCACCCCAGCAACAGCCGCCGCCCCAGAAGCCGGCAAAGCCGACCGATACCGACGGTCCCCCGTACGGGTACCCATAACCGTAGCCATAGTACGGGTAGGCCGGGGCCGCATACGGATAAGCCGCGTAGGGATAAGCCGCATAGGGATACGAGGAATAGGCCGGCGCTACCGCCGGGGCCGGCGTGTATATCTGCTGGCTAGCCGCGGTCGCCGCCGGTGACGGCACCACATAGCGACCCGAAGCCGTCACCGACGGCGGTGGCGGCGCGGGGATCGGGTTGTGCTGGTTGAGTGCGCCGACGGGCTCGCCGTTGGCGTTCACCGCGACGGACTGGGCGGACGAACCCGGCGTGGTTGGGTAATAGCCGTTCGCGCCGTACGGGTAGTAGCCGTAGGGGTAGTAACAACCGGCGAGGGCAAGCGCGGCAGCCGCGGCGCCAAGACGGGTGATAACCGAAAGTGGACTCATGGCATGCTCCTGATGCAGCTCGATGCCGCGATGGTTAATGTTTGAGAGGTTGCAAACCGGCATCTTCCACTCAGAATACCCCTGAGCGATTCGGGTCAGGTTGCAAACAGGTTACCGCTTATTTCAGTGCCGTGCCGGATGTGTCGTGGGTAAGCGCTTGTCGGGATTGGGTCACATTCAAGTCGCCTCAAACCGTGCCCGAAAAAGACAAGGGCTCGCCAGCGGCGAGCCCTTGATTTGCACGACAGGCGAGGCGGCGCATCCTGCGAGCGCCACCTGCCAGCCTCACTGCCGCTGGTAAATCTCAGCGCCCTTTTTCATGAACTCGATCGACTTCACTTCCATGCCCTTCTTCAAGGCTTCGTCGTCGGTCACACCTTGCTGCGCGGCGAACTCCCGCACGTCCTGAGTGATCTTCATCGAGCAGAAGTGCGGGCCGCACATCGAGCAGAAGTGCGCGACCTTGGCCGAGTCCTTCGGCAGCGTTTCGTCGTGGAATTCGCGCGCCTTGTCCGGATCGAGACCGAGGTTGAACTGGTCTTCCCAACGGAACTCGAAGCGTGCTTTCGACAGCGCGTTGTCACGCACCTGCGCACCCGGATGGCCCTTCGCCAGATCCGCCGCGTGGGCCGCGAGCTTGTACGTGATGATGCCGGTCTTGACGTCGTCCTTGTTCGGCAGACCCAGGTGTTCCTTCGGCGTCACGTAGCACAGCATGGCCGTGCCGAACCAGCCGATCATCGCAGCGCCAATGCCTGACGTGATGTGGTCGTAGCCAGGTGCGATGTCGGTGGTCAACGGTCCCAGCGTGTAGAACGGTGCTTCGTCACACCATTCCAGTTGCAGGTCCATGTTCTCCTTGATCAGCTGCATCGGCACGTGGCCCGGGCCTTCGATCATCGTCTGCACGTCGTGCTTCCACGCAATCTGCGTGAGCTCGCCGAGCGTCTTCAGTTCGCCGAGTTGCGCTTCGTCGTTAGCGTCGTAGATCGAGCCGGGGCGCAGGCCGTCGCCAAGCGAGAAGGCCACGTCGTAGGCCTTCATGATTTCGCAGATGTCTTCGAAGTGCTCGTACAGGAAGCTTTCCTTGTGATGAGCCAGACACCACTTCGCCATGATCGAGCCGCCGCGCGAGACGATACCGGTCATGCGCTTCGCCGTGAGCGGCACATACTTCAGAAGCACGCCGGCGTGGATCGTGAAGTAGTCGACGCCTTGCTCGGCCTGTTCGATCAGCGTGTCGCGGAAGATTTCCCACGTGAGGTCTTCGGCCTTGCCGTTGACCTTTTCCAGCGCCTGATAGATCGGCACCGTGCCGATCGGCACCGGCGAATTACGGATGATCCATTCGCGCGTTTCGTGGATGTGCTTGCCGGTGGACAGATCCATCACCGTGTCGCCGCCCCAGCGGATCGCCCACGTCATCTTGTCGACTTCTTCGCCGATCGACGAGGTCACGGCCGAGTTGCCGATGTTCGCGTTGACCTTCACGAGGAAGTTACGGCCGATGATCATCGGCTCGCTTTCCGGGTGGTTGATGTTGTTCGGGATGATCGCGCGGCCGCGGGCCACTTCGTCGCGCACGAATTCCGGCGTGATTTCCGTCAGACCATTCGGACCGAAGGCGCTCGCGCCGAATGCCTGGCCCGGATGCTGACGGCCCATCATCGCGGCGAGTTTTTCGCCGTTCGGGCCGCTTGTCCTGAGCGTTTCCAGATACGCTGCGCGCTGCTGGTTTTCGCGGATCGCGATGTATTCCATTTCCGGCGTGATAATGCCTTGACGCGCGTAGTGCATCTGCGAAACGTTGGCGCCCGCTTTGGCGCGGCGCGGCGTGCGGTGCAGGCCCTGGAAGCGCAGGTCGGTTGTGGCCGTATCGGCGGCGCGTTCGCGGCTGAAGTCGCTCGACAGACCGCTCAACGCTTCGGTATCACCGCGCTCTTCGATCCAGCGTTGGCGCAGCGCGGGCAGACCGGCGCGGATATCGATCGTGGCGTCAGGATCGGAGTAGGGGCCCGACGTGTCGTAGACGAAGACCGGGGGATTCTTCTCGCCGCCGAAGCTGTCCGGTGTATCCGACTGGCTGATTTCGCGCATCGGCACGCGGATATCGTCGCGTGAGCCTGTGACGTAGATCTTGCGGGAATTCGGCAGCGGGGCGACAGCGGCCGCATCGACGTGAGCGTCGGCGGAAAGGAACTTCGGATTGGCGTTCATGCATTTCTCCATGCAAAGCTCTATGTGGGGCCGCTAAGCAGGAGACGAGATGGAAGTTGTCGGAATTCGCCAGAGGATGAGGCGGTACTGCGCTACGAATTCCGTACGCTTCCCTGCGCTGGCATTATCCAGATCAGGTTCAAAGGGTATTTCTCACCCACGCAACACGGACCTCCAACCTCCGTGCGACGCAGGACCCCCGCGTTAGCAGCGCACACGATACACCGCCAGCGCAGTGCTTGGCAACCGGTCTCGAAATTGGCGATGCTCGAATGGCGGTCGGCTTACGGCCTGTCGTGCTTATCTCTATTGGGCCAGGCGAAGTGGTGCGCCGCAGCATGAAAGGTGGCGTTGTGTAGATGCTTCGAACCTCGGATTAAAGCGGAGCAGTCTGATAAGAATTTACGATTCTTTCATAGACGCCCGATCGCGTTCCTGCATAATGCTGCGGTGCGCGCCCGCGTCTGGGCGCCGTTTGTCTGCCGTTTGCCGTCCCCAAGTACTTCTGCCCGTTCTACCACCATGTCTTCGAGCCTTGCCTGCCAGGCCGCATCCACGATGCGGCGCCCGCCATCCGGACTCAGGGTCCCCAGCGGGGGCGCAACGCCTCGAACGACATGGGCGGATTGAGCGCATGTCGCCGCAATCGCCTGGTCGTTTTCCTCTCCGTTTTGCCTTTCGCTTGCCTCAGTCTCATGCTGGCCGGATCGCGCTCGCGCTGAGCGTCGTCTATCTCGTTTGGGGCTCCACGTATCTGGCCGTGCACGTAGCGCTCGGTTCGTTTCCGCCGCTCCTGCTATCGGGCCTGCGCAACCTGTTTGCGGGCATTGGCCTGTTCGTCTTCGCGGCGCGCCGCGACCCGGTCTGGCCGAGCGCCGCAGAGATTCGCAACGCCGGGCTGGTCGGCACGATGCTGGTGGGTCTCTCGAGCGGGATGCTGGCTTACGGCATGCGCACGGTCGGCACCGGCACCGCCGCGGTGATGGTCGCTACCGTGCCGTTGTTCGCTACCGTGATTGCCGCTGTGGCGGGGCGCAAGATCGGGCGCGGCGAATGGTTTGCCGTGGGCCTCGGACTCGTCGGGATTGCGATCCTGAGCCAAGGTAGCGGCGCGTCAGGGTCGGCTGGCGGGAGTCTCGCGATTTTGTGTGGCGCGCTTTTCTGGGCCGGCGGCGCGCATCTGGCCGGACGGTTGAAACTGCCGTCGGACCTGTTTATGTCTACCGCGTTGCAGATCGGCCTGGGTGGCGCGATGTCGACGATCGTCGCGTGGGTGTCTGGCGAGCGCATGGCCGAAGTGCATGTCCTGCCGCTGCTGGCGTTCTTCTACCTGATGCTGGTCGGCACTATGGCCGCATATGTCGCGTATGGCTATCTGATCCGGCACACCAGTCCGATCATCGCCAGCAGTTGCATGTACGTGAATCCGGTGGTGGCGGTCGCGCTTGGCGCGCTGCTGCTCGGCGAACCGGTGACCAGCGCGACGGTGATCGCGACGGTCGTGATTCTTGCGAGTGTCGGTTTGTCGTTCTGGTTCGATTACCGGCGTCGCGGTCTGGCGTGAGAGGCAGAGGCGCGCAAGGCGCCCCCGCCTTCCCTGGTTACAGGCGCGCCGCCAGCTCCGCCCCTTCGCGGATCGCCCGCTTGGCATCAAGCTCGGTGGCAAGCGCCGCGCCGCCGATCACGTGATACCGCGGGCCATCCGCCGGCGGTGTGACCGGCTGCAGATCGCGCAAGGATTCCTGCCCCGCACAGATCACAATCGTTTCCACCTTGAGCCACTGCTCGGCGCCTTCGCGTGCGATCTTCAGCCCGCGTTCGCTGATTTCCAGATACGACACACCGTCGAGCATCCGCACGCCGTTGCGCGCCAGCGTGGCCCGGTGCACCCAGCCCGAGGTCTTGCCGAGCCCCGCACCGAGCTTGCCGGCCTTGCGCTGCAGCAGCCAGATATCGCGTACCGGTTGTGCGGGCAGCGGCGCTTTCAGACCGCCGCGCTCACGCACGGCCAGATCGACGCCCCATTCTTCGAGCCACGCATCGCGTGGTTGCGGCAGCGGCTCGCCGGGATGATGCAGCAGGAACTCGCTGACGTCGAAGCCAATCCCGCCCGCGCCGATCACCGCGACGCTGCGGCCTACGGGTGCGCCACGCAGCACCTCGACATAGGTCAGGACGTTCGGCCCGTCGATGCCGGGAATCGCCGGGCGGCGCGGCGCGATACCCGTGGCGAGGATCACGTCGTGGTAGCCGCCCGCCGCGAGCAGCGCCGCATCGACGCGGGTAGCGAGCCGCACATCGACCCCGTGCCGTTCCAACTGGCTTTGAAAATAGCGGATCGTCTCGCTGAATTCTTCCTTGCCGGGCACGCGCATCGCGAGATTGAACTGTCCGCCGATGGTTGTGCTCGCATCGAACAGCGTCACACGATGGCCGCGCGAAGCGGCCACTGTCGCCGCCGATAGCCCGGCCGGCCCGGCCCCCACCACCGCTATCGCCCGCGGCGTCTCCTGACTGGCGAGCGGCCGGTACACCAGTTCAGTTTCGCGTCCCGCGCGCGGATTGACGAGGCAGGTGGCGCGCCGGTTCTGGAACGTGTGATCGAGACAGGCCTGGTTGCACGCGATGCAGGTATTGATCTCGTGCGTGCGACCCTCGGCGGTCTTTATGACGAAGTCCGGGTCGGCGAGCAGCGGGCGCGCGAGCGATACCAGATCGCCCGCGCCCTGGGCGAGCAGGTCTTCGGCGACCTCCGGTGTATTGATGCGGTTCGAGACGATCACCGGCACCTTGACTGCTGCCTTCAGCCGCGCGCTGAGCGGCGCAAAGGCCGCGCGCGGTACCGAGGTGACGATGGTCGGCACACGTGCCTCGTGCCAGCCGATACCGGTATTGAACATCGTGACGCCGGCCGCTTCCAGGGCCTGTGCCACCTGCACAGTCTCTTCCCACGTATTGCCGCCCTCGACGAGATCGATCAGCGACAACCGGTACACCACAATAAAGCGCTCGCCGCACGCGGCCCTGATGGCTTCGACGATCTCGCGCGCGAGCCGCATGCGGTTCTCGAGGCTGCCGCCGTAACGATCGGTGCGCCGGTTGGTACGCGGGCAAAGGAACTGGTTGAGCAGATAACCCTCGCTACCCATGATCTCGACGCCGTCGTAACCGGCGCGTTGGGCGAGCCGCGCGCAGCGCGCATAGTCGCGCACGGTCTTCGCCACACCGGCCAGCGTCAGTGCACGCGGCTTGAACTTCGAAATCGGCGACTTCAGCGCCGAAGCCGACACCACGAACGGCTGATACCCATAGCGCCCCGCATGCAGGATCTGCAGCGCGATCTTGCCGCCTTCGGCATGCACGGCCTCGGTCAGCAGGCGGTGATTGCGCAGGTCGAACACCGAGTTCAGCGTGCCGCCGAACGGCAGCAGCCAGCCTTGCCGGTTCGGCGAGATGCCGCCCGTGATGATCAGACCAGCGCCGCCCTTGGCACGCTCGCGGAAATACGCGGCGAGTTTAGGGTAGTTCCAGAAGCGGTCTTCCATGCCCGTATGCATCGAACCCATGACGACCCGGTTGCGCAAGGTCGTGAAGCCGAGGTCGAGTTCGGCAAGCAAGAATCGGTAAGGCATGCAACGGACCTTGTAAAAGTGGGGTGCGCCCGAACAATACACCGCCGATGGGCCGAACCTTCCGAGGAAAAATTCTAATCCTGCGAACTCATTGGCCGCGAGGCCTGTACACGACAGTGTGGGGTCCAGTCTGGTGCATGCGGCACATCGATTGCTGAATGCGAGCGTCCATATCACGCGCATCGAAACGGAACGATGTGCAACAGGGATAAGGGAGAGCGTCGCCGAGACGCCTGACCGGAGGGCGTTTCAATGAAAAACGAACAGGGCAATCCGGCAGGTACGGCGCTCATACAACTAATGGGTCGAGACCCGACATCGATATAGGTGAACTTATGAAGCTAATCCGAACCATGGCGGCCGTCATTGGCGTCGCGTCCGTCCTGACGGCTTGCGGTGGCAGCGGCAGCGACGCTGCGAAAACGCTGGGTATCACCGACCCGGAAATCCACTTCGAAAACGCCGTCCCCGGCAGTTCGCCCTATGACTTCCTCGTCAACGGCTCCGCGCCGGGCGGACAAACCAATGTCGCCTATCTGGGCGTGACGAACTTCACCAACATTGGCACGGGAGCGACGACTGTCGCGTATGCCGCCACGGGCACGAAGACGGCGCTTGCTAGCGGCAGCTTCCCGGATGTGGCCAACGGTCATGAATACACCGTGATCGCGTTGCCGGGCCTCACAAGCCCGGGTATCGGCATGATCGACGATCCGTTCGACAAGGGCCTGCTGTCGAACGACGCACGCGTGCGAGCCTTCAATGCATCGGCGAACGCAACCAATCTCGACATCTATATCGTGCCGGCCGGGACCAACATCAACACCGTCAGTCCGACGATGGCGGGTGTTGCATTCAGCAATGCGGTACCGGCTAGCGGTCAGGACTCGCTCTATCTGTCGGGTGGCACGTATATCGCGATCGCCACGGTGGCCGGCAGCAAGACGGCGATTTTCCAGTCGGCGTCGTTTAGTCTTGCTAACAACGCGGACTGGCTGGTCACTACAGTGCCGATCGCCGGCACGTTGAGCCAGTTGCTGCCGGGCCAGATTCACTTGCTGGTCGCACAGGGCGGTAACACCGGCACGCCGGCGATTGAATTGACCAACTCGCTGACGAACCAATAAGCGGCCTATAGGTAGTCTATAGGCGGCCAACAAGCCCTCAACAAGCGGTCAAAAGGTAGTCAATTAGCGATTAACAGGCAATCATAAGACCGACGTAGTTCGGCATGGCAGGGAGGGGCAGGGCGGCGATCCACCAGCGGTGGGTCGCCGCGTTGCTATTGGTTGGCCGCAACCGTGTGCGGTGCATCATGCGATGCGATACGAAGGGATTTCCTTGCCACAGCGCGGCACATAAAAAAGCCCGACGCGCAAACGCATCGGGCTCAACTTGCAGATCACATCAAAAGCCACGTCGATGGCGCCACCAGGGCGCCAGCAAGCGGTATTACTTGGCTTCTTCCGCGCTATTCGTGATGGCGTGGCCGCCGCTGGAGATATCCTGGCCGGCGCCGGCCATGGTGTTGCAACCGGCGAGGGCTGCAGTGCCGGCAATCAGAAGCAAAGCGGTGGCGATGAGTCGAGTCATGAGTTTTCCCCTTCTGAAGAATGCATCGATTGACACGCCTGATGAGCGGCGCGCGCTCCCTGTTGACCAACCGGGCATCGCGCCAGCCGATCTGGTCTGATTGCATCTTAAAAAATGGGGCGTCGCGGCGATGTCGGTCACGCCGCGATTTTGTTGTAGGCGTGATCCGTTGTTTGCGTCGGCGCTGTCCTACACGCGCCTGTGCATCCGCGCAGAGCCGCTTGCGCCGCTACATCGAAGCGGACGGGGCGTCGAGCGCCGACGCGGTTGTGCTGACGCAAGGCATCACCACGTGAATGTCGGTGCCGTTCGGCACCCCGCGGCGGATATCGAAGTGGCCGCCGTGCGCCGCTACGCGCTGGCGCATGCCGAGCAGGCCATGCGTGTGAGTGCGCTTCAGATCCGCCGGGGTAATGCCCACACCGTTATCTGCGATGGACAGCGCGACCTGGCCATCCGCGATCTGCAGCCCGATCGACACTCGCGAGGCGCGCGCGTACTTCGCCGCATTGGTGAAGGACTCCTGCGCGACCCTGAACAGCGCGATTTCGGTCTGCTCGTCGAGCTGGATGTCGTCCTTGGGCAGATTGAGGTCGAGCACCCAGTTGTTGCGCTGCGCCGACTCGTCGGCAAGCGTGCGCAATGCGGTCACCAGGCCGAAATTCGTCAGCACGGTAGGCCGCATGTCTTCGATGATGCGGCGTTTGAGCGCGATGCCCTGATCGAGGTTGGCGAGCGCGCGCGTGAGCTTCTCGGAGATAGCTGGTTCGCTGTCCTTCAGTTTGCGGTTAGCCCACGCCACGTCCATCTTGCTCGCCGTGAGAATGGCGCCCAGCTCGTCGTGCAGTTCGCGCGCAAGCTGGGTCTTTTCGTTTTCGCTGACGGCCTGCAAGTGCCACCCCAAAGCTTCGAGCTGGCGCGTGCGCTCGGTGACGAGCTGGTCGAGCTCTTCCTGCTGCGTGATCAGTTGCCGCTGCACGCGGGCCTGGCGATCGATCTGGATGCCGAGATTGCGAAACAGCAGGATGAACAGCACGATATTCAATGCCGACAGCCCGGCCGCCACCAGCGTCGACACGCGCTGATCGGCGCGGCTCGCGTCGAGCGCATGCTGCGCACGGCTCGCCTCGTTATCGCGCAGCAGCGACAACGTGTTGTCGACGAGGCCGGCATCGACCGGCGCCGCGCCGGTGGCGGTGCCGCATCCAGAGAGCGCGAGCGGTTGCGGCTCGGCTTGCTGCAACGCAGCGGCGCCTGCACCGATGCGCGCGTCGATTAGCGATGCGATCTGTGTGAAGCTCGCCAGTTCCGCGCTGCCCGCCTCGCGGCGGTGATAGTAGACGCTCAGTTGCTGCGCGGTCTGGCGCACCCGGCCGGCGGTCGAACAATAGGCCTGGACGTTGGCCGTCTGCTTCGTCAGAAGAAAGCTGCTTTGGTAGGCGCTGAGCTGCGCCAGCTGACTTTCGAGCCTGCTCAGTTGCACGGTGACGTCGCGTGCTTCGAGGGCGCTCTCGTACTCGGCCGCGATGCGTTCGCGGGCCGTCTCGAGAATCACGAGGCCGCCCACCGTGATGACGATCGCGACCGTCATCGCAATCGCCCAGCTGCGGTTGCGCATCCACGCGTTGAGCCGCGTTGCGGCGAGCGGCGTTTGCGCCGAATTTCGCATTGGGGTTTGCACCGAGCTATCCAGCGGGTTTTGCACGTTCTTCACGCCTCGGTTTCTTGATGACCTTCTCAGTGTAGCGGTCGCCGCGCGAACGGGGCTGCTTCACGGACATGCACGGCTCGTGCCGCGTCATCGTAAAGCACCTGTAATGCAATGTCGGCGGATTCTCACACGAAAAACGGCGTGAGCCGGAATGCGGTACGCCAGAGCGGTCATTACGATGGTCCTATCAGTCCAATCCTTTTACGGGAGAAATCCATCATGCTGAAATGGGCCTTGATCTTCGCTGTGATCGCCATCATTGCCGGTCTGTTCGGCTTTACCGGCATTGCGGCAGGCGCTGCGGCGATTGCGAAGTTCCTGTTCGTGGTGTTCCTGATTCTCTGCGTGGTGTTCCTCGTACTCGGTTTTGTGGTGACCAAAAAAATTGTCGATTAGCGGCGGGGGGCGCCTTGCCCTGGCGCCCTGCCGTCGCTGAGCCAGGCATGTCATCGACCAACAACACTTAACTCAGGAAGGGAGAACCGCCATGCTTCACTACGCAGTCGTATTTTTTATCATCGCCATCATTGCCGCGGTGTTCGGGTTTACCGGCATCGCGGCGGGCGCCGCTGAGATCGCCAAGATCCTGTTCTACATTTTCCTGGTCGTGTTCGTCGTGACACTGCTGCTTGGCGTATTCCGAACCTAGACGTTACCCAGCTCCCGCTACTGAACATCAGGCGCGGTTCGTGCGTGATGTGCAGTTCCCCCAATACCGGTTAAAGGAGAAGCTCAATGTCGAAGTCATCCAGCGCACCCACCCAGGCCCACGGTTCGTTCGTGATGGATCTGCAGAAAATTCGCGAGGACGCTCGCAAGCACATGTCGGATGGTGCCGTCACGCAGAGTTACGGCGCCGACCGCGAGGTGGTGCTCAAGCTGTTGAACGATTCGCTCGCGACGGAAATCGTCTGCGTGCTGCGCTATAAGCGCCATCATTTCATGGCCAAGGGCATCAACTCGGAGGCGGTCGCCGCGGAATTTGCCCAGCACGCCGCCGAGGAACAGGGGCACGCCGACCGTTTCGCGGAACGTATCGTGCAGCTTGGCGGCGAGCCGGACTTTGCCCCGGACAGCCTGAAGAGCCGCTCGCACTCGGAGTATCAGGAGGGCAAGAACCTGACCGAGATGATTCGCGAGAACCTGATCGCCGAGCGCATCGCGATCGATACGTATCGCGAGATCGTTCGCTACCTCGGCGATAGCGACGTGACCACGCGGCGCATCTTCGAGGAAGTGCTGGCGGTCGAAGAGGAGCACGCCGACGACATGGCGGACCTGCTCGAAGGCCGGGAGTAAGAGTGGCAAACGCGTGGCAAACGCACGGTGAGTGAGTGGAAATTGAGCGTAGCAGCGCCGTCGACCGGGCACGGCAGGGACGTTTCGCCTCACTTCGAGGCGAGACGTCATTACAATGACCGCTTGGGATCGATCTTCGCTGCACTGACGGGAAGCCAATGATTCGAGTGTTGATAGCCGACGATCACGCCATCGTCCGGGGCGGTTTCAGACAGTTCGTCGCCGACGAGCCGGATATGTGCGTGGCCGCGGAAGCCGCGACCGGCGACGAAACCATCACCCTCGTGCGCGAACAGGCCTTCGACGTGGTGCTGCTCGATATCGCCATGCCGGACAAAAACGGTATCGACACCTTGCGCGTCATCAAGCAGGTGCGCCCGGAGCAGGGCGTGCTGATCCTCTCGGGCTATCCGGAGAGCCAGTACGCCATCAATCTGCTGCGGGCCGGTGCCAACGGGTATCTGAACAAGGATTGCGAGCCCGACGAAATCGTGCGGGCGATCCGCTCGGTGGCACGCGGGCATCGCTATCTGTCTGAGGCGGTGGCCGATACACTGGCGGACAATCTCGACAAGCCAGCTGCTGGCCGTCCACACGAGGGGCTGTCCGAGCGCGAATTCCAGATTTTCTGCAAGCTTGCGGCCGGGCAGATTCCGACCGACATCGCAAAAGAACTGCATTTGTCGGTGAAGACCGTGAGCACCTACCGGGCGCGGGTACTTGAGAAAATGCGCTTGACCAACAATGCGGATCTGACTTACTACGCGATCAAGAACGGCCTGATCGAGTAGTCAACCAGTAGCGTCACGCAAGGAGCCATGCGCGGACATCGCGCGGAGCAAGGCAATGAGCAGCGATTCGACCTCTCCTGACGGCCCCGGCCAGCCGCCCTTGCGGGTGCTGCTGATCGAGGATTCGGCGTTGATCCGCCGCAGCATCGTCGAGGCCATCGACGCGTCGGGGATGCTGCATGTCGCGGCCTTTGCTGATACGTCGGACGAGGCCATCGCGCTGTTGACCGGCGAGTCCTTCGACGCGGTTATCGTCGATCTGCAACTGAAGCACGGTTCGGGCGTGCCGGTGCTGGCGTATCTGCAGCGCGAGGGTTTGATCGATCGCACGTTTGCGGCGGTTCTGACCAATCATGCGTTGCCGGCCTACCGCGAGCGCTGCCTGCAATACGGCGTGCGCCATTTCTTCGACAAGTCGTTCGAGTTCGACCGGGTGATCGATGCGCTGCACGACTATGCGCAGACCCGCAGGGATGGCTGACGGTTGTGCGCGTCAGGCTGTCCTTGTTCTGCCTTTGGTTCGTTGGGTCCGTTTCGCAGCCCGTTCGCCGGTCAGTCCTTCGATTCTCTCCAATGCACGCTGCATCTGCGCCAATCCCTGTGCGATGTCCTTGCTGCCGTCGAACAACAGGCTCTCCAGATGGTCACTGAGCACGCGAGTGAGGGCGTGATAGTGCACGGCGGCGGGTGAGGGGAATGCCTGGATCTGGCCAGCCTTCGCCAGTTGATCCATCACGCCCACCACCCGATTGCGCTGCAGCACGTAGCGATCCTCCGCGACGGAAAAGCGCGCGTTGCCGGCTGCGCCTTGCATCACGAAGTACTTCATCAACTCGGCCGAGGTGAGTGTTTCAACGGCACGCCAGGCGGCTTGCCGGGCGGCTTCGTTGCCGCTTGTGGGGATCGCCAGCAGCGCGCCGCCGAGCGGTGTCACGGGGGCGATGTCCGGCGTGAAGGTCGGATGCGGCAGCAGGCCGACCCGGGCACCCTTTTGCAGCAGAATATGGCTGTCGAGAACCCCATAGCGATTGGACCAGTGATAACCCATCGCCGCTTGCCCACGGCCGAAGATCTGCGCGCTGCGCACCCATTGGAGGCTGCGCAGATCGGTAGGCGAATAGGGGATCAGGGCGCGCAGATATTCGATCACCCGTCTGCCCGCATTCGTGTCGACTCGCGGCACGCCCGTGGCGACCGGCAATTCTCCTTGCGCGCCGAGAATCTGCAGGAAGGTCTCGCCCAGCGGCAAGCCGGGTGCCGCGCACCACGTGATGCCTACCCGCCCGCGGCTGGGACGGTGCAAGCGGCGCGCGCATTCGACGACGTCGTCGAAACATCGGGGAGGCTGCAGGCCCTCCGCATCGAACAGGTCTTGTCGGTACCAGAGAAAATCCAGGGTCGGCTGGATCGGAATGCCGTAGAGATGCCCCTCGCTCCAGCCGGCGCGCCATACCGCATCGTAGAAGTCGAAGCCCGAGATCCGGCTGCCGCTTTGCAAACCCTGCAGGTCGAGCAGACGCCCGTCTGCGGATAGTTCGGCCAGCCAGGGAAAAGGGATCGCCACCAGCATCGGTGCGCTGGGGTCAGCGCTCGTGTCACGCGCGAGAGCAGCGCCGAGCTCAGCACGATAGTCGTCTTGTGGACACATCTGGATAGCGAGACGCATGCCGAGGAAGCGCTCGAGGTCCGCGCGGTTCTGCTTGATGATGTCGAACACCGGATCGGCGTAGGCGAGCAACGTGAGCTCGAGCGCGTCGTTAAAGCCGGAGGCTGCGGGGCGTGGCCATGCCACATCTGTTGCCGGGGCGAGACTCGTAGCATTGAAGCGGTCGAGCGCCTGGGTATCGACCGCACCAACCAGCAGCCTGATGGTTTGCTCGGTCACCTTGTCGAGCTTGTCGAGCAGCATGACAGAGGGCTTCACCTCTGCGCGGCTGCTGTGTTTCGACAGCGGACGCATCTCGAGCCAGCCTTGCGCCTTCAGCGAGAAGATGCTGCGGCGCGCGCTCGAGCGTGGCAGGCCCGAATGATCGGCGAGGGCGGTGACCGTGGTCTGCCGGTCGTTCAGATGGTTGCGCAGCAGCACGCTTAGAATCGGCCAGCCGGCCTGTGCGGTTTCGCCGAGTTCCGTGCGCAGGATCTGCGCGAGGCCATCGATAGCGGCGATCGCCGCGTGGCGGTCCCGTGCATGCATCTGTCTCCCTCCGTGTGGCGCGTAAGTCCGGCGCTAGCGCGTTTAGCAGGGTCGGGCCGGGCCACCGTCCCAAAAATAACACATAACATACTGATTCTGATAAAAATAACCAAAATGGTCATCTTGTTTGTGAGGTATGCGGCGGACCTCGGCCTAGGATGTCATGGCGATCACAGCGCCAGCCAGCGTTGGCGATACGTACCGACAAAAAATCAGGAGACAAGCATGAGAAAAGCCGCAAGCCGCGTCGCCGTCCTAGCGGCGCTTGCTTTCTGCGCGCACGCCTTCGCGGCGGGTGCGCACTTCGTGATGATCTCGCACGCCCCCGATGCCGATCCGTTCTGGAATGTTGTCAAGAACGGCATGAGAGACGCCAGTGTGGATTTCGGCGTGTCGGTGGACTACCGCAACCCTCCCAACGGCGATCTCGCCGACATGAAGCACCTGCTCGAACAGGCGGCTGCGCGTCAATACGATGGCGTCGTCACCAGCATTCCCGACCTCGACGTCGTGCAGGTGCCGATCAAGGCGATCGTCGCACGAGGGATTCCGGTCATTACGTTCAACTCGGGCGCGACTGAGCAGAGTGCCGCGGTCGGTGCGCTGCTCCATGTGGGGCAAAG
>Ga0302220_10001099_pt1 | contig 21406 bp, 17 predicted proteins | sample II_Palsa_E1_3_FD_194572 | JGI IMG/M metagenome (GOLD analysis project Ga0302220, IMG submission 194572) | Peat permafrost microbial communities from Stordalen Mire near Abisko, Sweden - II_Palsa_E1_3 | ecosystem: Environmental > Terrestrial > Soil > Palsa > Peat permafrost | place: Sweden...
AGGCGTTGTAGGCCGGAACACGTCGGAGCGTGGGGCGCAGTCCGTGGATTCCGCAGGTATAGGCCGGATAGCGGATCGATCCTCCGATGTCCGTGCCGAGCGCCAGATGACCGATCCCGGCCGCGACGGCGGCGGCCGCACCTCCCGACGAACCGCCTGGCGTCAACGACGGATCGCGCGGATTGCGCGTGGCGCCGTGAACCAGATTGCTGGTAAACCAGCGCAAGGCGAAGGTCGGCGCATTGCTGCGGCCGAGCAGCACCGCACCGGCCCGCTGGAGGTTATCGACTGCCGGGCTGTTGGCCTGCGCCACCAGATCCTCCTGGAGCCGTGTGCCATTGGTCGTAGCGAACCCTGCCTGATCCGTATTGATCTTTACCGTGACCGGAACCCCAGCCAACGGACCAGGGTTCTCGCCGCGGGCCACAAGTCTGTCGACCTGATCGGCCTGTTCCCGCACCCAGTCGGGCCGATGCGCGACGATTGCATTGATCTGCGGGTTGACCGCGTTGAGCCGCTGGAGCGCGGCTTCCGCTGCTTCCCTCGCAGAGACTTTGCGAGTGCGAATGAGGTGAGCAAGTTCAGTTGCGGGCAAACGCCATAAATCCGTCACGATGCCTCCTTTAGAGGGACAAGCTTTGGGGGTGCCCCCTGCTTAACCCGGGGGCGCACAGTCTGTCTCAATGTGTCAGGCAACTTATGAGCATTCCGTGGACCCCAATCTATCGTTGGCAATAGCGACGCGCCATCCTATCTAGGGATAGAAGCTCTCTTACCATCGAGTGACTCGCTCATACCGATGGTTAATTTCCGTGGACCAGTCTGTTTTGAAAAACTGGAGGTGCCGGTAGGGGCCACCTTTATCTAGGCTAGCGCTGTGGAATTACTCGTCATAGGCCGCTTATGATTCGCACGGCTGTCACTGAAGATCTTCAATTGCAAGTCCTGCGCGGGCGTGCGCCTCATAACGCAGATGAGTCTGCCCTGATACACGGCACAGTCACGCAAATCGAACGGTACGCGTCCGGCGTCACGATACTCAGAATTTGCGTGGAACAAGGGTGCAAGTTCGCTTATAAGCCCGGCCAATATATTGAGGTGAAGGCCTCCGATGGCCGTTTCAGGTGCTTTTCGCTAGCCACGTCGTGTCTCCATGAAGGATGCATCGAACTTCACGTCCGACGCGTTGCTGACGGCCTCTTCAGTGACCGCACCGTGAGGGGGATCGAACGCGGTGACGTACTGTCATGGAGAGGGCCGTTCGGAGACTTCGGACTACACAGCGATACGGTTTCCAAATGTGCGGTCTTTCTTTGCACGGGTACGGGTTTCGCACCTGTCCGGGCGATCGTGGAGGAAGCGTTCTCCAGGGGGTGGACGCGGCCCATGTCGCTTTACTGGGGCGGCCGTACAGAAGACGACCTGTATATGCGCGACGTGGTCCATTCGTGGACTCGCACGCACGGCAACTTCCAGTTCATTCCCGTGCTCTCGCGTGTTGGCACCGATGCGGATGCGCCTCGCCGCACTCGCGTCCATGAGGCCGTCCTCCATGACTTTGCCTCGTTCGCCGACGTCGACGTTTACGCGTGTGGCGCGCCTGCGATGGTTGCGACTGCGCGTGAGGCATTGAGCTCACAACGCGGGCTGCGTGAGGAGGCATTCTTCGCCGACCCGTTTGGGGCAACGGCACCCGCTTGCGCTACAGCAAGCAACAACGTGGACGTGGCTCAGATCAAGGTCAACGGCATCGCCTATGCCGCGCCTTTGAACGAGTCGCTGCTTGGCGCGCTGCGCTGTCGCGGTGTTGCGATCCCCAGCGTATGCGGGGGCCGAGGGGCATGCGGGACGTGCCTGGTCGAGATTGATGCGGCGTCGCGCGCGAGATTGCCGCCACCCAGCCGTGACGAGCGAGAATTGCTCGAGTGCCTGCCCGAAGCGACGGACTGTTCACGCCTCGCTTGCCAGATCCGGGTTGATGCATCAACGAGCGGTCTTGCCCTCTCTGTTCCCTGAAGTCAGACGTTGTTCGGCTTCAACTTCAACCGCAAGACAAAAGTACGGAGCATTTCCTCATGAGTACACTCGCCCTGACCGATCTTGAGCGCGTCGGCACCGCATTTGCTGCGGATACCATGCTCTCGGTTCGTGACAAGACCCGCGCCGCTATCCACGCCATCGCCGCACAGTGCCGCCCTGGAATGGTCGAGGAGGATGCTGTCGAGATGGCGAAAGGCATTCTCAAGGGCGCCGGCATGCGACGCGGATGGCACGACGTGTACGTGCGCTTCGGATCGAATACCACGAAGACCTTTGGGGCGCCGTCCGACCCCGGTATTGTGCTTGGTGACGACGATATCTTTCTGATAGACATCGGTCCCGTCTGGGAGAAATGGGAAGGCGACGGCGGTGATACGTTTGTCACGGGTGAGGATGCCGAGATGACCCGTTGTGCGCGTGACGCAAAAGCGCTTTTTCACGAAGTGCGCTCGAAATGGCGTGACGACAGGTTAACGGGTCAAGCGCTCTATGAATTCGCAGAGCGCCGCGCGACCGAACTCGGGTGGAAACTGAATCTCGATTTATCCGGCCATCGTATCTCGGACTTTCCGCATGCGGCAGTGTACGAGGGGCCGCTCGCCGAGGTGCCCTTTCATCCTGCGCCGCTGCTATGGGTTCTGGAGATTCATATCCGTCACCCGGAGAAAGCCTACGGAGCCTTTTTCGAGGACATGTTGCTGGGGGACGAGTTCTTTGAGTTGGAAATCTGACGTTTTGCCGGTCGACGAAAGGCGTTGAATCACGTGCTACCTGCGCTGGGCAAGATACCAGCGCAGCCTTCGCACGCTTCGCTAGATACCGAGGCCTTGCCAGCTCGATGCAAGTCTCGAGACCGCTTCTGTGAGTTCGCGTTCGTTCAGGCTTGCGAAGCCGAGTCTAAGCCCTGAAGTCGGCTCGCCGGACATCGAATAGGTCGCCCCGGGCAGGATTTTCACGCCATGACGGGCAGCGCTCAAGACAAGCTCGCCGACGTCGACGTTCTCCGCGAATCGTACCCAGAAGGCAAGACCTCCATCGGGCAGTTCGAAGTCGATCGCCGAGCCGAAGTGGCGCTTGAGCAGATCGGCAAACGACATTCTTCTGTCGTCGTAGATGCGCAGCACCTTGCGCGCATGACGCCGGATCTCGCCAGCTTCCATCATTTCGGCTACCGCTAGCTCTGTTGCCGGATCGCCCTGGCGATCAATCAGGAGAATCTCCTCCGCAACCCGGTCGACGAACCGTTTGGCGCCCGCAATGTAACCGCTCCGCAAGCTTGGGGTAAGCAGTTTGGAGAGCGAACCGATGTAAGCCACCTTGCCCCATTGATCGGCGCTAGCGAGCGGCAACATCGGACGGTGCGAGAAATGAAAGTCGTGGTCATAGTCATCCTCGATGATTGCAAAGCCAAACTGATCGGCGAGCGCGAGTAGCCGCAAGCGCCGTTCAGGCGGCAGCAGGACCGTGGTCGGAAACTGATGGTGCGGCGTCAGGTAGACACACCGTACGCGCTTGATCCGGCAGAGCTTCTCGAGATCGTCAAGGCGCATGCCCTTCTCGTCGACGCGTGCGGTCACCACCTCGACGCCGTTGGCGAGAAACGCCTCTCTTGCCGGGGGATAGCTCAGCGACTCCAGCACAGCCGTGTCGCCAGATTGTGTGAGCACTCTCGCGGCGATGAAGATGGCCATCTGGCTCCCGCGGGTCAGGCAGATGGTGTCAGCGGTTGTGTTGAGACCCCGGTCCGCATTGAGCATCGCCGAGATCGACCGGCGCAGCGCCCGTGTGCCACGTGGATCGCCGTACCCCAGCAGGTTGTCGCGGCTCAGCGAAAGCAGGCTGCGGCGATAGGCACGTGCCATTTCGTTGACGGGCACGAGGCGCGTGTCGGGCGCGCCATCGTCGAACATCAGCACGCCCGGCTCTGGCAACAATATGTCGACCCGGGTCTTTTGTCCGGGCAGGCGGAAATCGGGTTCCTGAGGCACCGGCGCCGTTTCGACGGGCCGAAAGGCGAAGGCCGCCGGCTGGGCCGTGGGCAGGCGCGGCGACACGAACGTCCCCCGTGCGCGCTCCGGCGTCAGCCACCCTTGGGCGATGAGTTCGTCATAGGCAAGGATCACCGTTTTGCGGTTGACGCCGAGCTCCTCGGCGAGGTGTCTCGTACCAGGCAGCGCGCCTCCCGGCTGAAGCCGGCCACGGCGAATTTCTTCGATGATCGCGTGGGCAATCTGCAAGTAAGGAGGCATCTTCTGGCCCTTGTCCACCCTGATGCCCATCTCCGACGGTCTCAGCATGCTGGTCCACCCTGCTTTAATTTCCTGGAGGATTCACCTGGTCCAAGTCGATCGTACCATCGGTTCACTGATTACGGAGCCCGAATCCTGTTCGTGGCAAACGAGTTCGTCGTCATCGACCTAAAGGTGCAATCCATGGAAACGAATCCCCTACGAGCGAATTGTTTGAGCTTTTCGGAGTTGCTGGGTCAAGCCGTTGCACTGATTTCCCCGACCATGACCGCCGCGCTGATCATTCCCGTGATGTTCTCCAACACGGGCAATATGAGCTGGCTGGCGTATGCGCTGGGTACCGTGATGCTGCTGTTCGTTGCCTTCAATCTCAACCAGTTCGCACGCCGCTCAGCAGGGGTTGGGTCGATGTATGCCTATACCTGCAGGGGACTTGGGCTCACCGCAGGTGGGATCGCGGGTTGGTCGCTCGTGTGGGCCTATCTGGGAATCGCCATGGCGGGCATGACGGGGTTCGCTGTGTTCGCGGACAAGCTGACCCAGATGGCGGGCCTCAGCGTCTCTCCGCTGGTTTTCTTTGTGGTCTGCGCCGGCACGGCGTGGTATTGCGCGTGGAGAAACGTCCAACTCTCTGCGGTGCTGATGCTATTTCTTGAGGGCGCCTCGATGCTGTTAATCCTGGGGCTCTGCTTCATCGTGCTTCAGTCGCATCATTTCGCCATCGACACAAAACAACTTAGCCTGAGCGATACGCCGCTCTCGAGCATGGGGCTCGGCGTGGTGGTCGCGATTTTCAGCCTGGTTGGCTTCGAGTGCGCGACGGCGTTCGGTACGGAAGCGAAAAATCCGCTGAAGTCGATTCCACGTGCGGTGATCTGGAGCCTGATCGTGTCCGGTGTGTTCTTCGTCTTCGTGACCTATGTGATGGTTGATGGCTTCACCGGCTATGCAACCACGCTCGACAAGATCGACGCACCACTGAACATTCTGGCCGAACTCGCGCACGTCAAGTTCCTGCAGGTGCCGCTATCGCTCGGTGCGATGTTTACGTTCTTCTCGCTGGCCCTCTCGTGCATCAATGCAGGCGCACGGGTGATCTTTGCAATGGGACGGCATGGTCTTTTTCATGAGGCAACAGCAGACGCTCATTCGACCAACGAAACCCCGCACGTCGCGGTTACGCTGATGGCCGCCATCGCTTTTATCGTTCCGGCGATACTTTTCGCAGCCCACAACGCCCCGCTCGATATCTTCAACTGGGTCGGCACGTTGGCCGCGTTCGGCTTCCTCGTGCCGTACTTCCTGATCACGATCGCAGCACCCGTCTATCTTTCCCGGCTCGGACAACTGCGCCGGCGCGACGTTGGCTACTGTGTTGCGGCGCTGTTGCTGCTCATGATCCCCGCCGTTGGCAGCGTCTATCCGCTACCGCCCGCACCGGTTGTCTACTTCCCGTATATCTTTTTCGCTTACCTGGCGGCCGGCGCCGGATGGATCGTTTCCCTCCATCGTCGGGAGCCGGCAGCGCGCACGCGCATCCGCGAGGAACTCGCGTCGACGCACGAGCAGTATCAACTCGCAGCAACCCAAGCTGTCAACGAGGTTTAAGCAATGAAGCATGTTCTTGCCATTCGTCATGTGCCGTTCGAAGACCTGGGTTCCTTCGAACCGGTGTTTGTTGAAGCAGGATGTCGGGTCAAGTACGTTGAGGCTCCAACGGGAAATCTACAGGACCTCGATATCCGCACACCGGATGTCGTGGTGATTCTTGGTGGACCGATCGGCGCGTACGAGGAAGACAGGTATCCGTTTCTGCGCCATGAACTGTCACTGATCGAACAGCGCCTGAATACGGGAATGCCACTGTTGGGGATTTGCCTCGGGGCGCAACTGATCGCAAGAGCATGCGGTGCCAAGGTCTACCCGGGCACAGTAAAGGAGATCGGGTGGGGGAAGGTGATGTTGACAGACGCCGGCAAGGAGTCGGCGCTTGCACCTCTATCGGCAAATGTGCCGGTCCTGCATTGGCATGGCGATACGTTCGATTTGCCAGCGGACGCCGAGCGGCTGGCTTCTACCGATCTTTACCCGAACCAGGCATTTTCGATCGGGACGTATGTGCTTGGGCTGCAGTTTCACCTCGAAGCATCGGCTGCCGCTCTCGAGAGTTGGCTCGTCGGGCATGCGTTCGAACTGGCGCATGCAGGCGTGGACGTAAGATCTTTGCGCGAAACCGCGCCGCCTCCGTCGCCTTTGGGCGGCGAGATGCTGCGCGATTGGTTGGCCCGGGCCGAGGCGCCGGCTGACCTTTAATGCCGTGAGCCGGACCTGGAGCACGATGAACGGGGAGGTTCGGGGTCCCTCTCGCATAGACGCAGCACGCGCAACGCTCATGGGTCGTGGCATCGCGGTGAGCGAAGTTTTTCATGACGTTGGCGGCCTGTTCCACCATGCCGGTGAGGCAGGACGCGTGAGCGGCGCCCATCCGGAACGGCGCAGCTATGGGTCGTTCGCTTCGTTCAGCGATCCTGACGGGAATAGCTGGATCTTCCAGGAGGTCACCAGACGGCTCCCGGGAAGAGCGGCTGCGCACGCCACGACATTCACGTCGTCGATCGAGCTTGCTGCGGCGCTTCGCCGTGCAGCGGCTGCGCACGGTGCGCATGAGAAATTGACCGGACAGCATGACGAAAAATGGCCAGACTGGTACGCCGGCTATATGCTCAGCGAGCAGGCTGGCGCACAGTCGCCGACATGAGTTCGGCGACTGGTAGCAGTTAGCTGGTCGCTGCGTCAGCCGCGAATACAAGAAAAAGCACGATCGATTAACGACCGCGACTGGCCGGGCCGCATCTGCCACGTCAACCCGGTTTTACCCCTCCCACGCAGTCGTCTCGAGCGCCGCGGTCCTCCCATCGCGGCTCCCCGCCGGCATGCATCTTCTGCAAGCTCCTCATGAAAAGAATGCAATGGCTTTGTGGGTCTACTTGACTTCAAATTAGCACGCCCATTCTATTTCTGACCCAATCGGCATCGCAGCCGGGACGGGCACACTGAATCTGAGAGAAAGATCGCGCACACCTTATTGGGCCAAACGGGTAGAGACACCGGTCGGGTTGTACCGCAGAGATGCAATCAAGTCCGCAACAAGCGGCTATCAAAAATGAGGAGACATGCATGCGTTTGATCAGTCAGGGTATTTGCGGGGCCACGCTGGTTCTCGCCGCGGGCAGTGCAATGGCCGCGGACTCGAGTGTGACGTTGTACGGCGTGGCCGATACGTTCATCCAATACCTCGACAACGGCGGTAATCATTCGTTTTCCGAACGAAGTGGTGGCGCGGCGGGCTCGCAGTTTGGCCTCAAGGGCAACGAGGATCTCGGCGGAGGCCTGTCCGCGCAATTCGATGTCGAAACCGGCTTTAACCTGAACAACGGGACGTTTTTCGCCGATACGACTTCGCTGTTCTATCGGCAGGCATGGGTTGGCCTGAACCACTCAACGTATGGCTCGCTGACGTTCGGCCGGCAGTACGAGCCCAGTTTTCGCGTGGTGTATCCGACCGATCCGTTTCGCGTGAACGAGATCCTCTCGCCGTTCTCGGCGGACGTGCTCGCCGTCGACAAGAAAACGCTCTCGACGCAGTACGACTCGGGCCGCGCCAGCAACTCCGTGCTTTATCAGTCGCCGAACCTCGGCGGTGTGCAGCTCTACGGCATGTACGCGTTCGCGGCCACCGTGACCCAGCCGGTGCCGGCGACCACCGGCAATATGCTCAACCTCGGCGCGACTTATACGGGTTATGGCTTGTATGCCGGTCTCTCGTATGTGAATCAGCATCCGGGGCAGGAGACGATTGCAGGCTTGCCGACTGCGCTGACCTTGCTCAGCACCGAGCACTTCATCGGCGCGCTCGCTTACCGGGTGGGTATTGTGAACTTCCAGTTCAACTATTCGTATCGGCGCGCGCAAGATCCGTCTGCCCGGTCTCTCGCAGCGGTGCTCGGCACGGCGCATTCGCTCAGCATCGCCGAGTTGGGTGCCACGATCCAGGCTACGGCTGCGGATACGATCGAGATCGCGGCTTTGCAGCGCAACGTGCGCGGCGCGCATGACAACACGCCGGGCTTCGAGATCGGCGCCGACCACTCGATCTCGAAGCGCACGAGTTTTTATGTCCGCGCGGGCTATATGAAGAACAACGGTACCTCGACCGTCAGCTGGCCAGGCATCACGGTGAGCGACCCCGGCACCAACCAGGTTCTCGCCACGGTGGGCATGACGCACCGCTTTTGAGGATTGATTGCCTTCAACCGGACGCTTTGCGTCCGGCCTCGTGCTTTCTTATGAGGTAGCCGCGGCCTTGCGTGGCCGACGGCTGCGCGTCGTGGATTTACGCGCGGTCTTTGCGGCCGCTGGTGCTTCCTCCGCAGCCTGAGCGGGTACCTCCTCGCGAGGCGCTTCGCTTGCGGCTGCAGGTGCGGCGTCGTGCGATTCCGGCGCGGCCTTCTTCGTTTTTCTGGCCGCAGTCTTGCGGCTGCCGCGTCCCTTGCGAGGTGTCTCCGGAGTACCTTCCTCACTCGCTTGTACAGCCGCTTCCGGTTCCGGTGTGGCGTCGAATGTGAATAACCCGGGTTGGGCCGCTGGTTCCGCTTGCTGCTCGTCCGGCTCGTCGTAGGCGAAAGGTGATCTGCCGCCGTGGTTGAAGTAAGTGTCCTCCGATTCCTGCGGCACGGTCTCCGTTTCGTCGTGACTAGCCGCCGGTTCTGCGAGTACCGCTGCCGGCGCGTCGCGTTGCGTCTTCCGATTGCCGCGCCCGCGGCGGCGCGGGTCCTGCTTGTGACCGCTGTCTCCCTGCTGCGCGGCGTGTGCCGGTTCCGCAGCCGCCGGCTCTTGCGTCTGCTCCGCCGTCTCGCCGATGGATTCGCTGAGCGTCGTAACGACATTGCTGCGATACACGTACGCACCCGACTTCTCGTCGCGGCCGAACTCGAGCAGACCGCGCGCTTGTGCCTCTTCAAGCAGATTGCCGAACGCGCGGAAGCCGTAATAAGTTTCGTTGAAATCGGGCTTGCGGCGCTTGATGGCGTTTTTCAGCACCGAGGCCCAGATCTTGCCGCTGTCGCCGCGTTCCGAGGCGAGCGCATCGAAGGTCTGCACCGCGATTTCCACCGCTTTGGTCCGGCGCGTTTCGAGGTCTTCCTTGGGACGCTTCTCTTCATTCGGCGCGCGCTTGGCGGCAGCGGTCGGCTGTTGTGCCGGACGCGCCGTCTCGCGCTTGACGACGGTTCGCTGACTTTCGCGCACGAGGTCGTCGTAGAAAATGAATTCGTCGCAGTTCGCGATGAGCAGGTCGGAGGTGGATTGTTGAACCCCCACCCCGATCACCTGTTTCGCGTTTTCGCGCAGCTTCGAAACCAGCGGCGAAAAATCGGAGTCGCCGCTGATGATGACGAAGGTGTTGACGTGCGATTTGGTATAGCAGAGATCGAGCGCATCGACGACGAGACGAATGTCCGCCGAATTCTTGCCCGACTGGCGCACGTGCGGAATCTCGATCAGTTCGAAGTTGGCCTCGTGCATCGTGCCCTTGAAGCTCTTGTAGCGCTCCCAGTCGCAGTACGCCTTCTTGACGACGATGCTGCCCTTGAGCAGCAGGCGTTCGAGCACCAGCTTGATGTCGAATTTCTCGTACTTCGCGTCGCGTACGCCGAGGGCGACGTTTTCGAAGTCGCAGAACAGCGCCATGCTGATGGTTTCGTTGGATGACGCCATGTATTTCTCCAATGAGGCGACCGTCAAACTCGACGGATCGCGCCCATGATAGCGTCCCTGCGACCGGCTACGAGTTTTCTGTCTGCTGGCGAGTCTGCAGCACGTCGTCGATCAGCCCATAGGTCTTCGCCTCCGCCGCGGACATAAAGTTGTCCCGGTCGGTATCCTTGACGACGTCCTCGATGCTGCGGCCGGTGTGTTCGGCCATGATCGCGTTCAGGCGCTCACGCTGATACAGGACCTCGCGCGCCTGAATCTCGATGTCGGCTGCGGTGCCCTGGCTGCCGCCGGAGGGCTGGTGGATCATGATCCGCGCGTTCGGCAGCGCGTAGCGCTTGCCGCGCTGGCCGGCGGTCAGCAGAAACGTGCCCATGCTTGCCGCGAAACCTGTGCAGAGCGTCGACACTTCCGGCTTGATGAACTGCATGGTGTCGTAGATGGCCAGCCCGTCATAGACCGAGCCGCCCGGCGAATTGATGTAAAAAGAAATATCCTTGTCAGGGTTCTCGGATTCGAGAAACAGCAACTGCGCCACAATCAGGCTCGCGGACTGCTCGTTGACTGGACCGACGAGAAACACAATCCGCTCTCGCAGCAGTCGCGAAAAGATGTCGTAGGCGCGCTCGCCGCGTCCGGACTGTTCGATGACGGTCGGCACGAGGCCGAGGCCGTTGAGGGACGGGTAGGTGGGATGCATGTGCGCCTCGTTAGCTTGGGTTAAATTGGATCAGATTGAATGAGCTTGAGTGAGTGGCCAGTCCCGCACCGCCGCTGCGGACGCGAGTGACTCTCCCCATGACGAGGGCGGCCGCCCCGGTGTGACACAAATATTTTTGCGCCGGCCTGTCACATCGAACGGCGCTCGAACGTCTGGATATGGAAGGTGCGGGTTGCGGCGGCCATGCCGCGGTGCTGGCGTGGCCGAGCCCGCGCGGTGTTGTACATGCCGTAGTACGCGCAAACAAGCAGTCCATGTTTATGGGAGCAGCACGCATGTCCGAACCCACCGTCGACAAGTCATCCGCCTTCGAAGCCGCCCGCGCGCGACTCGTTGCGCTGGCGTACCGCATGCTGGGCAGCCGCGCCGAGGCGGAAGACGTAGTGCAGGACGTCTGGCTGAAGTGGCATCTCGCCGATACGCGCGAGGTGCGCACGCCGGCGGCATGGCTGACCACGCTTACCGCGCGCCTCGCGATTGACCGACTGCGTCATCTGCAACGGGAGCGCAGCGTCCAGGCCACCGGCTGGCTGCCCGAACCGTGGCTCGATGAATTGGCGCCGTCTGCGGAGGAACTGGCATTGCGCTCGGCGGAGATGTCGTACGGGCTGATGCTGTTGCTCGAACGGCTCAAGCCCGATGAGCGGGCCGCCTTCGTGTTGCACGAGGCGTTCGACTGCGACTACGCGGAGATTGCGAGGATCCTCGAGCGTACGCCGGCGGCTTGCCGGCAGATCGTGCATCGGGCGAAAGCCCGCTTGCAGCGCGAAGGTGCGCCGCTACGGCGACCTGATCCGGTGCAACATGCACGGCTCGTCGAGCGCCTGCGAACGGCGTTGGAAGCGCAGGATCGAGCGGGTTTGCTACAGCTCTTTAGTGACGCGCCGGAGATTGTCAGCGATGCGCCGGTCCAGGTGAACGAACCGGTGGTTGCGGTGACGGATTGGGTGGACGCGCTGACGTCGCTAGCTGCGGCAGCGACGGTGACGAACGCAATGCAAGAGAGGGGAGAGGTGCGAGCGCTGCAACAGTTGCAGAGAGGATATGCGGCAACGACGGTACAGGCAGAATGCCTGTCGATCGACGGTGCCCCGGGCGTGGCGCTCATGCTAGATGGCGAGATTACCGCGCTGCTCGATGTCTCGAGCAGCGGCGGCCGGATCGTGACGCTGCGTATTGTCACGCGCGCCGCGCATCTTCAGACCGTGCGCCGCAATTTCGGTTTACCGGCCGTCCTGCAGATACTTAACGAAATCCGCCGGCACGCATGGCTTTCACCGCAACGCGCTTCAATTGCGGTGTGCGGCGACTTCCCAGTTGATATCGACGCATAGCACCTGCATACCGCGCGGTGTCTGAGCGGCAATCGATGCGGTCACACACAGGTGCGCTTCGTTGATCGAAAGATAAGGCGGCGTGAGATGCACCTGACCCGGCGTGCGCATCGCACCGATGAAATACGGTCGACGCTCCCAGCTCGCGCCTTCCGAATGCAGCAACGGACGGAAACGCTTGGCCCGTTGCGATGCGCGTCCTGGCGGCAACACGTTGTCGCCGATCTGCCGTCCCGAGCCGTCCAGCACGAAACAGCGCGCGGTTTCACCGAGCGCGAGCAGCGGCGCCGTGGCCTTAGCGACTGATTCACCGGCCACCAGCATCGCGCTCGCGGTTTCGAGCGCTTTGGCATACGGCGCAAGCCGGGCCGCCTGGGCCCGTTCGCGTGCGCCGACCCGTTCGCGCAACGCGGCCGACAACGCATCCATCAAACCGGCCGCTGCCTGCGGCTGCACCGGCTCGACGCTTGGTCCGGCGAAATAGGCGCCTTGCACAAAATCCACGTTGCATTCGAGCGCAATCAGCGCGTCGCGCTCGGTGGACAAGCCGCCCATCAGCACCAGCTGTCCCGACTCGTGCAGCAGCGACACGAGCCCCGGCAGCACGCGCTCGATATGCGAATGCTCGCTTGCCTGCGCCAAGATGCAGCGGTCGAGCGTGACGATATCGGGCCGCAGGTTCCAGACGCGGTCGATATTCGAGTGTTTGGCGCCGAAGCCGTCCAGCGCGATCAGAAAGCCCGATTTGCGCAGCGCGTCGACGATCTCGGCGAAACGTGTGGTCTCGCCGCCGGCCTGCTCCGACACCTCCAGCACCACGCGTTGCGGCGGCAGGCCTAGAGCCTTGAGGCCGGCCAGCAGCGCGTCGCCGTAGCTGGTATCCATCAGCGCGGCCGGATGCAGGCTCAGGAAGAGCCACTCGTCGTGGCTCTCGAACGCGTTGAAGTTGCCCAGATGCAGCGATTCGGCGAGCCGTCCGAGTTCGAGCAGATCGCCGCGCCGCGCGGCCTGGGTGAACACTTCGTGCGACGGCACCTGCTTGGCATGTTCGTCGTGAGCGCGCAGCGAGGCGTGATAGCCGATGGCGCGCCGGTGCGATACGGAAAACACCGGCTGGAACACGCTGAACACCGTGTAGCCGCCGTACAGGACGGTGCGCCGGGAGCCTTCGTCGCCCGCCATCGGGCGTGGGGGCTGGAAGCCGGGAGGATCGAGTTCGATCATGCTCATCATGTGTCAGTCGTGTGAAGGATGGCGGCGCAGTGGCACGCCTAAGCGGCCAGTTTACAGGATAGGCGAGCAAGAACCATGCACGCGGGGGAATTAGCCTTCCAGCGTTGCCGAGGGCTCATTGTGCGCCGTGAGGTGCGTTGCGGCTACGCCGCGCACAGTCGTGGTGCGCCGCGCGCCCCGTCGCGGGTCGAACGCGGAGCCGTGCAGACCGTTGCCAGGCGGCCATGCGGGCCACCTAGCGCCGAGCGTTTTCAGGTCCGCTCGGACGGGTCGGTTTTCTTCGCTGTGCGACGGATGTCGGCCGCCAGTTGCGCAAAGATCCACGACGAGCAGGCGGTCATGATGCCGACGCACAGGAACGTCGCATGGAAGGCCGGCAGCGAATTCGCTGCGGTCACCTTGTGGATCAGCCCGGTGAACGTTGCGAGCAAGGCGCCTGCACAGGTGACGCCGAGACTCATCGACAGCATCTGCACTAGCGAAAACAGGCTGTTGCCGCTGCTCGCGCCGCCAGTGCCGAGATCCTTGAGCGTGAGGGTGTTCATCGCGGTGAACTGCATGGAGTTCACCGCGCCGAACAACGCGAGTTGTACGAGCCGCAGCCACAGCGGCTGGGCCAGGGTGGTCAGTCCGAAGCTGGCCATGGCGAGGCCCACCAGCACGGTATTGGTGACCAGCACGCGCCGATAGCCGTATTTCATGATCAGCGTCGTGACGAGCCGTTTGGACGTCATGCCGGCTGCGGCCACAGGCAGCATCATCAGGCCGGCTTCGAACGCGCTGTAGCCCAGGCTCACCTGCAGCAGCAATGGAATCAGATACGGCATTGCGCCGCCGCCGATCCGCGCAAACAGATTGCCGAGCAGGCCGACGCTGAATGTATGGATCTTGAACAGATCGAGCGAGAACAGCGGATGTGGATCGCGCACGGCATGCAGCCCGTAGGCGACGAAGCAGGCGAGGCTCAGCACCAGCAGCACGAGTACGGTGGCTTGCTGGATACCAAGCTCGGTGCGGCCATCGAGTGCGAACGAGATGGCCACCATGCCGACCACCAGGAACACGTATCCCTTGATGTCGAACTTCGCGGTGTCGGGGTTACGGCTGTCCTGCATGAAGATGAAGGTCGCAATGCAGCCGATCACGCCCACTGGCACGTTGATCAGGAAGATCCAATGCCACGAGGCGATCTTGACGAGCCAGCCGCCGAGCGTTGGTCCTATCAGCGGTCCTATCAGTCCAGGAATCGCGACAAACGACAAAGCGGCCAGATAGCGTTCGGCGGGGAACGTGCGTAGCACGGCGAGGCGTCCGACTGGCAGCAGCATGGCGCCACCCACCCCCTGCATCACGCGGTACAGCACCAGTTGATTGAGCGTCTGCGCATTCGCGCACAGCAGCGAGCCGATGGCAAACACCAGGATCGCGCTGAAGAACACCTTGCGTGTGCCGAGCTTGTCCGCGAGCCAGCCGGACACCGGGATCATCACGGCCATTGTCAGCGAGTAGGCGATCACCACCGATTGCATCCGCAGCGGCAGCTCGCCGAGACTCGTCGCCATGGCCGGCAGCGCCGTGTTGACGATGGTCGAGTCAAGGGTCTGCATGAAGAAACCGGTGGCGACGAGCCACAGCATCACGGTGAGTGAGCGTGCGGTTGGCTGGGGGGCGGTGGGGGCGGGTGTTGTGGCGGCGTTCGGCGGATTCGACATGGAGGGCGGCTGCTCGCGCGCACCGGACGGGCTGTGGAGTGCTCATTTTAGGGAAATCTGCGCGGCCGTGCAGCAGGGTTTGCAGCTTGGGAGGGCGCTTTGCCCTCTGCCTGTGTCCGGCTCACGGCTCGAGCCGGGCCGCCGCGTCGAAAAAAGCCTGTGCGCGCGGATCGCTCGTGTATGCGGCGTTGATGCGAATCCATGGGCTGACCTCGGCGTTCGGCCGGAAGTAGCTGCCTGGCGCGACGGTGACGCCGAGTGGCGCTCCGCATTCGACGAGCCGCATGGAATCGGCGATATGCGGCACGCGCGCCCACACGAACTTGCCGCCGAGCGGCGTCTCGAACACCTCCCAGCCGCTCGCCTCGAGTGCCTGCACGGCGGCGCCGAGCGCGTCGCGCATGCGGCGACGCAGTCTTTCGAGGTACTTGCGATAGGCGCCGCGTTCGAGCATGGCGACGGCCACCGCTTCGGCAAAGCGCGAACCGCCGATGCTCGTGAGCATCTTGATGTCGGCGAGATCCTTGATGGTCGCGTTGTCGGCGACCACATAGCCGATTCGCAGCGACGACGACAGCGTCTTCGACAGGCCGCCCACATAGATCACGTGTTCGAGTTGGTCGAGGGTGGCGAGGCGGTCGGTGACGTCGGTCTGGAAGTCGGCGTAGATGTCGTCTTCGATGATGCGGAAGTCGTGCTCGCGGGCGAGTTGCAGCAGCCTGAACGCGACGGGCGGCGCGATGGTCGTGCCGGTGGGGTTGTGAAACAGGCTGTTGACGAAGAACAGCTTCGGCCGATGGATACGCAGTTGCGCCTGCAGGACGTCGAGATCGGGGCCGGTGCGGGTGCGCGGAATGCCGACCAGCTTCACTCCGTGCAGCTTCAGCAGGCCGTACAGGTTGTAGTAGCCGGGGTCCTCGACAAACATCGTGTCACCGGCTTTGAGCATGTAGCGCATCAGCAGGTCGAGCGCCTGGCTTGCGCCGTTGGTGATGAGGATCTGCGAGGCGTCCGCCTCGATGCCGAGTTGCCCAAGGCGGCTTTGCAGATGCTCGCGCAGCGTCGGGTTGCCGAGCTGCGTCGCATAGTCGACGAGGCTCGAGTGGTCCGTTCGAGAGACGTGGCGAATCGCCTGGCCGAGGGCGTCCATGTCGCGCCAGGCCTCGGGGATAAAGCCGCTGCCGAGCTTGAGCGACTCGCCCGGGTGGTTGAACTGCTGCAGGATGTGCACCGCTTCATCTTCGGCGCGGCGCGGGTCCGAGCTGCCTTGCGCGCCGCTCGCATTGCGCTGCCGCTCGGCGACATAGAAGCCCGAGCCGGGGCGCGAATCGAGGTAGCCGAGCGAGACCAGCCGGTCGTATGCCTCGATGACCGGGAAGCGGCTCACCTCATGATCGGCCGAGAACTGACGGATCGACGGCAGCCTGGCGCCCGGATGGGCGGAGCGCGAGCGGATCCACGTCGTGACGCCGGTGACGATCTGGTCGGTCAGCGGCACACCGTTATCGCGGTCGAGTTCAATGTCGAGTTTCATGATCTCTCGTGCATAAGATGCCGGTAAGGCGAGACCTGATAGGTGACACTCGGGCAACTGTCAGGTTTTTCCACTGCACAGTTCCGTAGAAACTGTTCGGAACTGTGCATGGGGTTTACATCATCGCACGGCAATAATGAGTCAACCAGAGAAGCCGTTCAAGGAGTAATGCGATGCGTGAAATCCGAACTTTCGAACTCGATCACGGTGAGCCGGCAACGGCCTGGCGTGTAGCGCGGCCGCTTATGTTGCAGGTGATGGCGGGGCAGGTCTGGTTGACCGTGGAAGGTGATCTGCGGGACTACTGGCTTTCGTCCGGTGAGACCTTCGAACTCAAGCGCGGCGCACGCGTGTGGGTGAGCGCGGGGCAGGGTGGCGCGCGGCTGGCGCTGGCTTTCGCGAGTGGTGCGGCGGGTGCGCGGGTGCGGCCTGCTGTGGGGACGGCACGGATGTCCCTCCGGAGTTGGGTGCCGCGTTGGATGCAGACCATCTGAAGGATGCGCTCACTACTCCGCTTCGTAATCCCCGATATACCGCGCCCGCGGACGAATCAGGCGCCCATCCGCGATCTGTTCCATCGCGTGCGCAATCCACCCCACTACCCGCCCAACCGCGAACAGCGTGAACGCGGAGCCTGCAGGCAAGCCCAATACCCGCTCAATTGATGCGAGCGCGTAGTCGAGCGTCGGCTCCGCGCCGCTCGTCTCGCGCACCGCGCGAGCGAGCGCATGGACCTCGGCAATCGGCGAGCGAGCCGGCGCGCACTCCGTCAATAACTCCAGCAAGACGCGCGCACGCGGATCGCCGTGCGGATAAAGCGTGTGCCCGAACCCGGACAGGATGGCGCCGTAGCCGCCCTGCTCGTCGCGGGCGAGGCGGGTGGCCAGGAAGCGATCAAGATGCGGTGCGCGGGCTGCTTCGTCAAATAGCGCCGCGACGCGCACGGTCTCGCCGCCGTGACGTGGTCCCGACAGTGCTGCGAGACCTCCCGCCACCGCGCCGAACAGGTGAGTGCCGGTCGAGGTGATGCAGCGCACCGTGAACGTCGACGCGTTCAACTCATGATCGGCACAGGCCACCAGCGCGGCACGCAGCACACCCATTTGCTGACGGTTACGGATGCCCCAGGCGGCGGCGAGCTGCCTGTGCATGGGTTCATTCGACGCTGCCGCCGAGATCATCGACGCCGCCAGCAGACGCATTACCGTGCAAGCGGTATCGAGTTGCGCGTCGCGGCCTTGCGCCCAGACCCGCGGCATCTGCGCGGCGGCGGCTGGCAGCAGCACCAGCGCGCGGTCGAGCGGTGTGCTGTCACCCCACAACTTCAGCCATGCGGCCCATTGCGCCGCGCCAAGCGGCGCCGGCGGCGCTTCGGCAAGACGCCGCGGGCTGCACTCCCACAACAGCGCCGCGACTTCTTCGAGCGATGCCGTGCGTGCCAGCTCGACGGCGTCGTGGCCGCGATAAAGCAGGCGGCCGTCCGCAATCAACGTGATTGACGACTCGAGCACCGGCACACCCCAGTCGAGCACTTTCTGAGCTACCTTGCCGGCACGCTTGCCGTCTGCCTTGCGGCGCGCGAGCCGCCGCACTTCGGCCGCATCGTAGAGCCGGTGTTTGCCGTGCGCATCCGGTGACGAATGCAGCATGCCGCGGCTCACATACGCATAGAGCGTTGGCACGCTGACGCCGAGCAGCGCGGCCGCTTCGGTGGCGGTGAGTGTGGTGGCCATGGGTATAAGGACGTGAATAAACCGGAGAAATCAATATATGTTGATTATCTTAATCAAGATTGATTGTGAGAGGGTGGAATTTTAGACTCGGGTCAGTTCCTCCTTCAACTTCATCGCGCCGCTTAAGGGCCTCCCGCTTATGACACCTCACCTCGCACTCGATCATCTTTGGACCGCGGCCGGTTGCGATGCCGCGGCGCTCGACGCCGTCACGCTGACCGGCGAGGACCCCGGTCTGCCCTCCGTGTACCGCGTCGGCACGCTCGCAACCGCCACGATCGCGGCGATGGGTCTCGCCGCAGCCGAATGCTTCCGACTGCGCACCGGTTGCCGGCAGCGCGTCGACGTGGACATGCGGCGTGCGCTGGCCGCGTTTCGCAGCGAGCGGTATCTGCGCATCGACGACGGGCCGCCGCCCGCCTTGCGCGATCCGGTGATGGGTTTCTACGCGACGCGCGACGGTCGTTGGATTCAGCTGCACACCAACTTCCCGCATCATCTGGCCGGCATCCTGAAGGTGCTGGGCTGCGCCAATGATCGCGCTGCGGTAGCCGAGGCGATTCGCGGCTGGGACGGCGCGGCGCTGGATCAGACGCTCGCCGACGCTGGCCTGTGTGCCGCACTGATCCGTTCGCCGCGCGAATGGGCAGCACTCGAGCAGGCTCGGGCGATTGCCGATCTGCCGCTCTTCGAGATCAAGCGTATCGGCGATGCGCCGCCCGAACCGGCTGGGCGTGGCGGCGCCGACCGGCCACTGGCGGGCGCGCGCGTGCTCGACCTGTCGCGGATCATCGCGGGTCCGGTGGCGGGGCGCGCACTTGCGCAGCATGGCGCGCAGGTGCTGCTGGTCAACGGCCCGCACTTGCCGAATATCGCGCCACTCGTGATCGACAACGGACGCGGCAAGCGCTCCACCATTGTCGATCTGCGTAGTGAGGCTGGGCGCAACCAGTTGCGCGCGCTGGTGGGCGACGCCGATGTATTCCAGCAGGCTTACCGGCCGGGAGCGGTCGCCGGGTTCGGTTTCACGCCCGAAGCACTGGCGCAGGTGCGGCCTGGGATCGTGTACGTGTCGATTTCCGCGTACGGTCACACCGGGCCGTGGGCGCAGCGACGCGGCTTCGACAGCCTCGTGCAATCCGCGAGCGGCATTGCGTGGACCGAGAGCCGCGCGGCGGGCACGGATGAACCGAAGCATCTGCCGTGTCAGGCGCTCGATCACGCGACCGGCTATCTGGCGGCGTTCGGTGCGATGGTCGCGCTCGCGCGCCGGGCCACTGAAGGCGGGAGCTGGCACGTGCGCGTGTCGCTCGCGCAGACTGGGCGCTGGCTGCAATCGATGGGACAGGTCGAAGACGGCTGGCGTGCGCCCGAGGTCGGCGCCGAAGATCTGCAGGACTGCATGGAGACTATGGACTCGCCGTTCGGCCGTGTGCGTGGCACGTTGCCCGCCGAGCGTCTGTCGGAGACGCCACCGTTTTTCGGCCGCCCGCCAGTGCCGATCGGCACCGACGAAGCAAGCTGGCTGGCCTGATGAGCCCGCTATTTATGGGCGTGAGCGGCTACTTGCGCAACTCGGCGACGAAATCGTAGTAATCGTTGCGGCAATAGGTGTCGGTCAGTTCGATCGCGCGTTGATCGGCGGTGTAGCCGACGCGCGTGATCAGCAGCAGCGCCTCATTAGGCGCAATGCTCATCTGCTGCGCAATCTCGTCGCTGGCGTTGACGGCGCGAAAATGTTGCAGTGCGCGCACGATCCCGAGACCGCGCTGCTCGAGATAGCTGTACAGCGAGTCGCCGATGGCTTGCGGATCCGGTATCACTGCGGCCGGGAACGTCGAGTTTTCAACCGCCATCACGATACCGTCCGCGAGGCGCAGGCGCCGCAGACGCGTCACCGCCGCCGCCGGCGACAAACCCAGTTGAATGACCTCGTCGCGATTGGCAGGCAGGATCTCGCGCGAGATCCATTCTGAGCTCGGACTAAAGCCGCGTCGCCGCAGCATTTCGCTGAAGCTCGACAGGCGTGAGAGCGGATCTTCATAGCGTGGCGTGATAAAGCTGCCCGCGCCCTGAGTGCGGCGGATCAACCCCTGTTCGACCAAGAGCGCAATTGCCTTGCGCGCGGTGATCCGCGACACACCGAGCGCGTCGGACAGCACCCGCTCGGACGGTAGCGCCTCGCCTGCGTTCCAGCGGTTTTCATGAATCGCGTTGCCGAGCTTGCGAGCGAGTTGCAGATAAAGTGGCGTATCGTTTTCCGGGTCCGGGCGCAGATCGCGCCAACGGTCTTCCGAGGCAGAGTTCATGTGGCAGACGCAAGAAGGGCAAGCGGCAATTCTATGACATTGGCGCGCTGTGTTATAGCGGGCTTTTGCCTGGGGGGCGATTTGACGATCTGCAAGCAGATAAACTGGTGAGAACTGGGGTCCCTCGGAAATGGGCGACCTTAACCCGCTGTCCGCAGTCGTATGAAGCCGGCCGTCCTTAAACAGCTGTCCTTAAACAGCCGTCCGCAGCCTTCCGCAGCCGGTCGCCCGCAATCGAAGGAGAACGCATGACGATCGATATCGCCACAGTGAGCTTGCCTGACGGCGAGCACATACCGAAGCTGGGCCAGGGCACCTGGGAGATGGGCGAGCAGCCCGCGCGCCGCGCCGCGGAGATCGCGGCGATACGCGCCGGCGTCGAACTCGGCATGACGCTTGTCGATACCGCCGAGATGTACGGCGACGGCGCGACGGAAAGCCTGCTTGGCGAGGCGCTTGGCGGATTGCGCGAGCGCGTGTTCCTCGTCAGCAAGGTTTATCCGCACAACGCCAGTCGGCGCGGCGTGCAGACGGCCTGCGAAAAGAGCCTGAAGCGGTTGAAGACTGACCACCTCGATCTGTATCTGCTGCATTGGCGCGGTTCGGTGCCATTGGAAGAGACGGTTACAGGTTTCGAAGCCTTGCGGCAGGCCGGCAAGATTCGTCATTGGGGTGTCAGTAACTTCGACACCGACGATATGGATGAACTGATGACGGTGCCGGGCGGCGACGCCTGCGCGACCAATCAGATTCTCTATAACGTCGCGCG
>Ga0302220_10001108_pt1 | contig 21310 bp, 18 predicted proteins | sample II_Palsa_E1_3_FD_194572 | JGI IMG/M metagenome (GOLD analysis project Ga0302220, IMG submission 194572) | Peat permafrost microbial communities from Stordalen Mire near Abisko, Sweden - II_Palsa_E1_3 | ecosystem: Environmental > Terrestrial > Soil > Palsa > Peat permafrost | place: Sweden...
CTCACGCGCAACGACGGTGTGATCGATGTCCAGATACGCAAATTCACCTGGCGTTTCACTGCGTCCGAAAGCAACGAAAGGCACTTTGCGTTCCAGCAAATAGGCAATCCGGGCATCGTATCGACGCGTACGGCCGAAGAGCACACCATCGACCTTTTGTACTTCAACAAGGCGTTTAAGCACTTGCATTTCGTGTTCAGCGCTTCGTGCTGAAGATACGACCAGTTGATAGCGCGAATGCTCAAGCTTTTCGTCAATCCCCATCAGCATGTTCAAGAAGAAAGGATGAGCGAAATGTGCCTGAGGCGCCGACAACACAAACGCGATGAGATCGGAAGTTTGTGTGCGCAGTCTCCTCGCCGCGGCGTCCGCCGAGAAACCAAAATGTGCGGCGGCCTCAAGCACTCGCTGTCGAGTCGTTGGATTGACGTCCGGCCTGCCATTTATGGCTTTCGACACGGTACTCACAGAGAGTTTTAAGTGCGCCGCCAATTCTTGAATGTTCATTCCTGCTTTCCTTGAGTACGCGACAACTGACCTGACGCGTCGAAATCGATTTCCATTGTACGGTAATCCAGAGGAACGCGACATCTGGAGGTTGGCGCTTGCTTGAAAATCGTTTTCGACTCCCGTGCAGAACCGATTGGCGTCTCCTGCCTTGATCTTGTTAATGGTGTTTACCCTGACCGTCGCGCCTTGTGGAATTTGAATGCAGCGCGCGTCGTACGCTGCAAAGCCTTGTGGCGCGTGGCCGCTCGACGATGTTGTGCGGTACCGCATTCGGAGCCGAAATCGAAAACGGTTTCGAAATGTTTTTGACGGATCTTGAAATTTGCGATCCAGATTGGTATCTTGAGTCGAAATCGTTTTCGATTCAAGATACCAATGAGGACAGCATGAACAGTGAAGAGATTGAGTTGCTTCGGGCGACGACCCGCCGGTTTGTACGCTCACGTCTGGTTCCGCTTGAAGAGCAAATCGAGGCGGCAGACGACGTGGACGAAGCGTTGCTCGCGCAACTGCGCTCTGAAGTAGCGGCACTGGGGTTGTATGGTTTCAACTTGCCCGAATCGATCGGGGGCCCGGGTCTCAGTGCTGCCGCAAAGTTGGCGATTCTGGACGAAATGACCTACACCTCCGTGCCATTGAGCGAAGTGTTCGGTCACCTTCCGCTTTCCCTCGGGAGGTGTAACGCCGAGCAGCGCGACCGGCTTCTCCCTGATTTCCTGTCAGGGAAAAAAATTCTTACCTATGCGTTGACCGAACCTGACGCAGGCTCGGATCTGAATAATCTGCGTACGCGTGCCGAAAAAACCGATGGCGGATGGTTGCTGAACGGAAGCAAGCATTTCATTTCGCATGCCGAAACATCGAACTACATCATCGTGCTTGCAGTGACGGATACCAAGGCATCCCTCAAGCGCAAGCTGACGACGTTCATTGTCGAACGCGGCAACCCGGGCATCGCCGGCATGACCCGATATAAAAAGATGGGCTGGCGCGGGTACCACCTCAACGGCTTCTCGTTGGAAAACTGTTTTGTGCCGGATGCAGATGTGCTCGGTGAGCCGGGTGACGGCTTCATGAGCATGATGGAGTCGATCAATCACGACAGAATCCTTTCCGCCTGTCGCTCAACCAGCCTTGCCGGGCGCGCACACGCGATGTCCTGCGACTACGCCAAGGAGCGCTCTGCTTTCGGCACTCAGCTTGCGAATCACCAGGCGATCCAGTTCATGATCGCAGACAACGACGTTGAGATCGAAGCAGGGCGGCTCCTGATTCGACGCGCGGCCGAACTTGTTGAGGCCGATGTTCCCGAGGCGCGCATTGCCACCGCGCGAGCAAAGCTGTACGCAAGTGAAATGGGTTGTCGGGTCGCGGACCGTGCCCTGCAGATATTTGGCGGCATGGGTTACATGTGCGAACTTCCGATTGAGCGCTTTTATCGTGACGCCAGGGCCTTTCGTATTGGCGAAGGAACCTCGGAAATGCAGCGGCTGCAGATTGCACGAAACGCGCTGTCCGCCTAAGAAAAAAACTAAAGGTCGTCATGTCGCAAAACTCTTCTTCCTCGAATACACCGACGCTGACGCAAGCGCCGATTTCAGAGTCTCAGCGTGACGGGAGCTCCAATACCGTTGCGACGATCTGGGCGTTTAGAGATCTATTGGCGCATGACCCAGCACTTCCAGTTTGCCATTTTTGCGATCTGTCCTTCAGTCGTGCTGAGCTTGATGCCGCGGCGTCTGATGCGGCAAGCCAGCTTCTTTCACTGGGATTCACGGCGGGCGATGTGCTCGCCGTATGGCTCCCGGATAGTCCGGCGTGGTTACAGCTACTTTTCGCGGCTGCGGCGATTGGTGTGATCGTAGTGCCCGTCAGTACCCGATACAAACTTGCGGAAGCGAACTACGTAGTCGACCAAAGCCGCGCGAAAGGATTGGTCGTTGCGGCTCAATTTCTTGACTATGACTATCAAGGTGCGGCGACCGCCCTCAAGTCGGACAATCCGGCTCTCGAGCATATCCTCACTGTCGATATCGAAGCTGGTTTCATACGTACTGGGGCGGCGAGAGTCCAGCGCGTATTGGCGGTACCGCTTCAACTTTCGCTGATCACGTTCAGTACCTCTGGAACGACCGGCAATCCGAAACTCGCTCTGCATACCCAGCAGGGAATTGCAAAACATGCGCAGAACGTCGCGCGTGAGCTGGATATTCATTCGGGCGATGTGATGCTTTGCGCGTTGCCGTTGTACGGTGTGCTGGGCTTCGTGCAGGCCATGGCGGCGATTGCAGCGGGCGCGGCGTGCGTCTTGCTGCCTGTATTTAAAGGCGAGGACGCCGCACGTGCAATCGAGCGGCACGGCGTGACTCACAGCTTCGGTTCGGACGGACTTTTCGACAGAATTCTAGATACGACGGGTTACTCGTTAGCCTCATGGAGACGCGGCGGGTTTACCGAATTTGCGGGCCTTGGACCGGCAATCTGTCAAAAGGCGGAACGGGACCTGAACCTGTTGTTCACAGGCTTGTACGGGATGTCGGAGTGCCTCGCAATTACGGCGACTCGTTATCCCCATGAGGACCCCCTGTTACGGTCGCTGGGCGGTGGCTCACCGGTGTCGTTCGAAATCCGGTTGCGTGTGATGGATGTCGATAGCGGCCTGCAAGTCGACAACGGGCAAAGAGGCGAACTGCAAATTTCGGGTTACAACGTGATGACCGGATATTTGAACAACGAGGCAGCGACGTCGAGCGCCTTTACGCCCGATGGTTGGTTCAGGACCGGGGATCTTGTACAGCGTACAGCCGACGGGTTTATCTATTTGGCACGACTTAACGATGGCTTGCGCCTGAGCGGTTACCTTGTCGACCCGTCGGAGATCGAGAATTTCCTGACCCGGTATGAAGGGGTGGTCGGCGCACAAGTTGTCGCTGTCAAGATGCGCGGAGTAGGCGACGTTGCTGTTGCGTTTGTGCGAGTAGTTGATCCGGATCTCTCCGAAGCTGACCTGCTCGCATACTGCAAGACGGGCATAGCCAACTACAAAGTCCCGAAACGCATTGTCTTCGTGGATGAATTTCCGGAAAAGTCGGGTCCCAACGGCGTGAAAATTCTGAAGTCCAAGCTGCGCGAAATGGCCGCGGCTCAGTTATCCCTTTGATCGCAGCTGGCAAGAAAGAGGACCGAGACAATGAAAGATGCACAAGTGAAGTCGGATATCGCATGGGCGAACCCATCCAAGGTCGTAATTCACGGGCTCGATCTGTGTAACGAGATTGTGGGGAAAATCGATTTTGGACAGATGACCTTCCTGCAATTGTTCGGTCGTCTGCCGGACGCCCGCGAGTTGCGGATGTTCAACGCCATGATGGTCATCCTCGTTGAACACGGAATCACGCCATCGTCCCTCGCGACACGGTTTACGTATTGCGGTGCCCCAGAATCGGTTCAGGCTGCGGTCGCCGCAGGGCTGCTGGGGTTGGGTTCGGTGTTCGTGGGTTCGCTCGACAATGCGGCCAAACTGCTCCAGGAGGCGATCCCCGCCAATACATCGTTGTCCGACCCGCAGGCGAAGGCAGTCGAGATTGTCACCAGCTACCGCACCCGCAAGGAAATCATCCCCGGAATCGGACACCCTTTCCACAAGCCTATCGATCCGCGTAGTGTCGCGTTGTTCGAGGTCGCTAGTGAAACCGGATATTACGGACCCTATGTTGAACTGATGGACGCGATCGGCAAGGAAGCCACACTTCAGTCGGGGCGTCCCCTTCCATTGAACGTGACTGGGGCGATGGCTGCCGTCGCCTCCGAAATGGGGATCACCTGGAAGATTTGCCGCGGTCTCGCCGTCGCCGCGAGAGCCGTCGGACTGGTGGGGCACGTGTTGGAAGAGATGCGCCAACCCATGGCAGAGACGCTGTACCTGCGAATCGAGCATGAGGCGACCCAACATATGCACGAGGAGAAAACCTGATGTCTCCTTCCGGTTCGTCGGCGTTGGGACAATCTGGGCCGTTGGGTCGAAAGCGTCCGCTCGATCGGAAGGAGTGCCGTTTCTGGACCCAGGAAAAGCTTCGGAACGCGGATACCGATCAGTTTCGGCATGTCAACAATGCCGTGATCTCGACTTTTCTCGAAGCGGGCCGGATGGAGATTTTTGGTCGTGACTCGTTGAAAGCGTCGCTGATCGGCAGGAACGTGGTTGTCGCTCATCTATCGATCGATTTTCTCAGGGAGCTTCACTTCCCAGGGGGTGTCGAGATTGGGTCGGCAACCCTTAAGGTCGGCTGTACTTCGTTCCAGCTGGTGCAAGGTGTATTCATCGGATCGGAATGTTTGGTGTTTGCACTGGCGACCTGCGTTCTTCTTGATACGGAGCGGGGCAAGCCAGCTCCGATTCCAGAGACGATTCGAACTCACTTGCTCGAGGGCCTGGTGGGCGCGAGAGGCGAGCCGGCCGGCGCCGTATCTTCGAGGTAAAGGTATGTCCACAAATTTTTCGAAAGTGTTGTTCGAGATGCGCGGCGATGTAGCCGTCATCACACTTAACGACCCGGATCGCCGTAATGCGTTATCGCGGCAGATCGTGAGTGAAGTCTTGAAGGCGTTGGAACTCAGCACCGCGACTGCCGCGCGCGCGATTGTGATTGCTTCGAGCGGGCCGACGTTTTGTGCGGGAGCAAATATCGACGACCTGAAAGATGGATGGATGGAGCGAGCCGACCCGTTGACTGACCCCGCGTTGCTGTTCAAGCGGCTGGTGGAAGACCCTCGCATTGTCATCGCAGCGGTTCAAGGAGGGGCGTTAGGGGGCGGGTTCGAACTCTCCCTGTCATGCGACCTCGTGGTCGCCGCGGAGGCCGCGTGGTTCGCTTTGCCGGAGGTCTCCCGGGGCGTCATCCCCAATACTGGCCTGGCACTGCTTCAGCGGATGGTGGGGTCCAGGGTTGCACTTGAGTTGATTTTGACCGGTCGCAGACTGGGTAGTGACGAAGGCGTTTCCAGGGGTTTGGTCAACGTAGTTGTCCCGCGCGAGTCAGTTGTTGAAAAAGCGGTTTCGTTGGCGCATGAAATTGTCTCAAAGGCGCCGCCGGGCGCTATTTCGGCCGCTAAGAAGCACCTGCATGCGCACGCTGCGTATGACTGGAAACGGGTGCAGCAGTCGGTTACGGACGTTCCGCGTGCCGAATGGCAAGAAGGTCTCGACGCTTTCACCGAAAAGCGCGATACGAATTTTGAGCCGTTTTGGCGTGCGGCGGCGCCGGCCTGACAAACAGGCTCGTCGCAGCCGCGAGCCAGGCGGGTGCCCTGGAAACCACGGGTGGAACCGGAGCGTTACGACTTTTGTTAGAGGAGTATTAAATGATTATCGATTTGCACGCACACGCGCTCAATGAACGTTTCATCGTCGATCTGGCAAAGTCGCCGGTTGCAGGACTTCGGTCCGAGCGCGACAGTGAAGGTCTCTATATCATCCGGCGCGCCGGCGACGATCGGAAGAGCACGATAGATCCGCATCTTTTTGGTATGGAACATCGGCTTGAAAGCCTCAAGCGTCGTGACGTAGGCCTTCAACTCTTTGGACCGCCGCCGTTCATGCTGGCATGGCCAGGCGGTGCCTCCGGGGTCGAACTGGTTCGAGCTCTGAACAAGGCAGCGCTGGAAACCGCGGCCGAGTCGGAAGGGCGCATGGAGCCGTTGGCAGCGCTGGCCTTAGGTGAGCCTGAGCACGCGGTTGCTGAGCTTGAGTACGCCGTGCACGAACAGGGGTTCCGCGGCGTCATCATGCCAAGCACCGCCGGCGGAAAGCCGCTCGACGGCCCTGAGTTCGCGGGGCTCTTTGCGGCAATCGAAAGACTCGGTCTGATTGTATTCATGCACCCGACCTCGGCGGCACTCTCGGACCGTTTCGGCATGTATGGCGTCCACGTTCTCGTGGGCTGGCCGTTCGAGACTACGCTCGCGATCACACGCATGATCTTCAATGGCTTGCTCGAGCGTCACCCTGCACTCAAACTGGTTCTGGCGCACGGTGGCGGCAATCTGGTCTTTCTCCGCGGTCGACTGGATTCGGCGTACGAGGCGACTGGGTGGGAGGCTGATCCGTATTTCCGTCAACATATTTCTCAAAAGCCGAGCGCATATCTCGATCGACTCTACTACGACACTTGTGCCCTGAGCGAGGACAGCAATCGGTTTGTCATTCAGACCATGGGTTCAGATCGCGTTGTGTTCGGTAGCGACTACCCGTTCGATATTGGTGATCCAGAGGGTAAGCGCTCAATGCCAGTCATCGATCGTTTGCCGGACAGCGACCGCGAACGCATCTGTCATCTGAATGCGGAAAGGCTGCTGGCGGACGCCGGACGACCACGGTAATCGGGTCCGGGTTGAAAACCAGTTCAGGTAAAGGCAATTTACTTCGTACACCTTTTTAATTGTGAGAATTTTGATAGAACATATCGTTACGCAGAAAGCGCCTTTGCCGAGGGGGCACTACGCACAGGCAACCAAGGCAAACGGTTTTGTCTTCGTTTCAGGGCAACTCCCCTTAGTTGCGGACGGCAGTGTTGTCCTCCCTGAAGGACTGGACGCGCAGGTTCGTCAGGCGCTTTCGAATCTGCGCGAAGTGCTGTTAGCGGCAGGAACCACTCCGGGAAGGCTTTTGAGCGTGCAGATTTACGTGTCCGACATCGAAAACTGGCCGCGTGTGAATGATCTGTACCGCGAATTTATCGGTGACCCAGCGCCGGCGCGAACCGTAGTGCCGTGTGCACAACTCCACTACGGAGCGCAGGTAGAGATCAGTGCGATAGCCCTTTGCGGCGATGGAGTTCGATCAGACGATTGATGTCGGGTCACCCCATCGAAGCGATATGTAATGCGCCTTCCAAGGAGGTATTCAAAATGCGAATGTTTGAGTGGTACCGAGCCGCCACCGCCGTAGAGCGGCGAACCTTCTGGGGGTGCTTTTGCGGTTGGACCCTGGATAGTTTTGACAACCAGATTTTGGCCTTTCTGCTGCCTACGCTGATGGCAACGTGGCATTTTTCCAAATCCGGGGCGGGCCTGATTGCGACTTCTTCGTTGTTGGCCGCAGCGGTTGGAGGCTGGGTCTCTGGGATTCTGAGCGACCGCCACGGGCGGGTGCGCGTTTTAACGTGGTCGATAAGCTGGTTTACCGGATTCAGTATTGTTGCCGGACTGACGAACTCATATGGTCAGTTGCTTGCAGTACGCGCTTTACAGGGTTTGGGATTCGGTGCTGAGTGGGCCGTTGGCGCTGCGTTAATGGCAGAGGTAATCAACCCCGCGCACCGCGGAAAAGCGCTCGGTCTCGTTCAGAGCGGGTTCTCGGCCGGTTGGGCACTCGCCTCCGTTATCACAGGAGTCCTTCTGGCGTATCTCCCAACCTGGATCGCGTGGCGCTCGGCGTTCTGGATTGGTGTCATTCCCGCGCTCATCGTGCTGCTGATCCGGCGGTATGTTCCCGAGCCTGAGTTGTTCAGGAAAGTACAGGAGGAGACGCGCGGTGCAATTGTCGCGACATGGCGCTCAGCTTTGCGGCGCGATGTCCGGCGTGCGAGCCTGCTCGCCGCACTTTTGGTCGCCGGGCTGCAGGCAAGCAGCTTTGCCATTGCAATCTGGTTGCCCACCATGCTGGTTCAGGTTCGTCATCTGCCTGGATCGATCGTCGCTGTCATGGTGTTGATGATGAGCGGTGGCTCGTTTATCGGTCAGGTGAGCTTCGCTTATCTGAACGACTATTTTGGTCGTCGACTAACAGCGATCACATATTGCCTCTTTGCGGCATCCTTGACCGCTTGCTATCTGTTCATTCCGATGGACCCCTGGATGTTGGCAATACTTGGGCTTCCTGTCGGCGTGGCCGTGAACGGTGCATTTGCAGGTGTCGGACCCATGTTGTCTGAGTTGTTTCCAACGGCGATACGGACCACTTGCATGGGGTTCTCGTACAACGTCGGGAAGTCTCTTGGGGCTTTGAGCGTCGCAGTTGTCGGCGTTGTCGCCGAACACGTGGGTTTGGTGAACTCGATCGCTCTGTTCTGCTTCATTGGCTACTTCTGTGCACTGCTTGCCTTGATGTTCCTTCCGGAGACGCGAGGTCGCGATCTTGCGGATATTTCCGCCGCCGGGAACGGTCTCGGCATGCGTGATCGATCAGACGCGTTGAAACAGGTGAGCCACCTGCGGAGCTAGCGATTTCGACTTGGCGAATGATTGAGTAGCCCGTTTTTTGTGAAGGGGAACACTTTGAAGATATTGGTAGCAGTTAAGCGGGTCGTCGACTACAACGTGAAAGTGAGAGCGAAAAGCGACGGTAGCGGCCCTGATCTCGCGAACGTGAAAATGTCGATGAACCCATTCGACGAGATCGCTGTTGAGGAGGCCGTTCGTCTGAAAGAGGGCGGTGCAGCGGCGGAAGTGATCGTTGTCTCATGTGGTCCGTCTCAATGCCAGGAGACGCTGCGAAACGCGTTGGCAATCGGTGCTGATCGAGCGATTCTCGTGGAAACGGAGACCGAACTACAACCACTCGCAGTGGCGAAGCTTCTTAAGGCAGTGTTCGATCGGGAAGCTCCTCAGCTGATCATCCTCGGCAAGCAGGCAATTGACGATGATAGTAACCAGACCGGCCAGATGCTTGCCGCGCTGGCTGGGCTGCCGCAGGCGACTTTTGCTTCAAAGGTTGCAATTGCCGAAGGTCGACTTCAGGTGACGCGTGAAGTTGACGGCGGACTGGAGACACTATTGCTTGCCCTGCCAGCTGTGGTGACCGCCGACTTGCGCCTCAATGAACCTCGTTACGTGACGCTGCCCAACATCATGAAGGCGAAGAAGAAGCCACTTGAGACGGTTACGCCGGAGGTGTTCGACGTGGACGTAACTCCGCGACTAACCATGTTGCGCGTCGCCGAACCGTCGAAGCGGGCAGCTGGCATCAAGGTGCCCGATGTGCGAACGTTGCTGGAAAAATTAAAGAGCGAAACGAAGGTCATATAGGAAGGGCAGAAGAAATGGCGATCCTGGTAATGGGCGAGCATGACAACACGTCAGTCAGTCTGGCGACCTTGAGCACAATCGCAGCGGCGCAGGTGATTGGAGGCGACATCGATCTGCTTATCGTGGGAGCCGACGTCCAACGAGTCGCCGAAGCGGCCTCGAAGATCATCGGAATCCGGCGGGTTCTGGTTGCCGACGCGCCGCACCTTGCGGATGCCCTGGCGGAGAACGTCGAAGCGACGGCTATGCAACTGGTGGGGGATTACACGCATGTTTTCGCGCCTGCAACTGCGTTCGGAAAGAGCGTCGCACCGCGCATCGCCGCCAGGCTGGATGTTGCGCAGATCAGCGACGTGACTGCAGTTGAGAGCCCCGACACCTTCCATCGTCCTATCTATGCGGGGAACCTGATCGCGACGGTGCGATCAACGGATCCGCACAAGGTCGCGACGGTTCGCACAACCGCCTTCGAGCCGGTTGCGGCGATTGGCGGCGGCGCGACGATTGTGCATGTCAAGGCTGCCTCGGATCAGGGAATCTCGGTATTTGTCAGCCGGGAAGTCACGAAGCTGGACAGGCCGGAATTGACGGCCGCCCGGATTATCGTCTCCGGAGGACGTGGTCTGGGTAGTGGGGAAAACTACGCGAAGATTCTGGAGCCACTGGCCGACAAGCTCGGCGCAGCGCTAGGGGCTTCGCGTGCGGCCGTGGATGCCGGTTTTGTGCCGAACGACTACCAGGTTGGGCAAACCGGAAAAATCGTTGCGCCCGAGCTCTATCTGGCGATCGGTATCTCGGGGGCCATTCAACATCTGGCTGGCATGAAAGATAGCAAGGTGATTGTAGCGATTAACAAGGATCCGGACGCCCCCATATTTGGCGTGGCCGACTATGGACTCGTGGGCGACCTATTTGCCGTCGTACCTGAGCTGACTGCGTCGATCTGACGTTACGGTTGACTCCTGGGTCGCGCCTTCATGGCGCGCTATGGCTGTGACACGTTCCAGGGTAATTTCATGCCAAAAGTCGAAACACTGCTGTTACTGAACAAAGACCAGGTTGAAGTTTTACTCACACCGGAGGACGTGATTTTGGCGGTGCGCGAAGCGTTCCTTTTTCACCATGACCGGAAAGGGCGTCTTTTCCCAGTCGTCCGCGAGAGGCTTGCTACGGGCGGCATTTTTGGCATCAAGTCCGGCGACGTGGAGGAGAAGGATCTACTGGGATTCAAGGCGGCCGGGTTCTGGCCAAACAACCGAGGTATAGGCAGCGAGCCCCATCAGGCAACAATTCTGTTGTTCGATCCACATACCGGGCGGCCGGAATGCGTGATCGACGGAAACGCGGTTACCACGATGCGTACCGGAGCTGCGGGTGCTCTTGGCCTTGAGGCTTTGGCGCGACCCGACAGTGCCACCCTGTGCGTGTTCGGCACGGGGGTGCAGGGGCAGATTCAGACACGCTTCGCGCTGGATGTTCTACCGTCACTCCGAAGCGTGAAATATGTGCCCTCGACAGGAAACCGTGTTCCAGCGTTCGAGTCGTTGTTCGCATCCCGATGCGACATTCAACTTGCGACCAACGTGAACACGGCTGTCGCCGGCAGCGATGTTGTCATTACGGCTACGCCTGGAAGGAACGTGCTGTTCGATGCTGATGCAGTGTGCGCCGGGACCCACATCAGTTGTGTTGGCGCAGACACACGCGGTAAGCGCGAATTGCCGGCTGGGTTGCTCGAACGAGCGAACGTGTATGTTGACGACGCGACCCAGAGCGTAGAGATCGGTGAACTTCAATGGGCACCAACAGTAGCGCGAACGGAGTTCGGTGACGTAGTTGCGAATGGACTAAGCGCACCGAGGGCTCAGGACGAGATCACGATATTCGATTTGACGGGCCTCGCGCTGCAGGATCTGACTGTCGCGCGAATGCTACGTCGTGCCGCTCGCGAAGCAGGCATCGGCACGACGGTTGGATGGCCCTGGTAAGGGCGCTCCTAAAAAAACTCGAAACAGGGGAACCGGCATGGAAAATCTTCGCGTCAGGGTCAGACTCTGGATCGCCTTGGGCGTGATGTGTATTGGTGTGCTGGCGATAGGCCTGTGGGGCGCGCTGCACGCGCGCGACTCCATGCTCGACGATCGCAAGGAAGAACTGAAGAGCATCATTACCGCTGCGGCTGGCGTGGTCGATCACGACAATGCGCTCGCGGCGGCCGGCAAGCTGTCGGTTCAGGATGCACAAAAGGCGGCGCTCGACAGCCTGCGGGCGATGCACTACGCCGGAAGCGGCGGCTACATGGTCGTGCTCGACGGGCATGCCATGATGGTGGTGAACGGTGTGCGGCCCAACCTCGAAGGCCACCACTCTTTCCAGGAAGGGGCCGACTTCGCTCAGCGCGAGAACCAAGGGTATATGCACACGAGTTACCTGAATCCGGCGACCAACAAGGTGGCGCCGAAGATGAACTATGTGCTGCTGTACAAGCCGTGGAACTGGACCCTCATGACCGGCGTGTTCGTCGACGACATCGACGAGTTGTTCTATCTGACGCTGGCCGAGTATCTGGGCGCGGCCATCTTGCTGTGCTTGCTGGTGTCGGGTGTGATGCTGGTGATTATTCGCAGCATTCACCGCCAGCTCGGCGGCGAACCAAAGTATGCCGCCGACGTCGTGACCCGCATCGCCGCCGGTGATCTGACCGTGCCGGTCGAGGTGTCGCGCAACGATACCAGCAGCCTGCTCCATGCGATGAAGGGCATGCAGACGAGCCTGGCCCAAATCATCGGCAGCGTGCATTACGGCAGCGAGGCAATCGCCGCGTCGAGCAAAGAAATTGCTGCCGGCAATCTCGACCTGTCGGCGCGCACTGAGGAGCAGGCGGCATCGCTCGAACAGACAGCAGCGAGCATGGCCGAACTCACCAGCACGGTCAGGCAGAACACCGACAACGCGCGGCAGGCGCGCGTGCTTGCGACCGACGCTTCGGACGTCGCCGACAAGGGCAGCCACGTGGTCGAGCGCATGGTGGGCACGATGAGCAGCATCGCGTCCAGCTCGGCCAGGATCGCGGAAATCACCGCGCTGATCGAGGGCATTGCGTTCCAGACCAACATTCTCGCGCTGAACGCCGCGGTCGAAGCGGCCCGAGCCGGCGAGCAGGGCCGCGGCTTTGCGGTGGTGGCTACCGAGGTGCGCAATCTGGCGCAGCGCTCGTCGGCCGCAGCCCGGGAAATCAAGGACCTGATCGAAGCCTCCGTCAATGAGATCCGCACGGGTTCGAATGAAGCCGGGGAAGTCGGCCACACGACCACCGAAGTGCGGGAGGCCATCAGGCGGGTCGCTGACATCATCGGCGAAATTGCCGCGGCCTCCGAGGAACAGGGGCGCGGCATCGAACAGGTGAACCAGGCGGTCGGGCAGATCGACGAGGTGACCCAGCAGAATGCTGCGCTCGTCGAGCAGGCGGCGGCTGCTGCGCAGTCGCTCGAAGAGCAGGCGATGAAACTGAATCAAACGGTGTCGCTGTTCAAGGTCGAGATGGAGCGGGCAACGGCCAGCGCGTCAAGTGTCACGGTCAGTTAGGTGACGCCGGCCCAGGCGTGACGTGAAGGCGACCCGTTCCGGCCGCACCGCGGCCCGTTACGTTCGATTCGAAAACGGTTTCGTATTATTCGGATAAATCAACCCACGATGATCCGGGTGCTGCCCTTTCAAGATTGCCGTTGGCCGGCGGCTGATCGCATTTTCGATGAATGTCTAGGGTTTTACCTTACGACATTTATTTTGACGTAACTTGAATTTACGATGGCGAGTTGATATCTTAGATCGAAATCGTTTTCGATTGCGTCGTAACCGGCAGTCCTGGTCAGATCAGAAACCTGCGATGCTGTCATAGCGCCTGGCGTCGAGTCGATGCGGCGAGATTGACGGCGGTGCGTCGACGCAAGGCGCTATGTAGAAGCTCAGGCAAACGGTCCGCTCGTGACCGGGAGTTTGAATCGGTCATCAATCAATGAGGGTTTCTGTTCGTGTCAAATACCAAACTTTCATCCGATCCTGTCGTTGGTCTGCCCGCAAACGTTGTCCGCCGGGCCCCGGGCAAGAGTGCGGGCCGACGCCTGAAGGCCGTCGTGACTCCGTTCATTGGCCTTGCAGCCCTGATCGTCGCGTGGGCGCTAATAACGGCCATATTCAACATACCCGACTACCTCCTCCCGTCACCCGCTACCGTTCTCAAGCGCATCGTCACGGACTGGTCTCTGCTTACCCGAAGTTTCGGGTATACCCTTCTCGAAGTGGTAGCAGGGTTCTGTGTCAGCGTATTGGTTGGCATACCCGCAGCTTTCTTAGTCGTTCTTAGCAGGCCGGTCGAACGAATTCTGATGCCCATCATTGTTGCATCGCAAGCTGTTCCGAAAGTGGCGATTGCTCCTCTTTTGGTGATCTGGCTGGGTTTTGGCTTGCTCCCGAAAGTTGTCATATCTTTCCTTATCGCGTTCTTTCCAGTTTTGGTTTCGACAAGTACGGGGCTAAGAAGTGTAGAGACGGACATGATCGATCTTGTACGGTCTATGGGTGCCAGCACCACGAAGATCATGTTTAAGGTTCGTCTGCCGACCGCATTGCCGCAGATTTTCTCCGGGTTGAAGGTTGCAATCAGCCTTTCGGTGGTGGGCGCCCTCGTCGGAGAGTTTGTCGGGGCCGACCGCGGGCTTGGGTACGTCATGATGACGGCGTCAGGGGCTCTGGACGGGACACTCGTTTGGGCCACACTCATCGTATTGATTTTTCTAGGTGTCGTTCTGTTTCAGCTGATCGCGATACTTGAGCGTTTTGCCATTCGGTGGCACGTCTCGGTCCGTCAGGACATGAAGAATGTGGCAACATCATAGGATAACTAAACATATATGGCGAGCGAAATGACACTTCGCCGTGCCCGATCGATTCCTGGTTTATGAAGCAACCAATTCAATAGGCGGCAGTTTATGTCTGACAAAGTCATCGCCCTGCAAAACGTCGATCTGATTTACTCCGGTGCAAATCTTCCGGTGAAGGCGCTCGAGAATGTCTCGATACACGCTAAAGACGGGGAATTTGTCTCAATTGTCGGGCCAAGTGGCTGCGGAAAGAGCACCTTACTGAAGATCATATCGGGCCTGATTCCGCATTCGAAGGGAACAGTTCTGGTGAATGGCTTACCGGTGGATGGGCCTCCGGCATCGGTGGGAATCGTCTTTCAGAGTCCACTGTTGATGCCGTGGCGCACGATTCTCGATAACGTTCTAGTCCAGATCGATATGCGTGGACTGCCGGTTGAGAAATATCGTGAGGAGGCGCGTAGCCTGCTAAAGATGGTAGGACTTTCGGCTTTCGAGAAAGCTTACCCGTATCAACTCTCGGGCGGCATGCAGCAGCGGGTGGGCATATGCCGGGCGTTGGTCCACGCTCCCCAACTCCTCATCATGGACGAGCCATTTGGCGCTCTGGACGCAATGACGCGTGAGCAGATGATGATCGAGCTTCAACGAATCTGGATGGAGCGTAAAACGACGGTTCTCTTCATCACTCACAGCCTGACCGAAGCCATTTTCCTGTCAGACAGAGTCGTGGTGATGGGAGCTCGTCCGGGGCGCGTCGTCGGTGAGTTCGTTGTCGATATGGCGCGGCCGCGCAAGATCAGCGATGAACGATCGCCTGTTTTCGCGGTGCTTGCCGACAGTGTTCGGGCATGCCTCGAGGAGAGCGGCGCTTTGCCTTCGATTCAGTCGCCACTGGCTTAGCGGCGAACTGATAGCTCGCCAAGCGGTCTCCGTCGCACCCGAAATCTAAAGGTCGGCATAGACTAAATCAATAGTATAACGAATTATCGATAACGTATAGAACCTGTATTGAATGAGGCTTGTTGATGGGAATAAAGAACCTATCCTCCGGTCGATAGTTCCTGGATTTTTCATGAATTTAAAACGCCGGATGGAAAATTTATGTTGAAAATTCGTAGATCTCTGCTTGTAATAGGCTTGTCGATGCTTGTTGCGTCCAGGCTTGTGTTGGCACAACCAGCTTTGGAGACGGTGCAGCTCAGACTGGATTGGACGCTTACGGGCTACCAACTCCCGCTTTATTGGGCTGCAAAGAAAGGATATTTTCAGGAAGAGGGACTGGATGTTGAAATAAAACCCGGCGCAGGATCTCAGCAGACCATCAATCTGGTTGGCGGCGGTCATGACGACATCGGACTCGCTGATGTCTCTTTGGCCGCGGTCTCGATCTCAAGGGGAATGAAGGTCAAGGCGATCTTCGGGATAGTTCAGACAGATGCGTGGTCCGTATACTCACATGGCGCCAAGCCGATACTTAAGCCTTCCGATCTGCCGGGAAAGTCTGTTGTTTGTGTGGTTGATCATCGACCTTTACTTGATCTCCTGATGCAGCGCAATAAGGTCGACGCCAGTACCGTTCAGGTTCGTACAGTGAACGCCGCGACGCGTAATACTGTGTTCGCTCAGCATGCCGCGGACGGGCTTTTGGGAATTTCGAGCAACTCGTCCGCGTCGCTTGGAGGAGGGGACGTGAGAGCGATGCACCTGAGCGACTTTGGGGTAAATCTGTTAGGTCAAGGTTTGATCGCTAACGACGACTTCTTGAAGAACAGAGCCGAGGTTGCCAGACGGTTTATTAAAGCTGTCACTCGTGCGTTTCAGGATGTGAGCCAGGAAAAGAACGTAAATGAAGCCCTTGATATCGCCTATGCGATGTCGGGCACGAGCTCAGCGATGCGAGAGGCGACGCGGCTAGACTGGTTGTACACAATTCCACGTCTTGCGTCGAAGAACACGCGGGGGCAGCCTGTCGGGTGGATGAGCGAGGTTGACTGGAACGACACCTTGAAAACGCTTAAAGATACAAACCGAATAGACAGTGTGTTGCCACTTGCTGACGTTTATACAGATAAGTTCGTCTCCGGAAACGCTCAAACATCGGCTCACCAATGACTGGGGGTTATACATGAATTTCCCGCTTGAAAGATCGGATCCAGCGGCGCTCGGATTCGCGCCAGAACAACTTGAGAAGCTCGATAAGCTGATCGTTCAGCATATCGAAGAAGGGCGGTTCTCTGGAGCGCAGATCGCTTTGGCCCGGCATGGAAAACTGGCGCTTTTTCGCAGCTTTGGAAATGCGAGGACGGACCCCAAGGCTGTTCCAGTCACTGATAGCACGCTCTTCCTGCTGTTTTCGAACACGAAGGTGCTGGTTAGCTCGGCGCTTTGGCTCCTCATTCAAGATGGATGCGTGTCACTCAGCGACCGGGTCGCTGACCATATGCCGGAGTTCAAGGCGAATGGCAAAGAGGAAATAAGAATTTTCGATGTGATGACTCATCAGGGTGGTTTTCCAAAAGCGAATATATCCCGGTCGGCGTGGTCCGACCATGAGTTGATGCGCGCCGAGGTCTGCGAGTTCGTTTCCGAGTGGCCTGCTGGCTCGATGGTTCACTACCACCCGCGGGCTGCCCACTATGTCCTGGCGATGCTCATCGAAGCGGTGACCGGCAGTGACTATCGCGATTTCGTGCGTAGCCGCGTTATCGAGCCGCTGGGCCTTCAGCAAGAGCTTTACCTCGGGGTTCCTTCCCACGAACAGGCGCGGTGTTGTGACGTGGGTGGCGAACCGGTCGAAGAAAAGAACACCGCAGGGTTTCGCACCGCGGGTCTTCCTTTCGGCGGCAGTTTTGGTACGGCTCGCGCACAGGTTGCCTTTTACCAGATGCTTCTTCAGCGTGGGCGCTTAAACGGGGTGCGACTACTGTCGCCGCGCATGATCGACTACCTCACGAATGACTTTACCGGGGATAGGGAGGATGTACACCATAAACGTCCAATGCATCGTGGACTGGGTCCGCACCTGCGCGGGACGCCAGGACATGAAAGCAGTCTGGGTTCGCTCGCGAACCCGAAGACTTTCGGCCACGGTGGCATCGGGTCATGCTATTGCTGGGGAGATCCAGTAAGCGGTGTTTCGTTCGCGTACGTATCGAACGAAGTGGCTCCGGAAGAATGGAGCCGCACACGTTTTGACCGGGTGAATAACATTGTTCACTCGTCAATCGACTAAAGAATTTGCGGCGCGCGTGCCACGTATCCGGGCTCGCGCACATCACCACCCTTGTCGATCGCGTTGTATCCCGCAAACGCATCGGCCTGCATCGTTCCCCTGAAGTCCTTCAGATGAGCTGGTGGATATTCACCAGCCCGTTTGGGACTGTATGCGATCCAGACCGCCCATGTCTCCTTCGAAGCTGCTACGGATCATTGAGAACTTCCGTCCAGACAGAGTCGGGCAGTACGGGTCTTGCCGTTCCCGGACTCAAGCACCGGTACTGGCGCGTCATTAGCGTGGATTTTGGAGGCAGCCATCGCGGACCAGCGAATGATCTCTACGAGTGATCGGAGCAACACGCTGCACTGGGCGACTCAGTCTGCGGGTGTTGACCGACCGAGCTTGAACTCCACTCCGTCGTGCGTGCAAATTACTGATTGTCGATAAAGAGGCGGGTGGTGGCGGGCGGGGAAGCCAGCACTATTTGGAGCCCCCCGGGGCACAGCGGCCCGTGATTTACTGAGAAACCCCGGTGCGGGCTTGACCACCACAGGTCGTTACCTTGCTCCGGGGCGAATACATGAGGAAGCGCCAACTATTTCAAAAGTTAGAACTTCTGGGTTATACCAATCGTTGCTACGGTCTGGTGGTTGCTATTAGACGGCGTCGCGCCAAGAATTGCGGCAACAGCGTGCTGCCCTGTCGAATCCGTCCCGCTGGCTTTTTGGTACACGGCAACTGCATAGAACGACGTTCGCTTGGACAGGGCGTAGTAACCGCCCACATCGACTTGCTGGTAGGTCGCGCCACTTGCGCCACTTGCGCCGCTGTTTCTCATATAGATGTAGGCAGTGCCGAGCTGGAGCGCCGGACGGATCTGATATTTAAAATTAACTTCCCCGGTGTTAAATGTCGCGCCGCCAGTGTATGCCTTCTCGATGCCGTTCAGTCCAGCAACTGCAACGGTGCCAAGGTCATGGAATTGTGTGTTGCTGTACACCAGACCGATGGTTGCCGGACCAAATGTATAAGCTCCACCCGCTGCGACAATTTGCTGGGATCCTGCCGATGCATAGCCTTCCTGCACAGGACTGCTAATGTTGAGTCCAGTGGTGCTGTCGTTGGCCTTGTTTCCGTAGAACGAGAAGTTCGGGTCTTTGACATAGGTATAGAAGCCACCCAGTAGCACGGATCCGATTTGATACGTTGCGGCTAGATCGAAAATCTCGTTTTGAGTGAAATTTCCAGCTTTCCCACCTAGACTGTACAGAGTCGTTACGGTAAGACCATTGAAGGTCGGGCTTTGATATTTGATCGCGTTATTTGCACGATTGAAGTTATCGAGGTTGTCAATGTCCGCCGGGTGGGCGCCATATCCCGCCCCGGATGCTGCCCATTGTCCGCCCGCCTCGAGCTGACCGACTGATTGATAGCCATCAGAGTTTTGGCGGCCCAACATGACCGATCCGTAGTTGGCACTGCCCAATCCGACCCATGCCTGTCGGCCGAACAAAGTACCGTTGTTCCCAATGGTTCCGCTAGTAAGACTGTAGCCCCCCTCAAGCGTGAATATTGCCTTCAGTCCATTACCCAGATCCTCAGAACCTTTAATGCCCCAGCGGCTTGCATAGCTGTTTCCACTGGTGATCGCAAATTGACGGCCACCGGCGGCGTTTGAATTGAACGAAAACCCACCATCCGCTATACCGTACAAGGTCACACTGCTTTGGGCGTGCGCCTGGATCGCGAAGGCGGACAACGTTGTCATAGCAAGAACGATCTTTTTCATGAGCTTCTCCATACTTGTCGAAAATTTGAATGTTTTTAAAACGTGTACGACTATTTAGTAATGCTACCTATTTAAACCAGTTGTCCCCGCTTGGCACAGCCCTCTGACACATCGAAAAGCTGACATATCGCCTACGATGAGCAGCCTTGATGGTCAGCATGACTTGGGGGTCGTCACTTCTCCTTCAGGATGTCGGTCTGCTTGACGCATCTCGTCGTTTGTTCGCTAGCCATGACGGGAGCGACGTTCGTGGGCCGACGATCGTCACGCCACGGAACGTTCAGTCCCAGTCGAGGGTCTTGTAAAGGTCTCCTACATTTTATGTTTTCCTTCAAGTGTCGAAAACGATTTCGTACTAAGGTAGCAATACCAATAACAAAATTCAAGAATTTTCTCGATGATATCGAAATCGTTTTTGTTACGATTGTCTTCGGGAGGGGGGGACCTCGGCGCGCTGCACGCGTTCTGGTGCTGCGTCTGGTTCCGGCCGCGCGTGGGATAGAAAACTCCCATCGAAAACGTGCGGCGGCTGAAGGTAGGTCGGGGCCAGGAAGGCCCTAAGAATGGTTGCGCCACCCATCTTCCGGAGCGTCGGCAGACGTTTGCCGATCTTCAAGGAGAGCGCGTGCCCGAACCGGGACGCGGCGTTTCTCCCGACTCAGACTGGCTTGACTTCAGCCCAGATTGGCCCGTCGGGAAACTGATAACGCACAAGCGTCTCCGCTTTCATTTCTATGCTGTAGCCCGGTCGTTTGGGCGGCATATAGTGACCGTTGCGAATTACAACGGGTTCGACGAAGTGCTCATGCAGATGATCAACGTACTCCAGCACCCGGTTCCGCAGCGATCCCGATATTGCGATGTAGTCGAATAGCGCAACGTTCTGCACGTATTCGCACAGGCCCACGCCTCCCGCATGCGGGCAAACCGGAACGTCGAACTTCGCCGCCAGTAGTAAAACAATCAGGACTTCGTTGAGGCCGCCGAGTCGGGCCGCATCCACCTGGCAAAAGTCCAGTGCTTGTGCCTGGAACAGCTGCTTGAACATCACACGATTGTGGCAATGCTCGCCGGTGGCCACACCAATGGGCGCGATGCGCTGACGAATGTGAGCGTGTCCAAGAATGTCGTCGGGACTGGTTGGCTCCTCGATCCACCACGGGTCGAACATTGCGAGTCGACGCATGTTCGCCACCGATTGATCGACGCTCCAGACCTGATTGGCGTCCATCATCAGCCGACGGTCCCAGCCGATTTCCTCACGCAAGATCGTGGCCCGGCGAATGTCTTCATCCAGGTCAGCGCCAACTTTTTGCTTGAAATGGGTCCAGCCCGAGGCGACCGCTTCGCGCGCAAGTCTGCGCATTTTCTCTTCCGGGTAGCCGAGCCAACCTGGCGCCGTGGTGTAGCCAGGATAGCCATCTGCCAGCATCTGTGCTTCGCGCTCTGCCTTACCCGGGACCCGGCGTCTGAGCAAGGCAATTGCCTCCTCCGGCGTGAGTGCATCCGTCATGTAGGTAAAATCCAGACAGCGCACCAACTCTTCCGGTGTCATATCGACCAGCAGCTTCCACACGGGTTTGCCGACCGACTTTGCCCATAGATCCCAGATCGCATTGACGATCGCCGCGGTCGCTAGATGAATGACGCCTTTTTCCGGACCTAACCAACGCAACTGGCTGTCACCTTTCGTGAGACGCCGCCAAAATGCGCCCATGTCGGAAGTGATCTCATCTAGGCTCAGACCCAACACCATCGGTGCAAGGGTTTGCACGGCCGCAACGCATATTTCGTTGCCCCGACCGATCGTAAAAGTCAGGCCATGGCCTTCCTTACCATCAGGCGCATCGGTATGCAGCACCACATAGGCAGCCGAGTAGTCCGGTG
>Ga0302220_10001109_pt1 | contig 21303 bp, 18 predicted proteins | sample II_Palsa_E1_3_FD_194572 | JGI IMG/M metagenome (GOLD analysis project Ga0302220, IMG submission 194572) | Peat permafrost microbial communities from Stordalen Mire near Abisko, Sweden - II_Palsa_E1_3 | ecosystem: Environmental > Terrestrial > Soil > Palsa > Peat permafrost | place: Sweden...
CCGTGCAGGTTGGTTTCGTCGCCTCGGCCATCACGTTCGGTGCGATTCTCGGCGCGTTCCTCGGCGGCTACCTGACCGACAAGATTGGCCGTTACCGGGTATTCATGGCCGATATGCTGTTCTTCGTGGTGGCCGCCATCGTGGCCGGCCTTGCACCCAATGCCTGGGTGCTCGGAGGAGCCCGCTTCCTGATGGGGTTCGGTATCGGGCTCGATTTGCCTGTTGCGATGGCGTTTCTCGCCGAGTTTTCGCGTCTGACCGGAAAAGGCAATAAGGCGGCCGCGGTGGCAGCGTGGTGCCCGGCCTGGTATGCAGCGACCAGTGCCTGTTATCTGCTGATTCTCGCCCTGTACGCATTTCTGCCGGCCACGCATCTTGATTGGCTGTGGCGTTTTACCCTCGCGTTCGGTGCGGTACCGGCACTGGTGATCATCGCAGTGCGTAGCCGCTATATGAGCGAATCGCCTGTATGGGCGGCCAACCAGGGCAATCTGAAGGAGGCGGCGCGCATCTTGAAGAAGTCGTATGGTGTCGATGCCACGGTCGAGGCGGATGCCACGCCCGCGCGCGCACCGCGTCCCGCTTCGTGGAGCAACTATGCGGTACTGTTCAATGCTACCTACCGGCGCCGCACGATACTGGCTGCGGTGATCGGCAGCGCGTCTTCGTTTGGCTACAACGCGATCATCTTCGGCTTGCCCGTGATCATCGGTAGTTTCCTGAAGCAGGGCCCGCTGACTACAATCCTGGCGGCGCTGACATTGAACCTGTTATTCGCTTTTGTAGGTGGCCTGATCGGCGTGCGCACGGCGCATACGGTAGGGGCGTGGAAAATGACGGTGCTGGGGCACGCGTTCCAGTTCACCTCGTTGATCGGGCTCGCACTGATCGGTAGGCCGAGCACGGGCTTGTTCGTCGTATTCGCGGTGCTGCTGTTAGGCGCCTACTTGCTTGGGCAGGGGTTCGGGCCCGGTTCGCATTCGATGACCTATGCATCGCTGAGCTATCCGACGTCGCTGCGTGGCATCGGGGTCGGTTTCAATCAAACCTTGGTGCGTACCGCTTCGACCATTTCCCTATTCCTGTTTCCGGTGCTGGCGGCGGCGCTCGGCACTAAAGTGTTCTGGGTGATCGCGGTGGCGCCGTTGACTTCTCTGCTGGTGCTGCTGGTCATCCGTTGGGAGCCGTCGGGTTACGACATCGATGGCGAGGACTACGCGATCGAGTCGCCCACGCAGCCCGAGCCGCAAAACGCGGGCACGGCGCCCGTCGGCGTTCGAAAGCCGCGCGTCACATGACTGCCCGGGGCCGAGTTGCTTTCAATAGATCCACGGTGAGTGCTCTATAGGACTGAAGCTTATGACGATCGAGAGGAAGATTCACGAGTACCTGCGCGAGATGGGTTCTGCCTCGCGCGCAGAAATTCTGCGCGATTTGCAATGCAATATGAACACGCTGAATGCGATCTTGAGCCGTCTGATCAGAGAGGGTTACGTGCAGCGATGCAAGAAATCCAGGAAGCGTGGCGACTCGATCAAGCCTCGGTTGGTCTTCCACTTCTCCTGTGGCGAAAAGTCCTTTGATCCGATTAACGAGCGGACGATCCGAGAGGACCGGCGCATGCCGTTGGCCAAGGTGGTGCGTGAGCGCCATGCACGCGAAGCCACTGAGGTGCCGCGCGAACTGATTCATGCATTCAGCCGCATGGTTGCGGCCTGAAAAGCCACTTCTTATCGATCCCTTTATCGATCCTAGTCTATGCCGAGCAGGTTCATTTTTCGCAGCCGGAAAACCGCGGTCGGTGCCATCGCCGCGCTTGCGCTGGCCGTGCTTTACCTTCTATTCGGGGCACCCGGGTACGCTGGCGGGAATCGGGCCGTTGTCGATTTCAACTATGCCCAGAGCGCGTCGCCGGATCTCGTTTATCTGGCCGACGAATTAGGCTATTTCCGCAACACACACGCCAGGCCCCATTACGTGACGCCGGTGTCCGCAACGCAGATCGTGCCACTGGTCAGTACCGGCGACCTGGACTTCGGCACGCGGATGATGCCGCTGGTCATTTCAGCGTTGGCGGCGGGAGCCGATATCAAGGTCATCGCGCAGGATGGACAGGCAAGTCGCGACCAGCCGCACATGTCGTACTTTGTCGAGCGAGGGTCGAACATCCGCTCGCCCAAGGACTTCGAAGGGAAAACGGTGGCGCTGGGTGACGACGGCTCATGTGCCGAATTGGTGACGCGGCTTTATTTGCGCAGACACGGCGTCGACCCCGACAAAGTCAACTGGGTCACGATTGCCGACGATCAATCCGTTGCCGCGGTCGCCAGGCGCAATGTCGACGTCGCGATCACGCACCCGCCGTATTCCAACGCCGCCGCCAGCGATTCGCGCGTGCGTTTGCTCTGGACGGACTGGGATCTCGACCGGGGCCGCGGCTCGACGGGGGCCTATATCGTCAACGGCGCATTCCTGCGATCTCATCCGCTTGCCGTGAGCGATTTTGTCGGTGCTATCGCGAAAGCCGGATTATGGGCGGCGGCTCATCCGGAGCAGGCACAACGGTGGGCGGCAGAGCGCCTTGGCGTTGACATCGAGACGGTGGAACTCGACGCTTACTCGCCAACGCTCGCCGTCGAAGACGCTCCGATTCAGTATTACATTGACGCGCTCGAGCAGGAAGGGCGCATCCCGCCTGGGAAGATTCGCGTGAGCGACGTATACACGAACGCCTATAACCCGCTGCTGCAAAATTCTGCAGCAAACGCCTCCGCCGCAAACTTGGATACTGCGCATCATGGTTAAGCGCCGCCCGACTCGGTTGCTGCCGGTAGGGATGGCATTGGTGGTCTTGATCGCGACTTCGATTGCTGGCTCGATCGCCGCGGTCCAGTGGACAGGGCCACCGCCCGCTGCTGAACCCTCGTTTGCCGCGGCAAGGGCGCGGCACCGGTTGGTGGTGGCGGTAGCGGGCAGGCCTGCACCCCGGATCCCGATCGGCCGTTTCGATCCCCATGCACGCGTTCCGGATATGGCGTCTGCCGACCTCGCGACAGATCTCGGCAGACGCCTCGCGCTTCCGGTCGAGATGATAGCGGTCTCGCCGGCCGTCGCGCAGCAGGCGTTGCGTGACGGCACGGCCGATGTCGCAATCGACAATCTGCCGTTCGCACCGGATTCATCGCTGGGCTATGCGACCCCGTCCTATTCGAGTGGACGCGGCGGCGTGCTGGTTCTGCGCCGCGGCGGTGTACAGCGTTGGGGCGATTTGGTCGGTAAAGCGGTGTGTGTCGTCGAGGGCAGCCCGTACGCATCGCGAGTGCCAGCCGGTGCCCAGCCGATTGCCTTTGCAGCACAAACCGAAGCGCTAACCGCTTTCGAGCGCGGCGCCTGCGCAGCGGTCGTGGACGACGAAGCGACGCTCACTGCTGTGCTCAAACTGCCGACATGGCGGTACTACGCGCTATTGCCGGACTCGATCGAGCCGGTGCCGACATTTGTTGCGATCGCGGGCCACGACCCGGCCACGCTCGCTTGGCTTGACGACACAGTGCGCGCTTGGCGGCACGACGGCACGTTGGATCGATCGCGCAAGAAGGTCGCCGATCTGGTCGATTTCGATATGGCTACCGCACAAAGCGATATCAACTGCCACTAAACGGGCTTTCTCCGAATGCGTATAAGAAATCTACGCGCGCTGCGATAACAGTCTGACGAACGATTGGTTCATTCGGAACACGTCGACGCTTAGCATCATCGGGATAAACAATACCGAGGAGTGTGAAGATGCGTGGTTTCGACGAAAGCGACGAGGGACTAGACTCTAACGACCGACCCATGAGCCGGCGTCGCGCCTTGTTGAAGGCAGCCGCGGCCGGCGCATTGGGCGGACCGCTCGCGTTCAGTCAACGTGCCTGGAGTGCCGATGCGTCAGCCGTTTCCGTCGCAGGCAACAATAGTCCGAAGGCACTCAAACTGGCCTGGAGCGCGACGGCAATTTGCACGGTGCCTGTGCCGGTCGCGCTCAAAAAGGGATTCTTCCAGAAGTACAACCTCGACGTGAGCTTTGTGAACTTCGCCGGTTCGACCGACCAATTGCTCGAAGCGATTTCGTCGGGCAAAGCCGACGGTGGCGTCGGCATGGCACTGCGCTGGCTCAAGCCGCTCGAGCAAGGTTTCGACGTGAAGATCACCACCGGCATCCACGGTGGCTGCATGCGCCTGCTGGTACCCCAGGGCAGCGCCATCACGAATATCGCGGCGTTGAAGGGCAGGGCGATAGGTGTGAGCGATATGGCGAGCCCGAGCAAGAATTTCTTTTCGATTCTGCTCGCACACCAGGGCATCGATCCGGTGAAAGACGTTGATTGGCGCACTTACCCCGCCGATCTGCTGGGCCAGGCATTGAAGAAGAACGAAGTGCAGGCGGTGGCAGACAACGACCCGGCGATCTGGATGGTTCGCAAAGAGTCCGATCTGGTCGAAATCTCATCCAACCTGGTTGGCGACTACAAGAACCGCTCCTGCTGCGTGCTCGCGGTGCGTGGCGACCTCGTGCGGCACGATCGCCTGAGTGCTGCGGCGCTGACACAATCTTTGCTCGAAGCCTCGGAATGGACGGCCAACAATACGCAGGAGGCCGCTGAAATATTCGCCTCCTATTCGCCGAAGATACCGGTGAGCGAACTCACTGCAATGCTCGACAGCCACACGCGCCATCATCACCCGGCCAATGCCGACCTGAAGCAGGAGCTGGCGGCCTACACCGACGATCTCAAGCTCGTGCAAGTGATACGACCCACCACCGATTCGCAAAAGTTTGCCGAAAAGATCTATGCGAACGTGCTGGCCTGAGACCTCGTCTGAGCGTTTTTGAATGGAGAATGAATGATGAGTACCCAAGGTGTCGAGTCGCATGAGGCATTAGCGCAAACGCCCATACGTGCGCTCGGTGGCCGGCAGTCAGCGTGGACCGCAGTGGCGAGCCTTGCGTGGCTGGCATCTGCCGTCATCACGATCGAATGGCCGAACGCGGACGATAGCCCGCGTACCGCGGAATTTGCAGTGCTGCAGTTTGTTGTTGCGCTGTTCGTATTCGCCAGCCTCGCTTTGGGGACGCGGGCGCCCCGGCTGCACGCACGGGTGCGCAAGCTCACGCCGTGGCTGGTCGTGCTTGCACTTGGCTTCACGGCCTGGGAAATCGTGACCGCGAAACTGCAACTGTTACCGCGCCCGTTTTTTGAGCCGCCGCAAGCACTCGTCGACGTGTTCGCGGAAGATTGGCCACGACTGGGCACCAGTGTTCTGGCCTCGCTCAGGCTACTTGTCACCGGGTATTTGCTCGGCGCGTGCGCCGGTTTTGGCGTCGGTGTCTCGATCGGTTGGTCGCGCGCAGCCGGTTACTGGTTGCATCCAGTGCTGCGGTTCGTGGGTCCGTTGCCCGCGACTGCGTGGCTGCCGCTGGCGTTTTTCTTTTTCCCATCCAGCTATAGTGCGGGCCTATTCCTGATTGCATTATCGACCAGCTTTCCCGTGGCGGTGCTGACCTGGTCCGGTGTGGCGGCAGTCGATACGGCGTTCTACGACATTGCCCGAACGCTGGGCGCGCGGTCCTGGTTCCTGGTGCTCCGAGTGGCAATACCCGCTGCGCTGCCATCGGTCTTCGTTGGTTTGTTCATGGGCCTGGGTGCGGCGTTTTCGGTGCTGGTGGTGGCCGAAATGATGGGCGTGAAGGCGGGCTTGGGCTGGTATTTGTCGTGGGCGCAGGGCTGGGCTTCCTACGCGAATATGTATGCCGCATTGCTGGTCATGGCCGTGATGTGCTCGGGGTTGATAACAGGGCTGTTCAAAGCACGGGATCGCCTGCTGGGTTGGCAGAAAGGAGCGGTCAAATGGTAAGCGCCGCGTTGGACCCCGCTTACGATCAGAGTGCCGCGACACGGGGCGCGCAAATCGACGTGCAAAACGTAAGCCATCGCTTTTCGTTGAAAGGCGAGCCGCTGCCGGTACTGGATCAGGTTAGCTTTAGCGTCGCGCCGGGCGAATTTGTTGCGCTGCTCGGCCCGAGCGGCTGTGGCAAGTCGACATTGCTGCGGCTGGTGGCGGGCCTGGAGCCGCCAACATCGGGACGGATCCTGGCCGATGGCGCACCGATCGCGGGCCCGGATCCCTCGCGCATCGTCGTGTTCCAGGATCCAACGCTCTATCCATGGCGTACCGTGCGCGGCAATGTTGCGCTCGGACCGTCGATTCGCAAGCAGGTGGCGCAAGAGCGCGAGCGTATCGACCAGGTGTTGACGCTGGTCGGTCTGGAAGGCTTTGCCGATGCCTATCCCCATCAACTGTCGGGCGGCATGGCTCAGCGTGCGGCGCTTGCGCGTGCGCTCGTGAACGAGCCGAGACTGCTGGTGCTCGATGAGCCGCTGGGCAAACTCGACTCGCTCACACGCATGCGGATGCAGGCGGAACTGGTGAATTTGTGGGAGCGTTCAAGGTTCACGGCGCTGATGGTGACGCACGATGTCGAGGAGGCGCTGTATCTCGCACAGCGCGTCATCGTGTTCAGCGAACGGCCGGCAGCAATCGTAGCTGATGTGATCAACGCCTTACCTTACCCGCGACATCGCGACGACCCCAAGTTGATTGCACTACGCAAGCAGGTGCTCGCGGAGCTCGGGCTGCAGGCATGAGCCGATCCCGAAGTTGAACATGGACTGAAGGGCCGCAATCAAGGGGTGGGCTGCTGCGGCCTGGATGGCAACCGCTGTTGACAAATAATAAGCATAATGAAATTTAGGACGACCGCAATGAAAGATAGACAAGACTTCGAACGATTTCCCCGTGGTCACGCTGGATTGATACGCCTAAACGGTTGGGGCAGCAGATGGTTGGTCGGGGCGATTTTATGCATGACGGCAGTTCTGCTCGCCCCGAAAGTACAGGCTGTTGAGGACTCGCGCACGCCTGCACCCGAAGTACTCAATATCGGATATCAGAAATCCTCGACATTGATCTCGGTGCTCAAAGCGCGCGGTACGCTCGATGCTGCGCTAAAACCACTGAACGTCACGATCGCATGGCATGAATTCGCGAGCGGGTTGCCGCTCACCGAAGCATTGAATGCCGGAGCGCTCGATTTTAGTGCCGACATTGCTGATACCGTGCCGGTGTTTGCGCAAGCCGCTCACGGAAAATTCATCTATGTCGCGCAGGAGGCGCCGTCGCCCGCCGCGCAAGCGATCCTGGTGCATCCTGATTCGCCCATCCACACGCTAGCCGATCTGAAGGGAAAGACGATTGCCGTTACCCGTGCCGCCGGCAGCCAATATTTGCTATTGGCGGCTCTGGATCGCGCGCATCTGAAAACCGCCGACGTCAAGATCGCGTATCTCGCACCGGCTGACGGTCGTGCTGCCTTCGAGCAGGGGGGGGTCGATGCGTGGGTGACTTGGGACCCGTATGTTGCCGCGATCCAAAGCCAGTCGAAAGTCCGCGTGCTGACGGATGGAACCGGGCTCGCCTCGTATCAGCGCTACTACCTGGCCTCTTCGAGTTATGCCGCGCGCCGTCCCGACGTGTTGAAGGTCGTGTTCGACCAACTGGTACAGGCTGGTGATTGGACGCGCAAACATCCGCACGAGGCGGCAGAACTGCTCGCACCGCTTTGGGGGCTGGATGTGGCGGCTACCGAAGCCGCAAACGCTCGCCGCAGCTATGAAGTCCGTCTGGTCACGAGCAGCAATTTTGGCGAACAGCAGAAAATTGCCGACACGTTCTATGCGGCCGGCTTGCTTCCCGCGCCCGTCGATACCCAGGCAGCATCCATCTGGCGTTGAGTGCGGTCCATGCGCATGGCAACCGCTCGCGCGGTCAGGCTCCCTGCACAGGTACGGCGCTTTCCAGAAATGGAGATAAGGACCGTACGATTCGTTGGTTTTTTGCTGAGACAGCAAACGCTACACTGACCGACTGTTCTATGTTGCCGCACGCTGCCTTTCGGATATTTCCGCGGGCAGTCGCTGCGGCATCTCGACTTTCTTGTCTCCGATATACAAAATCAGTAGTGCATAAAATAGGAAGTATTCATGCGCAACCTTGCCTCTTTCCGGTTTGCCACGCTCGCATTGACGAGTGCTCTGCTCTTGGCCACCGGGTTGGCACGTGCCACACCACAAACACCGGCGGTCGATCGCGATACGCTGGTGGTAGGGGTCGAAAAAGAGTTTCAGAATCTCGATGGGCTGGTCACCATCAGCGGCGACTCGCTGCGCTACGGTTGGCAGATTTACGACACCTTGTACGGGTTCGACCTCAACGGTAACCTGGTCCCCCGGCTGGCAACCCAGGTGAAAATTTCGTCCGATGCGAAAACCTACACCTATACGTTGCGCCAGGGCGTGAAGTTTCAGAACGGTGCCGCGTTTACCTCGAAAGACGTCAAGGCATCGCTCGATCACATCCTCGATCCCACTGCCAAAAGTACGCGGCGTCCTTTCTTCGCGCCTATCGTTGACACAGTCGAAACCCCCGATCCATACACGGTAATCTTCAAACTGAAAAGCCCCGACGGCGCTTTCCCCAACAAGATCGCGGGCTATCTGTACATCATCCCTGCCGATTACTTGGCCAGCCTGCCGAACGCCGATGCATTCGCACAAGCGCCCATTTCGCTAGGGCCCTACAGGGTGAAGAAATACACACCTGGCGGCAACGAACTCGTGCTCGAACGTTTCGATGGCTTTTGGGGACCCAAACCCAAGATCAAGACGCTGATCTTCAAGGCGATTACCGAACCGTCCAGTCGGGTCAATGCGATCTTGCGCGGCGAGGTGGATGTGTCCGCAGTGCTGCCTTCTTCCGCCTATGAGCAGTTGAAAAAAGAACCGGGTCTCGACGTGATTGCGGTACCGGTCGCCGCGCCACTCTACATCCGCATATACACCAACGACCCTGCGTCTCCTTTGTCCAAGCGCGAGGTACGCCAGGCGCTCAGCTATGCGCTGGATACGCAGGCGATTATCAAGGGGGTGCTGCACGGCGTCGGCGAGCCGCTAGGCACCTTTATCTCCAAGTACTACCCGTATGGCGGCGACCCCGCGCTGCGTCCTTATCCCTACGATCCAAAGAAGGCCCGGCAGCTTCTCGCCAGCGCGGGATATCCCAACGGATTCGAGACAACATTGAATGTGCAGGGGGATTTGCCCAAGGAGCTGTCGGAGGCGGTGGTGGCCTATTGGGCGCAGGTGGGTGTCAAGGTCAAGCTGAACCTGCTGAGCTACTCGGCGTTCCAGCGCTTGAACAACACGCACGCCAGCGGGCCGCTCGCGTTGTCCCAGTTCACCAATGCGCTTTACGACCCGATTCACCCGGTTGGCGGCGCCTTTGCGAAAGGGGGTTCATGGTCGGACTACGAGAATCCCGAGGTTGAAGCCTTGCTCACACAACTGAGCAGTGCAACCGGTGCGCACGCGCGCGGCCCGTTGTTCCAGAAGATCGGCCAAATTCTGCATGACGATGCGGCCGGGATTTTCCTGTCCGAGAACTTTTACATCTATGCCAAGAAAAAAGATGTGCTCTGGGATGCGCAAAAGGGCTCGGGGTTTTTCAACTTCCGCACAGTCAGTTGGCGCTAAGGGATACAGCGTAAATCATGCTGATGTACATGCTCAAACGGATCGCAAGCGCACTGCTGACTTTGCTGGCCATGTCGGCATTGATCTTCGTCATGGTCCGTTTGGTAGGCGACCCCGCGCATTTACTGATGCCGCCTGAAGCCACGGACGCCGACCGTGCACTGTTTCGTCAACAGCTCGGTCTATCGGACCCGATGCCGATTCAGTATGCGCGGTTCCTCGCAGGCTTGGTCAAGGGGGATTTCGGCAATTCGTTCCACTTTGGGGTGCCGGCACTTTCGATTGTCCTCGTACGGCTCGGGCCGAGCCTGACGCTCACGCTGGCGGCGATGGCTGCGGCATTGCTGGTAGGCGTTCCGCTTGGGATCGCGTCGGCGGTGTGGAAAGGGCGGCTGGTCGAACACGTCATGAAATGCTTTTCGGTGGCAGGGCAGGCCGCTCCGCCTTTCTTTTTCGCGTTGCTGATGATCCGTTTTTTCTCAGTCAAGCTCGGCTGGTTGCCCACTAGCGGCTACGGGGGATGGCGGCACCTGCTGCTGCCGGTGTTGGCGCTGGGCTGGTATTCGGCCGCGGGTTTGGCAAGGCTTACGCAAGCGAACCTGTTGAAGGTGCTCGGCAGTGAGTACATCCTGGTCGCGCGTCTGAAGGGGGTGCCGGAACGGCATGTCGTGCTTGGGCACGCGCTTAAGAATGCCTTATTGCCCATCGTCACGTTTGCGGCGTCGCAATTCGGGATTCTGATTGGCGGTGCCGTCTCTATCGAAGCGGTATTCGCATGGCCGGGGTTCGGCAGCATGATGGTCGAATCCATCAATCAACTCGATTTCACGGTCGTACAGGCCGCCGTGATCGTCTCGACCTTGCTCTTTATCCTGATCAACCTGGCGGTCGATGTGCTGTACGCATGGCTGGACCCGAGGATCCGTTATGGCCACTGACCTGACTTCTCCGCTGTCCGCCACAGCCGAAACGAACGTTGCAATCACGCTGACGCCGCCGGTCGCGCGGCGCTCGCGGCCCTATGTTCGACATTGGCGCCTCATGCTGGCCGCCACGGTGTTGGTGCTGATCGTGTTGAGTGCGATATTCGCCCCCTGGCTGGCGCCCGTGGACCCGGACGCCATGGATCTTGCTGCCGCCTTGCAGGCACCTTCGCATCTGCATTGGTTCGGCACCGATCCGCTAGGCCGCGATGTGCTTAGCCGTACGCTGTTTGGCGCGCGGATGTCCCTGTTCATCGCATTTTGCGCGGTCTTTTTGGCTGGTGTCGCGGGGGCCGCGATCGGCATTTTGTCGGCTTACTTCGGCGGCTGGATCGACGGGATGGTGATGCGTGCCGCCGATATTCAATACGCGCTGCCGCCTGTCATTTTGGCGATGGTGTTGATCGGCATCATCGGTCCGAATACGAGCAACGTCATTATCGTGATTACGCTGACGAACTGGGCGCGCTTCGCTCGTGTGTTGCGCGCCGAGGCGCTGAGCCTGAGCCAGCGCGATTTCGTGCTGCTGGCGCGCTTGGCGGGCGCGTCGCCATGGCGCATTGCGTTGCGCCATCTGTTGCCGGGCGTGCGTGACACCTTTCTGGTGCTACTGACGCTGGACATCGGGTTGATCATTATCCTCGAATCGGCACTCAGTTTCCTGGGCTTGGGCGTGCAGCCGCCCACCCCATCGTGGGGTTCCATGATTTCCGACGGCCGGGCCTACCTGGAAAACGCCTGGTGGATTTCCGTGATGCCCGGCCTGATGTTGATGCTCACGGTATTGGCCGCGAATCAACTTGGCGATGCGTTTAGGGAACTGCGCTACTCGGCACGGGAGGTCGAATAATGTCGACGTCGCAAGCCGTGTTGCGCGTCGACAATCTGGTGGCCGAGATCGCGACGCCACGCGGATTGCTGCGGGTGGTCGATGGCGTCAGCTTCAGCGTGGACGCAGGCCGTACGCTGGGCATCGTGGGTGAATCGGGCTCGGGCAAAAGCATGACTTGCTTGTCGCTGCTCAATTTGCTGCCCGCGCATGCGCGAATTGCCGCCGGCGCCGTCTGGTTCGGCGGCGAGGACTTGACGAAAAAATCGCCCCGCGCCATGCGGCAGTTGCGCGGACGGCGTATCGGCATGATCGTCCAGGATCCGATGAATTCGCTCAATCCCTTGTATCGGATCGGTACACAAATCGGCGAGGTATTCAAATATCACCATCGCGTATTCAGCTCGCGCGAGCGCTGGCGTCGTGCCTTGGCGGTGATGGAGCGAGTGCGGATACCGGCCGCTGCCAGCCGCATCGGTAACTATCCGCATCAATTTAGCGGCGGCATGCGGCAGCGGATCGCGGCGGCCATCAACATTGCTTGCCAGCCTGAGCTGCTGATCGCCGACGAACCTACGACCGCGCTCGACGTGACGATACGTTTGCAGATTCTGCAGTTGCTGCGCGACATTCAGAGCGAACGAAATACCGCGCTGATGCTGATCACCCACGACCTGCCGCTCGTGGCGCGATTTTGCGACGAGGTCGCGGTGATGTACGCGGGGCGCATCGTCGAGCAAGGGCCGGTCGAGCAGGTGTTCGGCGCGCCTGCGCACCCGTACACACGCGGGCTGGTCGATGCGATGCCACGTATTTCGCGTCGTTCGAGCCGTCTCGTCACCATCCCTGGTCAGCCGCCGGCGGCTGGGGAATACGATATCGGCTGTCGGTTCGCGCCGCGGTGTGTGCACGCAACGGATCTCTGCCGCAGTCGCTATCCCGAACTCACTGCTTTTGCTGATGGAACGCGTCAGGTGGCTTGCTGGTATCCGCGGCAGGAGAGCGTATGAAGCGTATGGAGCCTATTGAACGCATGGATCCGGCCGCCCTGATCGAGGTGCGTAACCTCACCAAGCACTATCCGATCAAACGTCACTGGCTCGCGCGCCCCGTCAATCTGGCCGCGCTGGCCGGGGTTTCTTTTTCGCTGGAAGCGGGCGGTACCTTCGGGCTGGTGGGGGAGTCAGGTTCGGGAAAATCCACCGTGGCGAAGATCATCATCGGCGCTGAGCAGGCCAGCAGCGGCGAGGTTGAGATCGGCGGCCACGCTTTCGGTGCGCGACCCAGCGCCACGGCGCAGGCATGGCGCCGACGCACCTTGCAGCCCGTACTGCAGGATCCCTACGGCTCGCTGAATCCGCACATGAAAGTCGGTCGCATCATCGACGAGCCTTTGCGCATCCAGCACGCGTTGCCGTCGCATGAATATCGGGCGCGCGTGGCGCAGTTGTTGGAGAAAGTCGGCTTGTCGGCCGCGTACGCCGATCGCCTGCCGCATGAGTTGAGCGGTGGACAGCGCCAGCGCGTGGCGATTGCGCGTGCGCTCGCGCTCGAACCGGCCATCCTGGTGCTGGACGAGCCGGTTTCCGCGCTCGATGTTTCCGTGCAGGCACAGGTGCTCAATTTACTGAAGGACTTGCAGGCCGAGAGCGGTCTGACCTATCTGCTGATTTCGCATGACCTGGCCGTGGTCGCGTACATGAGCACGCGTATCGGCGTGCTGTATCTGGGGCAATTCATGGAGCTGGGCAGTCGCGATGCCGTGATCGAACAGCCCGCGCATCCCTATACCCAGGCGCTATTAGCGGCCTCCGAGCCGCAATCGCCAGCGGCCCTCAGTGGTGTTGCGCTGGAAGGCGAGATTCCCTCGCCACTAGACCCACCGGCCGGTTGCCCATTTCATCCACGTTGCCCGCAAGCGCAGGCACGGTGCATCGAAAGCAAACCTTTGTTGCGTCAGATCGGTGCTGACCACTGGGCCGCCTGTCATTTTTCCGCAACCCACTTATCGTGAGTATTCCAGGAGCCGTCATGTCTCATCCGCAATCCGTGCTCGAGCGCGAAACCCTGCGCAAGCTGGATCGCCTCGCCATCGACGATTTTCGACCGTGGAGCCTGGCCCACGAGCGCGACGGCGTGTTGCCCGTCGCAAACCTTGAAAAGATCCATGCATTGGGCTTGCTGCATGCCACCGCGGGCTTTTTGAACGGCGGCCTGGATGGCAATCTGCTCGGCAGCGACCCCGCGGTTTTCCTGCAAGCGGTGCGCATCATCGCGCGTGGCGACAGCGCCACCGCGCATTGCTATCAAGTGCACAACCATACGTTGTGGCTGCTCGAGAAAGTCGGCACGCCCGAGCAGATCGAACGCTTCGTCAAACCGCTCACGCGCCGCTTCGGCCTGCTCGCGTCGGTGGGGAGTGAGCCGGGCCGCACCAATATGTATGTGATGCAAACCAAAGCGCGGCGTACCGAAGGCGGTTGGATATTGAACGGCGTAAAGAATTTCGCAACGAACGGACCGCGTGCCGACCTGCTCGTTGTGTTTGTCGCAATCGACGGTATCGAGAGCTATCTCGACAACCATCTGATGGTGATCCTCGAACCGTCTATGCCGGGTGTGACGCTGAGCGACGAGACGTATCGTCCCAACGGGATGCGCGCGGCGCGCAGTTCGGTGATCACCTTGAACGAAGTGTTCGTACCCGACGACCACGTGCTCGGTGCGCCAGGCACTTACCCGCGCGAGCGCTGGCAGGGACGCTACCACCTGGGGTTCGCGGCGAATTACCTGGGCACGTCCGAGGGCCTGTATCGCTGGTACCTCGATTACGTGAAAAGGCGTGACCGCGGCCAGAACGCGATCACCCAGTTGCGCACAGGCGAAATGCGCATCGCACTCGACGGCGCGCGTGCGCTGTTTCACGAGGCGATCGCGAGTTGGGGCCGTGTACCGGTGATCGAAGCGGAGCTCACTTCCATGAGCGCCAAATCGGCAGCGGCTCATGCCGCGTTCAAGCTGACTCAAGCGGTCATTCATGCATGTGGCGCCACTGCACAATTCGACGAACATCCGTTGGGTCGCTATGTGCGCGATCTGGAAACCCATGTGCTCCATGCCGGGCATGACCGCACCGCGCAGATTCTCGGCCAGGCCGATTTGGGCGAAGTCTTCGATTCAACCCTGCAACGATAACGATGGACGCAGCGAGATGGCAAAACAAATCCGGATCAACGCTTTCGTAACCTTTGCGCCCAGTCATCTATCGCCGGGGCTGTGGGCGCATCCACGCGACCGCTCGCTGGAATACAACACCCTCGAATTTTGGACCGAGCTGGCGCGTATCGCTGAGCGGGGTAGGTACGATGCGGTGTTTTGGGCCGATGGCATCAGCGCCTACGATGTTTATGGCGGCTCGCATGACGCGGGGATACGCGGTGCGCTTCAGTTTCCCCGGCTCGATCCGCTGCTGTTGGTGTCGGCGATGGCTCAGGTGACTGAACACCTGGGCTTTGCCGTGACCAGCAGCGTCACGTACGAAACGCCGTATTTGTTCGCGCGCCGGATGTCTACGCTGGATCACCTGACGCGTGGCAGGGTCGGTTGGAACATCGTCACCAGCTTCGGTGACAGCGGCAGCAAGGCACTCGGGCTGGGCGCCGCCAAGCCGCATGATCAGCGCTACGACATCGCCGACGAGTATCTGGACGTGGTGTACAAACTGTGGGAAGGCAGTTGGGAGGAGGGTGCGGTTCTACGCGACCGCGCCACTCAGACCTTCGCGCGCCCCGACAAAGTGCATGTGGTTCGTCACGAAGGCCCGCACTATCAAATGGAGGGTGTGCATTTCAGCGAGCCGTCGCTACAACGCACGCCGGTGTTGTATCAAGCCGGCGCCTCATGCCGCGGCAAGGATTTCGCCGCGCGCCATGCCGAGTGCGTGTTCGTCAGCGCCCCGAGCCAGAACGTGCTCAGGGAAACGGTTGCGGATACGCGACTGCGCGCGCGCGAGCAGGGCCGAGATCCGGGCAGCCTACTATTTTTTGCACTCGCTACCGTGATCGTTGGCCGCACCGAAGTTGAGGCGCAAGCCAAACTCGCCGATTATCGCCGCTATATTTCGCCGGAGGGTGCGCTTGCGCTGTTCTCGCGCTGGACCGGCATCGATCTGGCCGGCCGCGATCCGAACGAGGTCCTGCAATACCAACCCAACGAAGGCATGCAATCCACGTTGGACGGATTTACGCGGGCCGACCCACAACGGACTTGGACGCTCGCCGAGGTGGCCGAACATAACGCGCTGGGCGGCAAGGGCCCGGTATTTGTCGGCACACCCGAGCAGATCGCCGATGCCATGCAGGACTGGGTCGAGCAAACCGATATCGATGGCTTCAACTTGAGCTACGTGCTGCTGCCCGAAAGCCATGCCGACTTCGTCGACTTGGTGGTGCCGGAGTTGCAACGGCGTGGCGTCTACAAAAACGAGTACGCCACTGGCACCTTGCGCGAAAAGCTCTATGGCAAAGGCCATGCGCGTTTGTCCAGCGATCATCCGGCGGCGTCGTTTCGCACACTCACGCCGACGCAACACCTGCACTCGCAAACCGACGACCCAACCTCCCACGCTACCCAAGCGTATAAACCGAGCCCCACACCATGAGCACTGCGCTTTATCAAACCATCGAAGTGGCACCCTTGACGCCGATCATCGGCGCACAGATCAGCGGCGTCGATTTGACCGGCGAGCTATCCGAGGCACAGATTGCCGATATTCGCCAAGCGCTCCTGAAGCACCTGGTGGTGTTTTTCCGCGATCAACCTCTGACGCTCGAGCAGCACAAGGCGTTCGGGCGGCGGTTCGGAGAATTGCACGTGCATCCCAATTCACCAGGTCCACAAGGGCATCCGGAAGTTCTGCCTATCCATGCCGACGACACGACCGTACGCATTGCCGGCGACCGCTGGCATTCCGACGTGTCGTGCGACGAGACGCCGCCGCTGGGCAGCATCTTGCATTTGCATACGGTGCCGCAGCATGGCGGCGATACCTTGTTTTCCAGCGCCTATGCAGCTTACGACGCCTTGTCGCCGGCGCTGCAGACGTATCTCGGTAGCCTTAGCGCAACGCACGATGGCGAGCCTGTCTATCGCAGCCGCAATCGCGACAAAAAGATTGACGATCGGGGCCGCGTTTATCCGAATGCGGTGCACCCCATCATTCGTACACATCCGGAAACGGGTCGCAAAGGCATCTTCGTCAACAGCAACTTCACGACCCGGATCAACGATGTGCCGCGCGAGGAAAGCACCGCCATCCTGGAGTTTCTGTACCGCCATCTGGCCCGCCCCGATTTCCAGGTGCGGTTCCGCTGGCAACCGCATTCGGTCGCGTTCTGGGATAACCGCAGCGCCCAGCATCTGGCGGTTTGGGATTACTACCCGCAGGTGCGTTCGGGCTATCGGGTGACGGTCAAGGGGGACCGCCCGTACTAATGCGCCTACCGGGCCACCTCATTTTCGTGGCCCATTTTCCTGTGTCCGCTATCGAGAGGAAACCATCATGTCATCTACACAGCGCCCGTTGCCGGTGCTAGCCATCATCGGCGGCGGCCTGGCCGGCACCCTTGCCGCGATTCAGACGATTCGTACCAGCAAGCACCCGCTCATCGTGCGGATATTCGAGCCAGAAGCGGAGCTGGGCCGCGGGCTGGCGTATGCGACACCCGATTACAACCACAAGCTCAATGGTCCAGCCAAAGCGTTCGGCTTGCGGCCCGATGATCCGCTGCATTTTGCGCATTGGCTGGAACACGCCGCGCGGGCTGCACCGTGGAAGGATTTCGAAGACGGTGCCAATGCGTTTGCACCGCGCTGGATCTACGGCGATTACGTGAGCGCCGAGCTGGTCCATGCACTTGACGAGGCACAGCACAGGGTGGTGTTCGAGCATGTCCGTGCCAAAGTGGACGATATCCATGCACACGCCGGGGGGCTAAGTATTGTCACCGAAGACGGGTTGCAATTTGATGCCGATCATGTGGTGTTGGCGCTCGGCGTATTTCCGACTCGCTCGACGCTGATCCGCGACCAACGTCTGCTCGAACAAGGGTTGTATCTGCCCAATCCGTGGCAGCCTGCGCAGCTCGAACGTTTGCTTCAAAAAGACAGTGTGCTGCTGATCGGTAGCAGCCTGACCATGATCGACACGGTGGTGGCGCTTGAAGCGCGCGGTTATCGCGGCACCTATGAGGTCGTGTCGCGACGTGGCTTGACGCCGGAAGCCCGTCGCGAGCCGCCGGTCTGGCCAGAATTCATCGAAGTGGGTGCACTGCATACGGCCCGCAGCTTGCTGCGCAGCGTGCGCGAGCAACTTCGCAAGGCACGCGCGCAGGACGACGACTGGCAGCGTCTGGTTCTCGCCGTGAGACCGCACCTGGCGTCGATCTGGAGTCGTCTGAGTATTGTCGAGCGGCGCCGCTTCATGCGTCATGTCCGGCCGTTCTGGGACGTGTTCCTGCACCGCGCGCCGCCGCCGAGCGCGCTTGTGATTGACGCGGTACGTGCGGCCGGACGCTTGCGCGCTCATGCGGCTTCGCTGCAGCGTATCGAACTTGGCGAAGCGGGGCGGGTTAGCGTGCAATACCGGCCGCGTGGCACGCAGCAAGTGAACGTGAGCGAGGTCGATGCCGTTGTGAATTGCGTGGGTTTTGAATATCTGTGGGAACGCGTCACCGATGAGCCGCTGGTCAAGAGCCTGCTTGCACGTGGCTTGGTCAGGCCGAGTTCGATCGAACTGGGAATCGACGCCGATCCTGGCTCGCTTGCTGTCATTGATGCGACCGGTGTGCAGTCTTCGCGGATTTCGGCGATCGGCTTGCCATTGCGAGGCGTGCTGTTTGAATCCGGCACGATAGGCGAGTTGCTCAGGCAAGCCGTGTTGCTGGCGCCGCGCCTGAGCCTTTGCGCGACTCCCGCAGTTCCCGCAGCTCCCGCAGCGGTACGTTCGCCGGACGAATTACAAACCGCTCAAAGTATTTGACGCATACCGGTCGTTGCTCGCACCGACCGGGCGTTCCGATTTTCTGGAAACTATCCTCATGAGCAAGGAAATCCGCTTCAACGCTTTTGCGCTACATAGCCCTGTGCATCAGTCGCCCGGACTGTGGCGCCACCCGCGCGACCGCTCGCTCGAGTACAACAGCCTCGACTATTGGGTCGATCTCGCGAAGATTCTGGAGCGCGGATTGATCGATGCCTTGTTCATGGCCGACAGTCTGGGCGTCAACGATGTATTCGGCGGCAATCGGGACGCGGCCTTGCGATTCGGCGCACAGATCCCGAAGCAGGATCCGGTGCTGTCGATTGCGGCGATGGCGTATGCGACGCGCCATCTCGGCTTTGGCGTGACCAGCAACGCCAATCACGAGCCACCGTATGTATTCGCGCGTCGCATGTCGACGCTCGACCACCTGACGCGTGGGCGCATCGGCTGGAACATCGTGACCGGATTCGCGGCCAGTAGCGCGCGAGCGCTGGGGCAGGACGCCGTCATTGCCCACGATGAACGCTACGATATCGCCGACGAATATATGGACGTCGTCTACAAGCTGTGGGAGGGCAGTTGGGAGGACCGTGCTGTACTGCGCGATACGAAGACTGGCGTCTTCGCCGACCCTCGATATATTCATCAGGTGGACCACGAAGGTAAGTATTTCAGGACCTCGGGCATCCACATGACCGAGCCGTCGCCGCAGCGCACGCCTGTGTTGTTCCAGGCCGGATCGTCCAGTCGCGGCATGCGGTTTGCCGGGCGCCATGCCGAATGCATCTATCTGAGCGGGCCGAGCCAGCAAGTGCTGGCGGCCGTGATCGCGCGAACTCGCGAACAGGCCGTGCTGGCCGGGCGTCGTGCCGCCGATATCCAGTTCTTTGCGATGGCGACCATCATCGTCGGTCGTACCGAGCGCGAAGCGCGAGACAAGCTGCGCGATTATCAAAGCTATATCAACCCCGAGGCGGCGTTGGCCATGTTTTCAGGTTGGACCGGCATCGATTTTTCCAAATACGATCCCGACGAACCGATCCGTTATTTGAAGCTGGACGCCGGCATCAGCTCGGCGCTCGAGGGATTCACGATCGGCGACCCGAACCGCGTTTGGACGGTCGGCGAGTTGGCACGCCACAATGCAATCGGTGGGCGTGGCCCGGTGTTTGTCGGCGATCCGCAGCAGGTGGCAGACGAGCTTGAAAATTGGATCGATGCGACCGACCTGGACGGCTTCAACCTGAGTTACGCCGTGACGCCTGAAGCGTATATCGATTTTGCCGATTTGGTCGTGCCGGAATTACAGCGGCGCCATCGCTACAAGACGGCTTATCAGCCTGGGACCTTGCGCGAAAAAATACACCCGGAAAATCAGGCGTTGCTGCCTGCCCGGCATCCGGCGGCGGCATTTCGCGTCGGGCAGGCGGATGTGTCGAGCGCCAGCGCAAACACAAGCGCAAACACAAGCACAGCAATCTAACCATGGTGGCCTATTGAGTGTGCGCAATAGGCGTCACCCTCCTTACAAACTAGCGGCCCTACATCTCAAGGCACATATGCAAAGCGGTATCCTGGATCTGACTGTCAAGCGGTTGGCGAATACGCTGATTTTCTGTGGCGCGATGGCGGCCGCTTTCACGGCGCATGCGGAGGGCAAGATAAGCATTGCCCAACAATTCGGTATTGGTTATTTGATCCTCGACGTGGTTCAAGACCAGCATCTGATCGAGAAATACGGCAAGCAGGAGGGCCTCGATATCCGGGTCGACTGGCACAGCATCTCGGGTGCCACGGCGATGAACGAGGCTTTGATCGCCGGATCGCTGGACGTGGTCTCGGCCGGTGTGCCGCCGATGTTGACCGTTTGGGATCGCACCCGTGGCCGCCAGAACGTCAAGGCCATCGCGGCCCTCGGCTCGATGCCCAACTACCTGCTGAGCAACAATCCCCAGATCAAGACGCTCAAGGATTTCACTGACAAGGACCGTATCGCTGTGCCAGCTGCCGGCGTGGGCTTCCAGTCGCGCACTCTGCAGATCGAAACCGCGAAGGAGTTTGGCGACAGCGACTACAAGCGCTTCGACGACATTTCGGTTAGCTTGCCGCACCCCGATGCGACCGCCGCGTTGATCGCGGGCAGCTCGGAAATTGATGCACATTACTCCAGCCCGCCGTTTCAATACCAGGCATTGGAGCATCCCAACATCCACAAGGTGTTGAGTTCATACGACGCACTGGGAGGCCCCGGCACATTCAACGTGCTCTACACCACCGAGAAATTCCATGACGAAAATCCCAAAACCTATCGTGCCTTTTACGAGGCACTGAGCGAAGCGGTACGCATCATCAACGCGGACAAGAATGCGGCGGCCGTTACTTATATTCGCGTGGAGCACTCGCATCTGCCATTGGCCTTGGTACAGAAAATTGTCAACGACCCCGAGATTGAATTCACCATCTCCCCGCAGCGCAGCTTTGTTTACGCCAGTGAACTCAATAAATTGGGCGTATTGAAGAACAAGGCGACATCCTGGAAGGACTACTTCTTCCCCGAGGCCTATATCGCGCCGGGTAGCTGAGCGTCTTGCGTTGGCGTATGCGCGATTGCGATCTCAGACAGCAACCTGGGATGAGGCCATGAGTTTTTAGCAAATCCGCCATGAGATATCTGTGGTTGCAACGGCTTAGGCAATCGGTATTATTGATTGGCGACCGCGAGGTGTGGGTCCTCGAGAAGTCGTTACGGGTGCGGTCATGTAACCGCGCCGAACGGAGACCGCCATCAATACCCCAACGCTACAGACGCCGCGCACC
>Ga0302220_10001111_pt1 | contig 21282 bp, 19 predicted proteins | sample II_Palsa_E1_3_FD_194572 | JGI IMG/M metagenome (GOLD analysis project Ga0302220, IMG submission 194572) | Peat permafrost microbial communities from Stordalen Mire near Abisko, Sweden - II_Palsa_E1_3 | ecosystem: Environmental > Terrestrial > Soil > Palsa > Peat permafrost | place: Sweden...
CAGCACCGCGACGCACAGTAGGCCGCCGCTGATCTGCCGAGTCATCGTCGGGTAGGACGCCGGATCGAACGCCATCGCCAACACCACCACCACCAGCAGCGCGAAGAACAGCATGCCGTTGATTGAGTCCTTGGTTCGCCACTCCAGGCGAAGGTCTTTGCGTAGATGCGTGAGGACGTGTTGCGCGTAGTTCATGCGTGTCCTCCATTCGGAGCTTTGGTCAGGTCGGCGAGCGTCGCATGCGTCGCGCGCAGATAATCCGCAGGTGCAAGAAATATCTGCAGGCCGCGCTGCCCGGCCGAGATCGAGATCACGTCAAACAGCTCGATCGTCTCGTCGGCAAAAGCAGGGAAGGGCTTCTTCGCAGCGAGCACGGTGACGCCACCGCGGATGTACCCGGTCAGCGGCTCAACATCTTTCAGCGAGGCAAGCTCCACCTTGCGCGTACCGGCTACCGCCGCCAACTTCTTCAGGTCGAGTTCGGCGTCTCCCGGCACCACCGCGAACAAGTGCTCGCCATCATGAGTACGCGTCACCAGCGTTTTGAAGACCTGTTCTGGCGGCAGCCCGATCTTGCGCGCCACCGAAATCGCCGTAAGATCGTCAGGATCGACTTCATAGGTGCGAAGCTCGTAGGGAATCCCAAGCGCGTCCAGCTGCCGCGCCGCGTTGGTTTTGCTCGGATGTGCGGTCTTGGTCGAGCTCATCGCGGCGTCTCGATCAGCGACACGAGTCGCCCTGCGCTCAGGGTGAGCGTGCTTTGCGCGAGCGGTCGAGCCAACTCGGCCTGGTGGGTTGTCAGCAACAAGGTTCGCGCCAGGCCGCTGCGCGAAGGCTGTGCGACGTACGCCAGCAGACGCGTAATCATGCTCTGCGCCGAGCCGACGTCGAGATTCGAAAATGGTTCGTCCAACAGCAGGAGATCCGGCTCTGACAGCAGCACTCGTGCCAGCGACGCGCGCTGCCGCATGCCCTGCGAATACTCGCCGACCCGCCGCTCGTTCGCCGGGTCCAGCCCAACCTCGATCAGCGCCTGGGCAGCCTTCTCCTGCAGCACGCTCCGCCTCACAAGTTTTGTATGCAGGCTGCCAAAGTAGGTCAGGTTCTCGATCCCCGTCAGCTCGTCATACAGCATCGTCGAGTGGCTCATGTACGCCACCGCCCCGCGCTGGTCCCGAGGACTCTCGCCAAAGACCGACACCGAACCGTAGCTCGGTGACTGGAGTCCGGCGATCACCTTGAGGAGCGTAGACTTGCCTGCGCCATTCTCTCCCAGCATTACCACGCTGGATCCCGCGGCCAGGGACACAGTGACTTCGCGGAGCGCAACGAAGTTTCCGTACAGCCGCGAAACCCGGTTCAGCTCCACCGCAGGCGCTGCGGGCGTCGCTGTGTTTTCAATCGTTTCGGCGCGGAAGTCGTTCACGGTCGGCATAATCTGTCTGTGAGTATAGAACCCGCGGCGGACACCCCATGTGATCCGCGTCGCTGCGCAGACCCCGATCCTGTTGTGGAAACCAAGGTTGCAATCACTCAGAATTGGTGATAAACCTTAAACATTCCTCTCGCTTCGGCGGGTCGGATTTCATGCAGAGTGGTTGAGGGACGAGCCCTACGACGCCACGACAACCGGACAGACCACAGTACCGGTGTCAACTCTCTCCTGGATGGCGCAAGCCACGGGGTACATGAGATTCGGTGGACGCAGACCCGTATCTGAGCCTGATCTCCACGAACCTCCGTACCGAGAACCCCAGACAAGAGAGCGGCTTCCAGGACCATCACCCTTCGACCATCGGAGTCGATCAATGGTGTCTTCCTGTACGAAGTACGAGCTACGCTGCAACGAATGCGGCAAGAGCTTCGGCAATAGGCCTCTGTCTGGCTGCCCAGACTGCCTCGCGCCCCTTGAAGTCCAGTACGATCTGGAGTCTGTTCGCGGCCGCTTCACGCGCGAGACCATCGCCGCCGGTCCGGCCAACATCTGGCGTTACAAAGAGCTTCTCCCCATCCCCGAGGGCTTTCTGCCCGACCTCCCCGTCGGCTTCACGCCGCTGGTGCGTGCGAAGAATCTCGGCAAGCGCATCGGCGCCGACAATCTCTACATCAAGAACGATGCGGTGTGCTTCCCGACGCTCAGCTTCAAGGACCGCGTCGTCTCGGTCGCCCTCGCCAACGCGCAGGGCTTCGGCTTCACCACCGTCGGCTGCTCGTCTACTGGCAACCTGGCAAACTCTACCGCTGCGCAGGCCGCCCGGCTCGGCCTCAAGGCCTGCATCCTCGTGCCCGCCGATCTCGAGTACGCGAAGATCCTCAACACCCAGGTCTACGGCGCGCGCCTCGTTCGCATCGACGGCAACTACGACCACGTCAATCGCCTCTGCACCCAGATTGCGGACGAGTACAACTGGGGTTTCGTCAACGTGAACCTCCGGCCTTACTATGCCGAGGGCTCGAAGACCGTTGGCTACGAGATCGCCGAACAGATTGGCTGGCGCTTGCCCGACAACATCGTCTGCCCCATGGCCGGCGGCTCGCTCATCCGCAAGATCCGTAAGGCCTTCAAGGAGCTCATCGCGCTTGGCCTCGTCGAGCCCAAAGACGTCCGCTTCTTTGGCGCGCAGGCTACCGGCTGCTCGCCGATCTCGCAGGCTGTCAAAAACGGTTGGGACTACATTGAGCCGCAGCGCCCCAACACCATCGCCCGCTCGCTCGCCATCGGCAATCCGGCCGACGGTCCTGCAGCCGCGAAGATGATCCAGGAGACCGGCGGCTGGGCCGAGGATGTCTCCGACGTCGAGCTCGTGTCCGGCATCCAGGAACTGGCCGAGGACGAAGGCATCTTCACCGAAACCGCCGGCGGCGTCACCACCGCCGTCACCGCGCGGCTCTATTCGCAGGGCCGCATCTCCCGCGACCAACTCACCGTCTCCTGCATCACCGGGAACGGCCTCAAGACTACCGATGCTCTCGAAGGCTGTTTCGCTACCGAGCGCGCTGTGAAGCCAAAACTCGCCGCATTCGACGAGTACATCCGTGCCGTTGACGGCCGTTTGATCAGCGATGCGGCGTTGGCAGGAGGTGTGCGTTGAGCGTAAAGATTGTTCTGCCCACCGCCCTAGCCCGCCACACCGACGGCCAGAAGTCCTTCGACTCCGAGGCCGAGAACCTGCCTGGTTTGCTCGCAGAATTCGACACGAAGTTTCCCGCGCTCGCCCAGAACGTCAAGGACGAAAACGGCAAGCTACGCCGCTTCGTCAACGTCTACGTCAACGACGAAGACATCCGCTTCCTCGGCGGGGACGCGCATCCCTTCGAAGACGGTGACGAAATCATGCTCATCCCTTCGATCGCCGGCGGGTCCTTCGCGGACAGCGAGTAGCGCTTCGCGCAAGAACATAAAAGCCGCGGTGGCCTTTGCCACTGCGGCTTTTACTAGAATATCGAACACTAGGTGCTCCATGTCCGGATTTTCGGACATGGATGTACGGCTAGCCCCGATAGGAATCCAGCCGGCGGCAAGCTTCCGCGAGCTCGTCGTCCTTCTTCGCGAAGCAGAACCGCAGCAGGTTCTCTCCGGGATTCACGCCCGCCACATCGGTCGCGAAAAATGCCGAACCTGCAACCGCCGCAATCCCAGCATCCGCCAACAGCCGCCGCGCTTTCTGTTTCGCATCTGCTCCGGGAATCCGCGTCGAGTCAGCCAGCACGTAGTACGCTCCGGTCGGGATGGACGGAGTCAGCCCCGACCGTGTCAGCGCTGCGCAGATCAAGTCGCGCTTGACCTGGTACTCCTCCGTCAGCCCGTCATAGAAGCTCTGCGGAAGTTGCAACAAACCCGCCGCGGCGCCGTGTTGCAGCGGAGAAGGCGCGCACACATAAAGCAGGTCGTGGAAGTACGCGATGGCCGGCAGCCAGCGCTCGCTGGCCGCAAGATACCCCAGCCGCCATCCCGTCACCGAGAAGGTCTTCGAGAATCCCGAGATCGTAACCGTGCGTTCAGCCATTCCCGGCAGCGTGGCGATACTTATGTGTTGCGCGCCGTCGTAGATGAAGTACTCGTACATCTCATCGGTGAAAACGAACAGGTCGAACTCGATCGCCACCGCCGCCAGCGCCTCGAGTTCACTCTGCGAAAAAACTTTGCCTGATGGATTCGAAGGGCTGTTGATGATGATCGCGCGCGTACGTGGCGTAATGGCGGCGCGCAACCGATCCGCATCCAGCGCGAACGCCGACCCCTCCAGCGGCACGACGACCGGCGACACACGCATCATCTTCAGCGTGCTCACGTGATAGCCATAGAACGGCTCCAGCACCACGCACTCATCGCCCGCATTGAGCAGAGCCAGCAGGGCGGCGTGCATTGCACCGGTCGCGCCGCTGGTTACCAGCACCTGGCTATTTGGATCTACCGAAAGCCTGTTGAAGCTTGCGAACTTCTGCGCAATCGCCTCTCGCAGGGGAGCGATCCCGTCCATCCGCGTGTAGATGTTGTGGCCGGAACGAATGGCCGCGATGGCGGCTTCGACCACCGGGTGCGGCGGGTCGGTATCGCACACACCCTGCGCCAGGTTGATGCCATCGACCTCCGAACAGGCAACGGTCATGGCACGAATCTCTGACTGGACAAAGTGCGGCGCCAATTCGCTGAGACGAAGATTGCCGGCGGGGGAGAGTGTGGTGGTAGGCATAAGAGAGGCGCACAACGTACGTGCGCCTCTTATCCTAACGAACTTATGGGTGTCCGTGAAGCGGCAAAGCTTCCCGCTAGATTACGTGGAGCAGCCAAAGAATCACAACAATCAGAAGAATCGTTCCGAGGCCGCCCGCGGGATAGTAGCCCCAGTTGCGCGAGTATGGATAGCTCGGGAAGGCACCAAAGACGAGCAACAGCAGAATGATGATAACGATGAGCACGACGTGCCTCCAGGAAGATTGACTTCTGACTTGTAGATAGATGCTCTTTCGATGGCTTTTGTTATCCAGTCGTAACACAGGAAAGAATTTAGCGATCCAAGCAACGCGGAAACCGACAAACGGCTCTTACGGTGGGTTGTGGTTAAAAGCTTTTCAATCCCATCTCAAGTAAGGCGGCTCTCCCATGTTCTTAATCCTCGCGGTCGTTCTGGTTCTCCTTTGGTTAGGCGGATTTTTCATGTTTCACGTCAGCAGCTTCCTCATCCATATCCTCTTGATCTTCGCGGTGATTTCGCTGGTCATGCACTTCGTATCCGGCGGACGGCGTGCTGCATAGCGTAAATACGCATCGATTCAATGGAAAAAGCCGAACCTGACTAGGTTCGGCTTTCTTTTCTGTCTGTCTTGAAGAATTACTGGTGCGCGATGTTTTCTGCCGGCTGCGGCGGAGGAATCGGCAACGCTGCTGTTTGAGTCAGCGCGGCAGGCGTCTCTTCAGCCAGCTTCAGTGGCTTGCTGACCAGCGCAATCTCCAGCACCTCGTCCATCTGCTCAACCCAATTGAGTTTCATCTCTTTCTTGATGAGGTCGGGAAGATCCGCCAAGTCCCGCATATTTTCAGCGGGAAGAATGGCTTCGCGAATTCCTGCGCGATGCGCTGCCAACAGCTTCTCCTTAAGGCCGCCGATGGGAAGCACCTTCCCGCGCAATGTGATCTCGCCGGTCATGGCGATGTCGCGCCGAACCTCGATTTTGGTTAGCGCGCTCGCCAGTGCGGTCGCCAGCGTGATACCCGCCGACGGCCCGTCCTTTGGAATCGCGCCTTCGGGAACATGCACGTGGATATCGACGTTCCGATAGAAATCACGCGGCAGCCCCAGGGAATTCGAGCGCGAACGGATGTACGTCAATGCGGCCTGCGCGGACTCCTGCATCACGTCGCCGAGTTGCCCGGTCGCCGTCATCTTGCCCTTGCCGTCCAGCACCTGCACCTCGGTCTGCAGAATGCTTCCGCCCATCTCCGTCCACGCGAGCCCAGTGACCAGGCCAATCTCGGACTTCTCCTGCACCAGCGAATCGCGGTACTTAGCCACACCCAGCAGCGTGCTCAGCGACTCCGAGGTCACGGTTTCGACGTGCTTGTCGTCGCCCACAACCTTGCGCGCAACCTTTCGGCAGATATTGCCAATCTCGCGCTCCAGATTGCGCACGCCTGCTTCCCGCGTGTACGAACGAATGATCTCGCGCAGCGCATCGTCGCTGAAGCTGATCTGCGTGGCCGTCAACCCTGTTGCCTCAATCTGCTTGCGGACAAGATACTGCTTTGCGATCTCGAGCTTCTCAAGCTCCGTGTAGCCGGTCAGCCGCAGAATCTCCATGCGGTCCTGCAGCGGGCCTGGAATGGTGTGCAGCACATTCGCAGTAGCCACGAACAACACCTGCGACAGGTCATATTCGACATCGAGATAGTGATCCTGGAACGTGTGATTCTGCTCAGGGTCCAATACCTCCAACAGCGCCGATGCCGGATCGCCGCGGAAGTCCGAGGCCATCTTGTCGATCTCATCCAGCATAATCACCGGATTCTTCGTTCCGGCCTTCTTCATCGACTGAATGATCTGTCCCGGCAGCGCGCCAATGTACGTCCGGCGATGTCCGCGGATCTCCGCCTCATCGCGCACGCCGCCCAAGGACATGCGCACAAACTTACGGCCAGTTGCTTTTGCAATCGACATACCCAGCGAGGTCTTACCTACGCCCGGCGGCCCGACAAAGCAGAGAATCGAACCCTTAGGATTCTTGACCAGCTGGCGAACCGCGAGGAACTCCAGGATGCGATCCTTGATCTTCTCCAGCCCATAGTGATCTTCGTTGAGCACTGTCTCGGCGTTCTCGATGGAGCGAATTTCCTTGGAGCGCTTCTTCCACGGAACGGCCAGCAGCCAGTCCAGATAATTCCTCGAAACGGTCGACTCAGCCGACATCGGCGGCATTGCTTCGAGCTTCTTCAGCTCCTGCATGGCCTTTTCCTGCACCTCTTTGGTCATGCCGGCTTCTTCAATCTTCTTCTTCAGCTCATCGAACTCGCTCTTCTCACCGCGGCCCAGTTCTTTCTGGATGGCCTTGATCTTCTCGTTGAGGTAATACTCCTTCTGCGCGCGCTCCATCTGCCGCTTCACCCGCGACTGGATGGTGCGGTCCATGTTCAGCTTCTCAATCGCGATATCGAGCGTGTCCGCAATGCGCGACAGCCGCACCTCTGGATCGAACACCTCCAGCAGCTGCTGCTTCTCTTCGATTGCCAGCGGAAGGTTTGCCGCAATCACGTCGGCGAGCTTTGCGGGTTCGTCCATGCGCAGCGCCGCGGTCGCTTCCTGGTTCAACGACTGCTGTAGCTTGCCATACTGCTCAAACAACTGGTGCACCCGCGCAACCAGTTGCTCGGTCGCCGGCGTCGCCTGCAACTCAACGATCGAGGTCTTCACCGTAGCAACGAAGAACCCGTCGTCGTCGTTGATCTCGCTCGCGCGGGCGCGCTCCACGCCCTCCACCAGTACCTTGATATTTCCATCGGGCATACGCACCGACTGCACGATATTGCCGATCACGCCAACGGTGTAAATGTCGTCCGGCGTCGGCTCATCGACCGAGGCGTCGTGCTGCGTCGCGAGAAAGATCCGGCGGTCGCCGTTGAGAGCTTCCTCGAGAGCGCGGACGCTCGATTCGCGCCCCACCACAAAAGGGGTCATCATGTGCGGGAAAATGACCATCTCGCGGATGGGCATCATCGGAAGCTTGCGCATAGCGCCGTTCAGGATGTCGCGTTCGTCGTTTGTCATAGGCCTCCTGATTAGACGTGCTTTGCGCAGGAACGATGCGCGGCATGCTTGAACGGAATTGTACGCGCTTGGCCGAGGGCAAAGTGAAGCGAGTTTGATCCCACTAAAGAGGGAATTGGCTTAAGGATAAAACGGACAGCCGAGGCTGTCCGTTGCCTGTGCAAAACTGGTATTAACTCAGCCAGCCTTCTCCAGAACCACGGGCAGCAGGATCTCGCGTGTCCGCACCATCTCGTCGGTGATCACGAGTTCCTTCACCTTCTTGTTACCCGGGACGTGATACATCAGGTCGAGCATCAACTCCTCCAGAATCATGCGCAGACCGCGCGCACCCACCTTGCGGTGCAGAGCCTCGCGCGCAATCTCGCTGGCGGCCTCGTCAGTCCACGTAACCTTCACACCTTCGAAATCGAAGAGCCGCGCATACTGCTTGAGGATTGCGTTGCGGGGACGCGTAAGAATGTCGATCAGCGCTGCCTCGTCCAACTCGTCCAGAATTCCCAAAACCGGAAGCCGTCCAACAAACTCCGGGATCAGGCCATACTTCAGCAGATCCTGCGGCTCGGCCTGGCGCAGCAACTCAGAATCACGCTGCGCCCGGATCGGCGTCACGACGTCATCTTCCTTGGCAGCGACTTCGCCGATTGCCTTGAAGCCAAGCGCCTTCTTGCCTACGCGCCGCCCAATGACTTTTTCCAATCCTACAAACGCGCCACCGCAGATAAACAGGATGTTCGTCGTATCGACGATGGTGAACTCCTGGTGCGGATGCTTGCGTCCACCCTGCGGCGGAACGTTGGCGATGGTGCCCTCGAGAAGCTTCAGCAGCGCCTGCTGCACGCCCTCGCCGGACACATCGCGGGTGATCGAAGGATTCTCGTCCTTGCGCCCAATCTTGTCGATCTCGTCGATGTAGATGATGCCCTGCTGCGCGCGTGCTACATCCCCATCCGCAGCCTGCAGCAACTTCAGAATGATGTTCTCGACGTCTTCGCCGACATAGCCAGCCTCGGTCAACGTCGTTGCATCGACAATCGCAAACGGCACGTCGAGCATCTTCGCCAGCGTCTGCGCGAGCAGCGTCTTGCCTGAACCCGTGGGGCCGACTAGCAAAATATTCGACTTCTGCATCTCGACATCATTGCCGCGCGTCTTGTTCATCTGGATGCGCTTGTAGTGGTTGTAGACTGCGACAGCCAGCTTCTTCTTGGTCTGGTCCTGGCCGATCACATACTCGTCCAGAAACGCCTTGACCTCGGCTGGTTTCGGCAGGTGAGCAGGAGCCGCACCGGCCTGCGCCTCGCCCTTGTCGTCTTCGAGAATGGAGTTGCACACCGCGACGCATTCATCGCAGATATACGCGCGAGGATAATCCGATGGCGAGGAGATTAGCTTGGCAACGGCGTCCTGTGATTTATGACAGAACGAACAGCGGAGGGACTCTTCCGCGCCACGAGAAGTCTTCATAGACAGGGTGCACTCCTTCGCGCCCGCAGAACCCAGCAGGCGTCACCAACGAAATTTAGTTTACACCTGAGAACACAGCCACAGCGAGTATTGCAGCATCACAAGATGTGCAACTCGATTCCCTGTACCCAAATTGGGTCACGGAGCTCAAATGTGCCTGCACCGCAAGAAAAAAACTGCCTCATCCCCTGCAAACTTCTGCACGAAATGAGGCTGTTTCGCTACTTATTCGATGCTGCTATTCGACTTAAGTTTCTTATGTCGTACGGGGACGATCAATGATGTCATCGATGATCCCATACTCTTTGGCCTGCGGTGCGGTCATGATGAAGTCGCGCTCCACATCCCGCTCAATGCGATCCAGTGGCTGACCCGTGCTGGCACTCATCAGCTTGTTGGTGAGCTCGCGAATACGAAGAATCTCGCGCGCGTGAATGTCGATGTCGGTAGCCTGTCCGCCCAGTCCGCCCATCGACGGCTGGTGGATCAGGATGCGCGAATTGGGCAATGTGAAGCGCTTGCCCTTCTTGCCCGCCATTAGCAGGAACGCGCCCATCGACGCCGCCTGCCCGATGCAGAACGTCACCACGTCGTTCTTGATGTACTGCATCGTGTCGTAGATTGCCAGGCCGGCCGAGATCGATCCGCCCGGTGAGTTGATGTACAGCTGAATGTCCTTCTCCGGGTCCTCGCCCGAAAGAAAAAGCATCTGCGCGATGATCAGATTGGCGACATTGTCGTCAATCGGCGTGCCAAGAAAGATGATGTTGTCGCGTAGCAGACGACTGTAAATATCGTACGAGCGTTCGCCCCGGCTCGTCTGCTCGAGCACCATCGGTATAAGTCCCATAGCTCTTTTCCTTTGCGTCTAGTCGTGCGTGAGGTTAGGGGTTAACGTCGGGAGCTCTGATGTTGTGTCCAGCTTAGCTCGCCAGCTTGTCGAAAAGCACGGTTCCCGTCTTTTCCCGGCGCATCTGTTCCCGAATCCGGTCAAGCGACCCATCCTCGGCCAGCCGCTTGCGCAGTGCATCTACGGGCTCACGCGACTGCAGCGAGAGCATCAGCAACTCGCGCTCCATGTCTTCGTCGGTCACCGTAATGTGCTCGCGCTCGGCTACCTGATCCAGAATCAGCGACACCTTCACCTCGTTGACGGCCTGGTCGCGTTGAGCGCCGCGCAACCGCTCGAAGTCGAGCCCCCGCATCTGCTCCGAGGTCATGCCCTGCTGCGCCAGTGCACGCAGACCGCGCTCCAGCCGCGCATCAATCTGCGCTTGCACGAACGTCTCGGGAACAGGGAACTGATACTTCGCCACCAGCTCATCGAGCATGATGTCGCGAGCCCGCGACTCTAGCGCTTCCTTCTTGCGGCCTGCCAGACGCTCGCGCAACTTCGTCTCGAAGTCATTCCAGTCGGCATACGGACCCAACTGTTTCGCGAATTCTTCATCGCGCTCCGGGAAGGTCTTCTTCTTGATCGCCTTCACCGTAACGTCGTACCCGACCGTCTTGCCCGCCAGCCGTGCATCGCCAAACTCTGCCGGGTAGGTCGCCTCAAACGAGAGTTCCTGCCCAACCTTGGCACCGCGCAACGCCTCATTGAACGCCTGCAGCGTGTTCTTGCCGCCGATCTCGATGAGAACGTCCTCTCCGGTGATTTCCTTGGATGGATCCTTATCCTCAAACCCTTCCTCGCCAACTACTTGCGCGAGATCCTGAATCTTACCCTTGAATTCAATGTCAGCCCAGTCGCCATCCGTCAAAGGGCGATCTTCCTCAACCGGCTCTACAGTCGCATGGTGGTCGAGTACATTGGCCAGTTCAGCCTCAAATTCGCCCTCTTCCAGCGCCGCGTTCGGACGCTCCACCTTGGTCGCGTCATAGCCATCGATGTTGATCGCCGGCAGCACTTCGAAGGTCGCTTTGAACTTGAGCGGCGCGCCGTCGGCCAGCAGCAGCTCGCTGATCTGCGGCTGTGAGACTGGCTGAATCTTCTGCTCCTCGAGCGCCTTGCGGAACCGATCGCTCACCAGCGACTCCAGCACCTCCTGGCGCACTTCCTTCGCGAACCGTGACTTGATCAGCGACGGAGGAACCTTGCCCGCGCGGAAGCCCGGAATGCGCGCCAGCTTGGTGTAGCGCTTTGTCACCTGCTGGAATGCCTTGCTGACGTCATCGGCCGAGGCCTCAACCTCAATCGAGCGCGTCAGCTCAGGGTTCAGTGTGGGAGCGGGAGCGTGGTGATGCTCATGATCATGGCCGGTATGGTCATGGCCTGCGTGGTCGTGGTCCAGGTCATGGACTTCAACATCGTGATCTTCCAGCGAGCTAGCGGTCGCGCTCGGGGTGACGTTGTCGTCGTGAATATCAAGGGAACTGCCTGTGGGTGTCTCTGTGGTGGGGGTCAAGTGATTGCCTTCCGAAAGTTTTGGCGGGGTGTCTGGTATTGAGAGCGCATCTGGCGCTTCGCGACCAACCACGCAGTTCGCCAATCCTAAGAATACGAGTGTGTAGCGCGAGGGTCAAACGTTGAGGTAACAATCCTGCAGGTATTCGGAACCGTAGCCTGCGGATTGCAAGCGCAACCGCGCGATCATCGAAAGAAGATCGACTACGGCATGACGGTTGACGCGCCCAGCTGCGAGATCTCGAGCCGAACCTTCCACCGCAGTGTCGCTCCCGGCGCCAGCGTGATCATGCCTGCGTTCTCCGGGCTGTCCCATTCGGGGCCAAATGGATCGTCCAGGTTGGTATTGGGCCCGATCGAAACCCAGGCCTTGTCCCCCGGCGCGATCACGCGCATGCTCGTAATGTCGGGTGTTAGCGGAATCACGCTCAGCCGGTAATTGTACGAAGGATCACTGAGCTCAGCTACCGGTCCGCTCGCCACGCCGGACAGAAGGCTGGTGTACGTCGCACCGATTGCGGTCAGTCCCAGTTTCGTTCCACCCGATTTGGAGAGATCGTTGTCCTTGCCAGCTACGCTCACCATGCGTCCAGTCGGCCTACCTGACTGCTTGTTAAATTCCATGATCGTCTGGGAAGGCACACTGAGCAGGGCATTGGCCCGGTCGCCGCTGGGAATCGCAAAGAAGGGATGCCAACCCATGCCGAACGGTGCCGGTTGCTGTCCGGTATTCTGCGCGGTAATGGTCAAATCGAGATCGTGCGCGGTTAGTTGAGCTTCAACTGTTACATCAATTGTGGATAGCCAATTACCTGAAAAATCACCCGCATGAAAGACTGCGATGACGGATTGGCCGTCAGGAAGAACATCGCTCTTAACACTGTCGGCACCGCGGCTCAACAAGAGCCCCTCGACCGACATGTTGCTTCCAGAATTCTCTGCGGGAAAGCTCAGTCGTTTGCCATTCCAGTTGGTCGACAGCATCCCCTGCGTGCTCGTCGAAGTCCCCGAGAGTCTTTGTGCCCAGGGAAGAAGCACCGCGCCGCCAAGGGTCGTGCTCGCCGAACCATTGGCATCATCATCCTGACCGTTCAGCACTCCAGCAGCGCTCGCCATCAACGGAGAAACCAGGAGCGGAACCTCTCCATGCCCGGGAATCAGCGCCGTAATTTGAAATACATTCATGCCGCGGCCGGGGAGAAAGGTCGCAGAGATGAGCTCGACGCCCTTTCCGATCGATGTCGCACTGCGGCTAAGGCGAATGGGATCCTGCCCACCTGGCCCGGTCGGCAAAACCTCCGCTGGAGGCTGGGGATTCACCCTGGTCTTCAGCTTCTCGAGATTTCCGTGCCCACGCTCGTAGGCTGCGGCCAGGAGCGCAACGCTAAGCAATCCAACCAGGCTCGGCGTCAACCAGCCCCGCGTTGAAAAATGCCGGCCCTCCGCTGAGGATGTTCGTTGCCCTGTCTGTCGTCGTCCCAGCTTCATCTTCCTTCAATCTCCAGGCCATGTTCTCTACTGCAAGGCCCAATCGCTCTCCCGCACTACGAGCCCAGGCGAGGCCTGAACTATCGCACGTTAAACTGCTGAGAGCGGTGTCGCCGACAGCCGGCGGAACTTCTCAGTTTGGAGAGACGTCCTTTTACGCCAATAGGATGCTCAACTCTTATACGCCTGATCACTACCAACGTTATCATCGACCGACGATAGCAAAACAATTACCCGGTTCCAAGGAAGACACATCGTGCGCCCCCAGCGGCCTGTCCCAAAACATCCCCTCCCCGTTCTTAATCAGCTTCAGCAGAACATCGCAGATTGCACCCGTTGTCCCCGACTGATCACCTACATTCGCGGCATCGGCGAGACGCGTCGCAAATCCTATCGCGACCAGGAATACTGGGCCAAACCTGTCCCCGGATTCGGAGATCCCAATGCCCGCATCCTCATCCTTGGCCTCGCGCCGGGAGCTCACGGCGCCAACCGGACGGGGCGGCCATTTACCGGCGACGGCTCCGGCGACTTCATGTACCCGGTCCTCCATGAGCTCGGCCTGGCCAGCAAACCAGCCGCCACCAGCCGTGACGACGGCCTCAAGCTGCGCAAGATCTGGATCGGTTCGGTGGTCCGCTGCGCCCCGCCCGGCGACAAGCCCACACCCGAGGAGATCCGCAACTGCTCCCCGCATCTCACCTCCGAAATCGCCTCGCTTCCAAAAGTCCACGTCGTCGTCTGCCTCGGCAAGATCGCCTGGGACGGCTACCTCGCGCACCTGCTCAACGAAGGTGTCATCGAGCGCCGATCCGCCTACACCTTCCGTCATGGAGCCGAGTACCTCCTGCCCAACAAGATCACCCTGTTAGCCAGCTACCATCCCTCGCTGCGGAACACCAACACCGGCCGCCTCAATCGACCGATGTTCGCCCGCGTCTTCCTCCGCGCCCTCGAAGTGAGTGGTCTTGCCTAAAGCATCACTGTATATTTCCACATGGAAAGCATAGATTCTGCACAAGTGGCCCCGCGTATCACCTCTCAACTACAACCTGAGGCGCAGTGTCGGAATCATATAGTGTGAACAGAAGATTACGAGCAGTTTGACAACATAGAACGGGAGGACGACATGCGTCATAAGGAATTTTGGATTGCCCTGGGAGTGGGTGCAGCCATCGGAGGCGTTGCGGCACTGCTCTACGCCCCGCAAACCGGCACCGCTACGCGCAAGAAGTTGAAGCGCGGTCTCGAAGATCTCGGCGACACGCTCGAAGATGCCGGTGAATACCTCAAGGACCAGGCAGAGCGCCTGGGCAAAGAAGCCCAGAAGCTCATCGACGCCAGCAAGGACCAGTTCGATGATGCTGTCGATGCGGCCACCGGCGCTGTGAAATCGGCCAACAAGGCAGCAAAAAGCGTGACATCCAAGTTGGTTTAGTTTCAGCATCATCAGACTCTTGCCGACAGAAACAGAAGATCCCGTAGCTATCCGCTGCGGGCTCTTGTTTTATTCCCACCATAAAGAATGCGCCCCGACCTAGGCCGGGGCGCATTCTTTTGCTGCTTGCTTCTTGCCGCTACACCGTGGTGAGTGCCAGGCCAGCGGCCTTCTCTTCACCCTCAGCCGCAATCGGCCGATAGTGCAGTTGGTTGTTCTCGAGATAGACCTCCAGGAACGCAGGCCGCTCGGCAATGAGCCCGGCGATCAGCGCCTCGGAGAGCGGATCTTCGATGAACCGCTGCAGTGCGCGGCGTAACGGCCGTGCACCGTAACTGCGATCCACCAGCGTCTTGTCCAGGATCCAACGCTGCGCATCGTCGCGCACCGTCAGGGTAATGGCCTTGTGCACCAGATTCTTGTTCAAACCCTGCACCAGCAGGTCCATGATCTGCATCAGGTCCGAATCGCTCAGCGACGTGAACACGATGACCTCGTCCAGGCGGTTGAGGAACTCGGGGTTGAAGGTTCTCTTCACCTCGCCCATCACCATCTCCTGCATCTTTTCGAGCACGATCTCGTCCTTGCTCGATTGGAAGCCGAGGCCTTCGCGCTTCATCAAATGCTTCGCGCCAATGTTCGACGTCATGATGATGATCGTGTTCTTGAAGTCGACCGTGTTGCCCAATCCATCGGTCAACTGGCCGTCTTCAAACACCTGCAGCAGCAGGTTGAACACATCCGGATGCGCCTTCTCCACTTCATCCAGCAGCACGACAGAGTACGGCGAACGCTTGACGCGTTCCGTCAACTGGCCGCCCTCCTCGTAGCCCACGTAGCCCGGAGGCGAGCCGATGAGCTTGCTCACGGAATGCTTCTCCATGAACTCCGACATATCGAAGCGGATCAGCGATTTCTCCGAGCCAAACAGGAACTCCGCCAGCGTGCGCGCCATCTCTGTCTTGCCCACGCCCGTCGGCCCAAGGAACAGGAAGCTGCCAATCGGCCGTGCGGGGTTTTTAAGGCCCGCACGAGACCGCCGGATCGCCCGCGCCAGCGCCGAGATCGCCTTGCCCTGCGCGATCACCCGCTTGTGCAGCTCTTCCTCAACCCGCAGCAACTTCTGCGTCTCTTCTTCCTTGATCGACGTAATAGGCACGCCGGTCCAGCGGCTCACGACATCCTCAATATCCTCGCGCGTCACAATGCCCGAGCTCGATTCATCGAGGTGATACTTGTCGCGCAGTGCCCGCAGATTCTCCCGCTCCTTGCGCTCTTCGTCTGAGTAAAAGCGTGCTTTCTCAAACTCGTGATTCGCAATCGCGTTCTCCATGCGGTGCACGATGAACTTGATCCGCTTCTGAACCTCGGTCAGTTCTTCGGGCAGCGTAGTCTGGCGCAGCTTCACACGCGCTCCAGCTTCGTCGATCAAATCGATAGCCTTGTCGGGCAGGAACCGATCTGGAATATACCGGCTGGAGTGCGAGACCGAGAAAGTAATCGCGTCGTCCGTATAGCTGACGGCGTGGAACTTCTCGTACTTCTCCCGAATGCCCATCAGTATCTTGATGGCATCTTCCTCGTTCGGCGGCGGCACCTTCACCGCCTGGAAGCGCCGTTCCAGCGAGCGATCTTTCTCAATTGACTTCCGATACTCCGCCGGCGTCGTTGCTCCAATGCACTGGATCTCGCCGCGGCTAAGTGCCGGTTTCAGAATGTTCGCTGCATCCAGCGAACCTTCCGCAGAGCCAGCGCCCACGAGCGTATGCAGCTCATCGATAAACACGATGCAGTTCTGGTTTTCGATCAGCTCTTTCATGATCGTCTTCAACCGCTCTTCAAACTGCCCGCGATACTTTGTACCGGCAACGATCAGCGAAAGATCCAGCGACAGCACGCGCTTCTCCGCGAGGAAACTTGGCACCTCGCCGTCAGCAATTTTCTGCGCCAGTCCTTCGACGATCGCCGTCTTACCAACGCCCGGCTCGCCAATCAGCACTGGATTATTCTTTGTGCGCCGGCACAGGATCTGGATCACGCGCTCAACTTCAAAGTCGCGTCCCACCAGCGGATCAAGCTGCTGATCGGTCGCGGCCTGCGTCAGATCCCGCGAGAACTCGGCCAGCATGGATTGCTCCTGCTGCGCGGCTCCGCGCTGTTTGCCACCGCCGCTTGCAGCCGCCGGCTTCTCCTGCGTCGTGCGCTGCAGTTCTTCGCGAATCGCCGCCAGCCGCAACCCGCGCTCGGTCAAAATCTCTGCAGCGAAACACTTCTCCTCGCGCAGCAGTCCCAGCAGCAGGTGCTCGGTCCCAATATGTTTGTGGCTCAGTCGTTCGGCCTCTTCGGCCGCGTAGGCGAGCACGCGCTTGCACTCGTTCGAGAGCGGAAGATCAACCGAAGTCGAAACCTTCTCGCGCACGATCGTGCGTTGTTCAATCTGTTTGCGAATGGATTCTACTGATGCATGCGACCGCAGAAAGCGGTTCGTAAGTGCCTTGTCTTCTCGAAGCAGGCCCAGTAAGAGATGTTCGGTTTCAATGTACGGCGATCCGAACTGGCTCGCCTCGTAGCGCGCGAAGAAAATCACGCGCCGCGCCTTTTCTGTATAGCGTTCGAACATACTCCCCCTTCGAACCGTCGCTCCGCGCTATAGAACGATAACCAAAATGAAAATCTAAACGAGGAGCGCGGTCTGCGAATGACGATTGCGTGGCCACCGTCGCGTTCGATTGCGACGGAGAGGACTGATTGTTGAAAAGCTCTGGAAACAACCAGCTGAGTTGACCCTAGTGTATCCGTCTCAAGCGTCTATGGAAAACGCCCCGGAACTTTCAGGAATCAAAGATTAGACGTTTCTGTGGGAAATCGGTCGCAAACTGCCCCGAAACGAGCCACAACGGCTCCGTTACCCCGTCCCGTAGCAAGTCGGTAACCGAAACCCGACGCCTACGCGACTGCGAGTCGCCCATCTTTCAATCGCAGCATCCGATCGCATCGCCCCGCGAACTCCAGGTTGTGCGTTACCAGCACGCTCGCCAGCGCGTTCTCCCGATGCAGCTCCTGCAGCAGCCCGAACACCCGCTCTGCCGTCGCTCCGTCGAGATCCCCGGTAGGCTCATCTGCCAGCAGCAGCTTCGGCTTCGTAATCAGCGCTCGCGCAATCGACAGCCGCTGCTGCTCGCCCCCCGACAACTCGCCCGACCGATGCTCCCCGCGATCGCCCAGCCCTACCCGCTGCAGCCATCGCGCCGCCTCCTCGAGCGCCGGCCATCTCCTCGCCCCCCGCGACAGCAGAGGCATCGCCACATTCTCCAGCGCCGTAAACTCCGGCAGCAAGTAATGGAACTGCCAAACGTACCCAATCTCCCGATTGCGATACTCCCCCGCCTGCCGAGCATTCAGCCGCGTCACATTGGTCTCGCCACACCACACCTCGCCCGACGTCGGACGATCCAGCGCCGCCAGCAAGTGCAGCAGGGAACTCTTTCCCGCGCCACTCTCTCCCACCACCGCGACCATCTCGCCGGCCGCGACCTCCAACGAAAGACCCTCGAACAGCCGCAGCCCCACTCCGCCCGCAACCAGCGGGGCGTACGTCTTCTCCAGCGCCAGCGCCCGCAGCACCGGCGTCGTTCGCGCTCCGTCGATTGCGGGAAGGGGACTGCTCATTCCGCTGCAGTCTCCTCAACCGCGACAGGCTCAGCATGAGGCGCGATCTCTGCGCTGGACCTCACCTTCGTCTTCCACTCCGCCCGAAACGCCACGCCCATTCGGTTCCACGCATTGATGTTCGCAATCGCAAATGTCAGGTCTACGAGATCCTTCTCCTGGAAGAACTCACTCACCGCGGCATACTCCTCATCGGATACATGCGACGCATTCACATCCGTCACCGCTTCCGCCCAAGCCAGCGCCGCACGCTCCCGCGGCGTAAACGCATCCGACCCCCGCCAGTCCGCCACCGCATCGACGCGACTGTCCGGCTCATTATGCTTGTGCAGTTCCTCGCTATGCATCCCAATGCAGAATCCGCAGCCATTCAGCTGCGACGCGCGCAGATACACCAGCTCGAGCAACACCGGTTCCAGTGCCGTCTCGGTAGAAATGTAATGTCCCAGCGAAGCCAGCGCGTCATAACCACCCGGCGCAAGCTTCGGATATTTCAGTCTCATACTTGTCGTGCCTCCATCAAAAATTTACTCATACCGCAGCGCCTCTGCCGGCAGCACACTCGCCGCCGAGCTCGACGGATAAATCGTCGCCAGCAAACTCATTCCCAAACTCACCCCCGCAACCACCAGCGCATCCACCAGCCGTGGCGCAAACGGCAGATAGTCGATCGAATACACGCTCGCGTCCAGGTGAATAAACCGATAGTGCGACCCCACAATACTCAACGCATACCCCAACGCAAGCCCCAGCGTCGTCCCCACCGCCGAAATCAGTAACCCCTGCAGCAGAAAGATCTTCCGCACCTGCTCCGCCGTCACGCCAAAGCTCATCATCACGGCGATATCGCGCGTCTTCTCCATCACCATCATGGTCAGCGCAATCAGAATATTCAGCGCCGCCACCACCACAATCAACGCGAGCACAATGAACGTCACATCCTGCTCCAGCTTCATCGCGCGAAACAGTTCGCGATTCTGCTCCATCCAATTGGTCGTCTGGAACCCGGGCCCAGCCGCTGCCTCAATGGCGTTGCCCACCTGCTCGGCTTTGTACAGGTCATCGATCTTAAAGCTGATCACGCTCACCAGATCCGGCTCCGAAAACAGCCGCTGCGCATCGGTCAGCCGCATGAACGCATACCCGTCGTCGTACTGGTAGAACCCCGACGAGAAAATCCCCACCACGCGAAACCGCTGATACCGCGGCACCAATCCCAACGGCGTCAGCTCCCCCTGTGGCGAAGTCACCAGCAGCGTGTTCCCCACCTCCGCGCCCAGCGTCAAGGCCAACTCATGCCCAATCACCAGCGGCGGCGCAAGCTCGCTGCCTCCCAAATTCGAGGGTGCCCCATGCATGACAGTCTCACCGTCAAGCGTGGGATTCACAGGCGCCAACTCCGCCGCCGAACCCTCGTTCACCGACTGCAAAAGATTCCCAACCGTCGCCTCATCCACCGGCACAATTCCCTTGATCAGCGCGCCACCACTTCGAGCTCCCCGCGAGATCAGCACCTGCCCGTACAGTCCGGGAGCCACCGCCGTCACATGCGGCACCGCAGCCAGCCGTGCCATCAACGGCCGCCAGTTGCTGATCCCATCGCCCGCTGTCCGCATCAGCTGCACATGCGCAGTCGACCCCACCAGCCGCTGCTGCAAATCCCGCCGCATCCCATTCGTAATCGCCAGCGCAATAATCAGCGCCGCCACCCCGGCGGCCACGCCCACCACCGAAATCACCGTGATCAGCCCAACAACGGCCTGACGCCGTCGGGCGCGAAGATAACGTGCAGCGACAAAGAGTTCGAAACGCATCAACCGCTATCTTACCTGCGAGCGTCCACCGCCCCACTTGCCCTAGTTCGCCAGCACCGCACGGTACCGCACTTGGTTCTTCTTCACCTTATCCACGGCCTTGTTCGCATCCTTCATCGCGAACTTCTCGGTAATCGCCTTCACCTTGTGCCGCGCCGCCACATCCAGCATCTCGTGCAGGTCCCGCGGGCTGCCCGACGGGCTTCCCGCAATCGACTTCTGCCCACCAATCAGGCTGAACGCCGCAATCTGCATCGGCGATGGCGACGCCCCCAGGACCACCAGCGTTCCCTTTGGCCGCAGCATCGCGATAAAGCTCTGGAAGTCCTGGTCAGCCGATACTGTCGACAAAATCAAATCCAGACTTCCCACCGCCTTCTTGATCTCCCCATTCTCCCGGGTGTTCACAAAGTTATGCGCGCCGAGCGCCCGCGCCTCCGCTTCCTTGTCCTTGGAGGTCGAAAACGCCGTCACCTCGCAACCAAACGCGCGGGCAAACTGCAGCCCCATGTGCCCCAGCCCGCCAATCCCCACCACGCCCACGCGCGACGACGGCCGCGCCAACCAATTCCGCAGCGGGCTATACACCGTCACACCTCCGCACAGCAGGGGAGCCACATTCTCGCTCTCCATCCCCTCTGGCACCGGGATCGCAAACTTCGCATTCACACGAATCGCATCCGCATACCCGCCGTTGCGTCCAACGCAAGTCGGCTGCGCCTTCGCGCACAGGTGTTCATCGCCCTGCCGGCACCACTCGCAGATGCCGCACGAGTCCGCCTGCCAGCCAATCCCCACCCGTTCGCCCAGCTTCCGGTCCGTCACCTCGGAGCCCACGCCCGTCACCGTCCCCACAATCTCGTGCCCCGGAATAAACGGGTACTTGCTCAATCCCCAATCGTTATCAATCAGGTGGACATCGGAATGGCACACCCCGCAATGGGTGATCTTCACCTCAACCTCGTGCGGCCCCAATTCCCCTACCGAATACTTGTACGGTAGAAGCTGGGCCCCCGCCGCATGGGTGGCAAGTCCGCGAATCTCTGGCATGGAAGCACTCCTTCACACTACTTCAGTGCATCAATTTATTGATTATTGATTGCCTGTGTTCTAACCACCATAAGATGCTGTGCCTGGCAACCAACGTTTTCTAAATCTTGGCTTTCCACAATTTTAGACCCAAAAGCCTGCCAAAATTTGTCTATCCACAGCTTCCTGGCCGCAGGTTTATGTCATAAT
>Ga0302220_10001113_pt1 | contig 21272 bp, 15 predicted proteins | sample II_Palsa_E1_3_FD_194572 | JGI IMG/M metagenome (GOLD analysis project Ga0302220, IMG submission 194572) | Peat permafrost microbial communities from Stordalen Mire near Abisko, Sweden - II_Palsa_E1_3 | ecosystem: Environmental > Terrestrial > Soil > Palsa > Peat permafrost | place: Sweden...
ATCGCGCGAAGTACCCCAATTTCCAGACCGGGCAAGCCTGCGCGAATTGCCAGTACTTCCAGGGCAAAACGGGTGATGCGATGGCTCCCTGCGCGATATTGGCTGGCAAGCAGGTTAATGCCAAAGGTTGGTGCAGCGCGTACGTGAAGAAAGCGTGAGGCGATTCAACTGAACATGAGAAGTTCATCATGGAATGGCAATGCGTTGTCGCCATTGTTCGGCCGGATGTACTTGGGGCCCTTGAGAAAGCGCTGCGCGCGATCCATACGCATGGCGTCACGATCAGCAAAGTAAAGGGCTTCGGAATACACCTGAACCCGTACGCTGAGCAAAGGATGTGCAAAAATGCCCACGAAACACGGTGCGTTACCCCACATTCGCGGTCATCTATTTTTTCTGCATAGAAAAGAGCCACGTACCGTGCAATTCGTACCTTGATGTACCGTAAATGGGTGCGACTACCCGGTGCTTTGGATGACGGAGGCCTTCGCCTCACAGTGCGAGTCAGAACGGACAAACCCTGATTGACCCTCACGGCGAGCCGTCGTATAAATTTCTGTAACGTCAATTTGAGCTACAAGTGGTAAGTATGGGCCGTTCGTGTGTTCGACTCTCCAGCGATACCCCTCCGGTTGTTCTTCTACTTTTCTTGAATTCTCGTGGGCGCGAGGGGTCTCGCGCGACGTCCAACCAATCAATCAGGAATGAGCATGCCAAACGGTACTGTGAAGTGGTTTAACGATGCGAAGGGCTTTGGCTTCATCACGCCGGACGATGGCGGAGAAGACCTGTTTGCTCATTTTTCTGAGGTGAAGGCTGAGGGTTTCAAGTCTCTTCAGGAAAACCAAAAAGTGAGCTTCGAGGTCAAGCAAGGACCAAAGGGCAAGCAGGCGGCGAACATCAAGCCGCTGTAAGCACAAAGGGGTGACTCAGTTGCCCATTGTCCTTTTAGCGGGGAGACGCTGCTGGGCGATTGTCTCGCTTTAGTGGCGTCGTTCCGCGGCGCGCTCCCGTACGGTCAGTTCCCCTCCATTCGTTTTCGACGCAGTCCGCTGGGTCAGTGAGATTGGGGGCATCAAGGAGGGCGCGAGCCTGATGATTGCTCAGCGCCGGGGTCTTACCTTCGTTGCTTTCGATCTTGGGGCGCTTGGCCCCCTTCACCGGATTGAAGTCGACCGCGTTCTTTTCACATAGGTATTCGTAGAGCGACGACAGCGCGGCGAGCTTGCGCCGGATCGTAGCGCCCGACAGCCGCCGGTCTTCGAGGGTCTTGCGCCAGGCCAACACGTGGGCTCGGGGGACGATACGAAATGCTTCAGGGCGCTGGATGCCGGCGAAGCCCATGAAATCGTGCAGGTCGTTCTGATAGGCGCGACGCGTGCGCGGATTGTCGAGGTTGGCAAACCACTCGGCCTCAGGCGGGACGGCGGCGAGTTGGCGGAATTGCGTTGCGGTAAGTGCTTGCTTAGGCTTAGGGAGTGACGGGAGCGTCGACATGGCTTTCTCCCGGCAGCTCGGCGCCATGGGCGCGGATCAAGGCGATCAACTCGCCCGTCGTGATCTCGTAGCGGTGCTCGCGCTGGATGCCGACCTTACGGGCATCGATCTCGGTCAGGACCACGCTTTTGCCGTCGGCGGACGCGCTGAGGGAGACCGAACGCACCAAGCGCTGGTTTTCGGGATCGTGCTGCGTGAGTAAAGCCATCTCACCCGCCGCCCCATTCACTTCTAATTCACTCATTTCGGCCTCAAATCGGCGCTTGCTCGGCGCGCATTAGCTATTGATAACGTATTTTATCAATAGCTGTTTGATGTGTGGCGCTTGAATAACTTTGCCAATATCCCCGGGTTGACGCGGCGAATAAAACCCGAAGTTTTTTCAAAATCAAGCTAGACGTCGGCCCGACAATGTGACTCTCGGGGCATAGTTAGGTTGACCGGCTAGATCGTTCTTAACGATCCGCAGATATCTGATTCCCGATTCGCGGCGAGCGCTCCAGGATCAGCTCACTCATGTTTCGGCGCAGTAGGCGTGATAGGCGTGCTCGCGTCCCAGCCCCCGCCCAGCGCTTTGACCAGCGCTACCGACAAGGTCCATTGTTGGCCGTGAATCTGGACGTCTTGGCGCTCGCTGGTCAACAGCGATTGTTGCGCATTGATCACGTCCAGGTAAGCGACCAGGCCGCCCGTGTATCGATCGTTGGCGAGCGAGAGCAGACGCTGTGCGTCGACCACCGCGGCGTGCGACTGCTTGGATGCGCGGTCCAGCACCGACAGACCGGTAATGCCGTCCTGAACCTGCTGAAATGCAAAAAGCACAGCCTGGCGATAATTGGCTTCGGCGGCTTGGTATCCCGCGCTCGCGAAGTCGACGTCGGCGGCGCGACGGCCACCGTCGAACACCACCTGGCTGGCCATGGCACCGACCGTCCACAAGAGACTGGGGGCACTCAGCAGATTCGCGAACTGCGTACTCTCCCAACCGATACTGGGTGCAAGCGTGAGGCTGGGGAAAAACGCCGCCTTGGCGACGCCGATCTGCGCGTTTGCGGCAGCCATCGCCCGCTCCGCGGACGCAATATCGGGACGTCGCTGCAGCACGTCACTGGGCACGCCCAGTGGAATGGTCGGAATCTTGCCGGCAATCACTTGTGGCGCGATCGAGAATTGCGGTGCGGGCACACCCACCAGCGCTGCGATTGCATGCTCGAACTGCGCGCGCTGGTTGAGCAGTAACTGCGCCTGAACCGTGGTTGAGTCGAGTTCCGACTGCTGCTGCAGCACATCGAGCCCGGACACCGCACCCAGATCGTGCTGCGCGGTCACATAATCGAGCGACTTGCGCTGCAATGTCACCGACTGGTTCAACACGTCGATCTCTGCATCGAGTTCACGCATCGAGAAATAGTCGGTTGCGAGATCGGTGGTCAGCACCAGCCGTGCATTGGCCAGATCGTCGCGCGATTGTTGCGCCGACGCCGCCGCGCCCTCGACCTCGCGGCGGATACGGCCGAACAGGTCCGTATCGTAGCTGAGGGACGGGCCGATCTGGAGGTTGTTTTGCACGGTCGACTGGTTCGGCACCGAATAGCTGGTGAGCGGCCGGTTCTGGGAGATCTTCAGACGCGATGCATCCGCCGAGAGGTCGACCTCCGGCACTTCTTGTCCCGCGGTATTGGCCAGCGTCGCGCGTGCCTGAGCATAATGCGCGCTCGCCGCGGCCAGGGTCTGGTTCTGTGCCAGCGCCTGTTGCTCGAGCGCATCCAGCCGTGGTTCGTCAAAGCGCTGCCACCAGTCAGGGGTGAGCGGGGCATGCGAGGGCTCGGCCAGGTGCCAGTAGGAATCGGTGTGCCAGAGCGGCGGCGCATCGGCATGCGCTCGCGTGTAATCGGGGCCCACCGTGCAGCCCGCCAACAACAGCGCGCACACTGCGCCTCCCAGGCGCGCGGGCCACACCGGGGTCGAACGCCTGCGCATCACGACCCGCCTTTGGCGCCGGCGGGCGGCGCGATAGTCACATGATCGCCATCCGCAATCGAATCGCTGGGGTTGATGATGATCTTGTCGCTGATCTGGATGCCGCTTTCAATTTCAAGCGATTGCCCAAGGTCCTGGGCAATCACCACCGGGTGCAGTCGCACGATGCCGTTGGCATCGACCACCGCCAGACGCGGGCCTTCGGCACGGAACAGCAGGGCATTGCCCGGCACCAACAAGCGGGCTTGCACCGCTGCCGGCAGCGCCACCTGCACATAGGCGCCTGGCCGGAGTTTGCCGTTCGGGTTGGGTAACGTCACTTCGACTTGCAGCGAGCGCGTAGGCACATCGATCGCCCCGGAGATGTGCGTAATCGTGCCGTGGAACTGCTGACCGGGCAGTTCCGCCTGCGTTACCACGACCTGCTGGCCGTCCGTCACCTTTTGGGCGTAGGCCTGCGGCACCTGGACATAGACCCGCAGCGGATCGACCTGCGCCAGTGCGAACAGCGCGCGGCTGGTGCCGCTGCCAGCGTCGATCAAGTCGCCCACGTCGACATTGCGTTGCGTCACCACACCGGTAAAGGGTGCGAGTATCCGCTTGAATGATTCGAGCTGCTGCAGGCGCCGCACATTCGCATCGGCCGCGGCGAGGTTCGCGACATCCTGGTTATAGGTACTCTGGCGCTCGTCGAGTTCCTGCTGCGAGACGGCATCGCGCTGGCGCAATTGCTGCCAGCGCGTGAGCGAACTTTTCGCCAGACCGAGGCTGGAACTGGTCTGATCGCGCTGCGCCAAGGCCTGTGCCAGTTCCTGGTCGATTTCCGGCGTATCGAGGTCGGCCAGCAGTTGGCCCTGTTTGACGTGTGCACCGATGTCCACATACCAGTGCAACAGATAGCCGTTCGCGCGCGCGTAAATCGGCGACTCGACAAAGCCGCGCAAGGTGCCCGGCAGCAGCGTGTCACCGCCGCCCGCCGTTTGCTTCGGCGTCACCACATTGACGTATTGCTGCGCATTTTGCTTGGTGATCGCGGCGATCGCGCGATTCTGCAGCAAGTTGGCGATCACTGTGCGCCCGGCGCCCAGCGCCAACAGCAGCAGAATAATCCACACTGCGATCTTCGCGCGTTTCCACTCTCGATTACGAGGCGGCAATGCATGTCCTTGACCCGGATCCCGTTGCGGAATGGCCAGGGAGGCGTGTGTTTTCTCGGTCATGTCAGTCAGCCATAAATTAACTAGCGCTAAGCGTGCTTATCGGCACGGGGCGAACCGTCGTTGTCGGGACCCGCTTCATCGTCCAATGCTTCATCGTCCGCGTTACCGCGGCGCCGCGCAAGGCGGCTGTGAATGCCCGCAAATACCAGCGGCACAAAAAAGAGTGTCGATACCGTAGCGAAGAGCAGTCCGCCGATCACCGCGCGTCCCAGCGGCGCGTTCTGTTCCGCCCCTTCGCCCAGGCCGAGCGCCATCGGCAACATCCCGAGGATCATCGCGAATGCGGTCATCAGCACCGGACGAATCCGGCTTGCCCCCGCTTCCAGCGCAGCGGTGAGTGGCGGCACTCCCGCAGTGAGCCGCTGGCGGGCGAACGCCACCATCAAAATACTGTTCGCGGTCGCCACGCCCATGGTCATGATGGCGCCGGTCAGCGCCGGGACGCTCAAGTGCGTGCCGGTCAGGAACAGCATCCAGGCGATGCCGCCCAGTGCCGCGGGCAGCGCACTGATAATGATGAGCGGATCGACCCACGACTGAAAGTTGACGACAATCAGCAGGTACACCAGCACGATTGCCATCGCCACGCCTACGCCCAGGCCGAGGAACGAACTGCGCATGGTGGCGACTTGACCACGCACGACAATCTGGCTACCGCGCGGCAGCGACGCGCGCGCGTTGTCCACCAGTTTGTCAACCTGTCTGGCGACGCTGCCCAAATCGCTCTTCTCGACGCTCACATACAGATCGATCACCGGCCTGATGTTGTAATGGGTCACGACCGCGAACTCGCTTTGTGGCGTTACCCGCACGAGATTGCCGAGCAACTGCGTCGGCCCGTTCAGGACACCCGACACCGGTGTGCGCAGCAAGTCGTCGATCGACGACATTTCGTACTGCGGAGTCTGCACCGCGACGCTGTATTCCACACCGTTGGTCTGGTTGAACCAGAAGGCCGGCGCGGTTTGCGAACTGCCGGACAGCGAGATCAGCACGTTCTGCGCCACATTGCTCGCGTTCAGATTGAGCTGCTGAAGCCGGGTGCGGTCCATCTGAAGATTGATCGTCGGCTCGTCGAGCTTTTGCTGGATGTGCGTGTCGACCGTGCCGGGAATCATCCGCACCGCTTTCATCAGCTTGCTCGCAGCCGCGAAGTTGGCCTGCTGGTCGGCTCCGACGATCTGCACATCGATGGCGGCAGGTAGGCCAAAATTGAGAATCTGCGTAACGATGTCGGCCGGCTGGAAGAAAAATTCCACACCCGGAAAGCGCTGCGGCAGCAGCGCACGCAACTTGTCCACATAGCCCTGTGTCGGCTTATGCCCGGCGTTTAGCGCCAACTGGATTTCGCCGTCCAGCGTGCCGATCGTGCCCGCGTTGCTATAGGATAAATTGATCCCGCTATAGGGCAGCCCGAGGTTGTCGAGGATCGTATCGAGTTCCGTGGGCGGCACCACCTGCCGCACCACCTTTTCCACCTCGTCGGCCAGCCTCGCGGTTTCCTCGATACGCGTACCGGTCGGCGCGCGCATGTGTAGCCGGATGTCGCCCGCGTCGACGCTTGGGAAGAAATCCTCACCGAGCACGAACACCAGGCCCGTCGACAACAGGCAAAAAGCCAGAAACCCTGCCGCGAAGGCGCGGCGTCGCACGAGCAGGGTGCTGAGTATGACAATGTAAGCGCCGCGCATCCGCTCGAAACCCTGGTCGAAGCGGTGATAGATCCGCATCAAAAAGCTCGGTTTCGCATCCGCCTTGGGTTTGTGTGCGTGCCCCATCAGCAGCATCGCGAGCGTCGGCACCAATGTGCGCGACAGCACATAGGACGCGAGCATCGCGAACACAACGGCTTGCGCGAGCGGCACGAACAGGTAGCGCGCAACACCCGTGAGGAAAAACATCGGCACGAACACGATACAAATGCACAGCGTCGAGACAAGCGCCGGAATCGCGATCTCGCCGGCACCGTCGAGAATCGCGTCATATAGGTTGGTCCCCAGATGCAGGTGTCGCTCGATGTTTTCGATCGTCACCGTCGCATCATCGACAAGAATACCGACCGCAAGCGCGAGCCCCCCCAGCGTCATGATGTTGATGGTCTCCCCGAGCGCATGTAACGCCAGCAGCGAAGACAGAATAGACAGCGGGATCGACACGGCGATGATGCAGGTGCTGCGCCAGTTGCCCAGAAACAGCAGGATCATCGCAGCCGTCAGCGCGGCGGCAATCAGCGCTTCACGAATCACGCCCTGCACCGCTGCCTTGACGAACACCGATTGGTCAAAGAGCGTCGTAATGTTGAGGTCCGGTGGCAACGCCGCCCGCGCGCTCGGAAGCAGGTTGTGCAAGGCGCTGACAATTGACAGTGTCGATGCGCTGCCTGTCTTGAGCACGGAAATGAGTACGCCACGCTGGCCGTTTTGGCGCACCACGTTCGTTTGGGGGGAGAAGCCATCGCGTACGTGGGCAACTTCTCTCAGGTAAGTGGTTGCCCCGTTCAAAGTACGCACGGGAATATCGTTCAGGCCCGCCACCGTCGCCGGCGAGCCGTTCATGTTGATCGTGTATTCCTTCGGGCCGATCTTGGCCGTGCCGGTAGGCAAAATCAGGTTCTGCGCGTTGACCGCGTTCACGACATCCGACGGCGTCAGCCCTTTTGCCAGCAATGCCCGCGTGTCGAGGTCGACCGAGATCAGGCGGGTCTTGCCGCCGTAAGGGAAAGGCACCGCGGCACCCGGAATCGTGACCAGTTGCGGCCGCAGGAAGTTTAGAGCGGTGTCGTTGAGATTCTGCTCGGAAAGCCGCGGGCTGGAAAGTCCCAGCTGGATCACCGGGATGCTGGATGCCGAGTAACTGATCACGAGCGGCGGCGTCGCGCCAGGCGGCATCTGCTTGAGTTGCGCCTGCTCGACGGCGACCGTCTGGGCGATAGCCGTCTGAATATTCGCGTTTGGCTGCAAAAACAGCTTGATGATGGCAATGCCGGGTAGCGACTGCGACTCGATGTGTTCGATGTCGTTCACGGTCGTGGTCAGGCTGCGCTCATTGACCGACGTGATCCGGTCGGCCATGTCCTCGGCGGAAAGCCCGGTGTAATTCCAGATGATGCTGACTACCGGAATGTTGATGTTCGGGAGAATATCAACCGGTGTCGTCAAGAGAGCGAATGGCGTCGCCAGAAAAATCATGATGGCCAGCACGATAAACGTGTAAGGCCGCTTCAGCGCAACGTTAACAATCCACATTGAGGCGCGCTCGCGAAATACTGGGGAGGGAAGCAGTCTGACGACTGCGTGTCATGCTCTTTGCTAGAAAGGCACAGGGTGGCTGTACGCGAGAACCATCGTGCAAACTACCGAAGCTGGACAGGGCGTTACGCGTACGTGATCTCACACGGTATGCAGTAGCGCTTGCGCTCCCAAGGATGAGCGACGAGATACCCAAGAAAGTAAAAAAACGGGCGATCCGGGATAGTGCCAGCATTGATGCTGCCCTATAGACACTTTGACGTCCGCATATAATTTATCAGGATTGCAATGAAATTTCATTACCAAAACCAGGCGAATTATTACGGTTTTCTTTATTGGCTGCTCGTTCAGCCCGACGGCGTCGCACTGAGGCGCTCCATCGTGCGGTTCAATCACAGGAGGACGACCCACGTCGCCCACCTAGACCCACCTCGTTAGACACAAGTCTGACGGCCATCACGGCGCCTTGGAAAATAGGTTTACATTCAATAGCTTGCTGCAAGCCCTGTAAACTGGCGGCGATTCGCGTTTACTCCTGCCTTTTGGATGAACGCATTGGCTACGGTATCGCAACACTATTTAACTTTGAAATCGATGTGGCAGAAGGGTAAAGCCAAATGCAACAGCGGCGGTAGCCGATGGTCGGCCAGCGCCCGCGCATAGGTCAGAGCAGTTCCATGGTGATGCCCCCCGCAGAATGGCTGCGGGGGGCACCGAGAGAACGCGCACGAAACAGAGCGGTGATCTCTTCCGCAGGTAGAGGTCGTGAAAAAAGATAGCCCTGTCCAGTTTGGCAGGACCATTCCCGAAGTAGCCTTGCCTGCTCACTCGTTTCAATCCCCTCGGCCGTGACGGACAGTCCAAGAGACTGCGCCATGGAGATGATGGCCCGAACGATCGCATCGTCCTCGGCACTCGTGCCTATGCCCTGAACGAAGGATCGGTCGATTTTCAGCACATCCAGCGGCAGCCTGCGAAGATAACTTAGCGATGAGTAACCCGTACCAAAATCATCGATTGCGATCGTTACACCAAAATCTTTCAGCTTCCTGAGCGTCTCGATGCTCTTTGCCGTATCCCGCATGATGAGGCCCTCTGTGACCTCCAGTTTCAGCGAGGCTGCGTCGATGTGAGCGCTACGCAGCGCCGCAGCCACGTCGTCAACCAGCTTGGGATCATCGAACTGTCTGGGCGAGAGATTGACGCTGACCTGCAAAGGAGGCTCTGTCGGGAACTCCAACTGCCAGAGGGCGACTTGCTGGCAAGCCTGTCCGAGTACATATCGCCCCAGCGGAACGATCAGGCCGGTTTCTTCGGCAATCGCAATGAATTCAGACGGTGGCAACAAGCCTCGCGTAGGATGCTGCCACCTCACCAGCGCTTCCATTTCGCGGAACCCTTCCGCCTGAAGCTGCATGATCGGCTGGAAGTGCACCCGCAGTTCGTGATGCTCGATCGCGAAGCGCAGGTCCGTTTCAATCTCCAGCTTTTTGACTGCTTCAGCGTGCATGTTCTCTTCGAAAACCACATAGCGGCCCTTTCCGCCGTTCTTGGCCCGGTACATGGCGACGTCGGCGTCCCGCAACAACGTGTCAGCGTCACCGCGACCGCGGCCAGCGCGCGCGAATGCCAGCCCGACACTTGCGCCAACGATGTACTGTTTGTTGTCGAGATCGAACGGTTGATTAAACTGCGCAAGGATGTTGTCTGCGACCAGGGTCCCTTCGCTCGTTGCTTCACTCCCCAGGTGTTCCAGCAGGATGACGAACTCGTCTCCGCCTAGCCGCGCGACGGTGTCGGACGGGCGAACACATCCTTCGAGGCGCCTGGCCGCCGCGATCAGCAGCCGATCTCCCACATGATGTCCAAGGCTGTCGTTCACGCGCTTGAAGTTATCCAGGTCGATGAAAACGACTCCGATCATCGCATTACGTCGACGCGCGCGAGCTTCGGCCCGGCTAATACGATCAAGCAGCAGTGCGCGGTTCGGTAACGAGGTGAGCGAATCGTAGAACGCCCTTCGCGCGAGTTGCTCCTCGAAGTCCTTTCTTTCGGTGGTGTCGCTCGCTGTCACCACGATCGCGCCGACCGCCGATTCATCGAGCAGATTCGTCAAGGTGAGCTGGATATAACGCCACGCATCGCCCTCGCCTCGAGTACGGATCTCGATGGATTTCGTGGATCGAGCCGCCGACGACACGGTCTGCAACAGGCCCTGCAGCGTCGGACGGTCAATGGGATGGATCGGATCGAGCAGGCTGGTGCCGACAAGCTGGCCCATGTTCTTCAACGGATCGGGTCTTCGCGTGGGCGCCTCGTAAGTCACAATCCCGTTGACGTCGCAAACGAGTATCGCATCCGCCGTGTTTGCGACAAGGGCTTGCAGCCTCTGTTCGCTCGTGCGCAGCGCGTCCTGGGCCGCCGCATCCACGTTCTTGCGAATACGCCGCAGCATCTGAAGAAACAGCAGCGTGAGCCCCACGCCGATCGCCAGGACCACGGGAGTCGATATCAGGACGATCCGTTGCACGGCAACGAGCCGGTTGAGTTGCATTGTCGCATCGTCGCGGTGCTGTGCCGCTGCTGCGAGGACCTGTTGCTCGATATCGCTGAAGAGCGGATCGGCCGAATCCTCGTCGATCTCATTGGCTCTCGCGATGTCGTGATCATCAACGGCCTTGAACATCGGCTTTGCGAATGATCGATACTTCGCGTGCTTCTCCAGCAGGCCGAGCAGCATTGTGCTGCTACCAGGCTCAAGTGCCAGCGCCTTCTTCAGCGAAGCATCAAGTGATGCGCCGGCCTCGCTGTGCTCGCGTAGAACCTCCGGACGTGGGTCCAGGAAGTACTTGCGTTCGGCCGATTCCTCCCATGCGACGCTGTAGCGAGCTTCCTCGAAAGCTTTGTCCGCCTGGTTGGCAGCTTGCGCGGCGAAACCGGCGCTCAAGCTTTCATAGGCTCCCCAGAAGGCCAGAAGAGGCACGCTCAACAGAACGAGGACGAGTCCAAATACTGCGGTGCGCCGCGCGGGGGGCACGTTCAACGACGACTGCTCAAGTCGGTCTGCTCCTGCGTTGCTTCGCCACAGGTAACGACGCCTTTGGGTACCTTTCTGTCTGGTCACGATTGCTCCGATGTGTAACGGCGCGTCGACGGGGTGAAACTAGGCACGGTGCCCACGCGAGCATCGCGACTAGATAGAGCAGACCCCGCCTGATCCAAGAACGCCCGGCATGCCGAATTTATTCCCGGTACCCCGGTCGGGAATAAATTTCCTATTATTTCGGTTCCAGGCGATAGCCTCGCCCAGATCGTAGATCACCTTGAAGCGTTCCTGTCGGCGAACTGGACCCAATGGATCACGGCCTGCAACAACGTCGAGGCTGCTGCAGGTATCGGCCCGTACTGCCGCAACACTATGCGTCAACGTCGCCGTCTGGCGACGTCATCGACACCGGCAAGATCCTCGTGACCGCCGGACAAGACATCTACGTCAACAGCGCAGCGCCGCCCATCACTAATGCGGGGTCGATCATCAATTTCCACGGCAGCCCCGTTCTGTTTCGCACTGCTGGACGCCCCGCCGTTCTCTCGCGCAACGACCGAAATAGCAGGCGAACAGCCATCGCCGGGCTGGATCCATAGGATCCATACGGCTGGTACTACCCGCTTCTTTATTGATTGACAATCCTTGACTAACGGGCGAACTTACAAATATCTATCACGCGCGAGGCCAAGGTCCGTGTTTGCCTGCGCTGACTATACTTTTGATCAGGAGCCAAACGGAAAACGGTACATCCCAGATACTGATCGGCGGCCTGAAGCCGCTATTAGTCTACGGATATCCCCAGCTAATCCTGCGAACCCTGTAGACCGACACGACACCCCGGTGTGTCGCGCGTGCACTGGATGACGAAGGCCATTCGGTCGCGCGTCGATAGTAAGTAGTTGGAACTTGAGGAGGCGGCAGTGAGAACCCTATCCGAACAAAGCAAGACGACCATGCAGCCCGCTGCGTCGGAGAGCGAGCTGAAAGTCAAACATCGCCGTGCGCCCGCGGGGTTGGGCTCCTACGGGTTAACCTTAGCGGTCATCGTGGCCGCGGTCGTGCTGTGGCAGGCCGTAGCGATGGCCCGGATCTTCCCGCCGTTCGCGCTCCCGTCGCCGGTGGCCGTTTGGCAATCCTTCGTCCGCATCCTGCGCAACGGATATGGCGGAGAGTCGTTGGCCGGCGATATTTACGTCAGCTGTTTTCGCATCGCCATCGGCTTCGTCGGCGCGATTGTGATCGGCGTTCCGGTCGGACTGCTGATGTCGCGCAGCAAGGTCGTGTTCGACATCATCGACCCGTTGCTGCAGTTCGTCCGCCCGGTTCCACCGCTTGCCTACATTCCGCTTCTGGTCGTGTGGTTCGGCATCGGGGAATTGCCCAAGGCGATCCTGATCCTGGTGGGCACGATCCCGGTGATCATTATCGGCACCATGTCGGGGGTCAAGAGCACCCCGGCTCTGCGTATTTCGGTCGCGCGTACGCTCGGCGCGACCAACGGGCAGATTTTCCGCAAAGTCATATTGCCTTCAGCGTTGCCGGAGATTTTCACCGCAATGCGGGTCGGCATCGGCATCGCCTGGACTTGCCTCGTCGCAGCCGAACTGATCGCTGCCAGCAGCGGACTGGGCTGGCTCGTGCAGTTCGCCGGGCAAGCGCTACAGGTCAGCATCGTGATCGTGGGCATCGTGATCATCGGGCTGATCGGATACGCAATGGAGTTGGTGATTCGCAAAATCGAAAACCTGATCGTGCCTTGGCGCGAGCATAACTGATAGTACGACCACGACTGGAGGAACTGAAAAATGAAAAAACAATGGTTTCAAGCCGCGACTGCGGCGCTGCTCGCCCTCTGCTCTGTCACCTCGGGGACGGTCCACGCCGCCGACAAGCAGCAAGTCATCATCGGCTACGAGGACAATGGCGCGGATCCGTACATGGTGTCGATGGCCGAGCATCTGTTCGAACGACACATGAACGCCGACGTCCAGTACAAGATGTTCAGTTCGGGCCCGGCAGCAATGAGCGCGCTGGCGTCGAACAGTCTGACGTTCATGTGCGGTCTTGGTGTTCCGCCGCTCGTCGCCGCGATCTCGCAGGGCCTGCCGATGACCATCGTGTACAACCAGGAACGCTATACCAATGCGGCTGGCATTGTGGTTAAGCCGGAAAGCGGAATCGACAGCGTCGCCGCGCTGAAAGGCAAGAAGATCGCCATCGTTGCCGGCTCGCAAGCCTCTTTCGAGCTTGCGACGTTCCTCGCGCAGGCGCATGTGCCGTACGCCTCTGTGACGCAGATCAACATGGCGCCGCCGCAGATGCGTACCTCGTGGGTGACCGGTGCGATCGACGCGGCGATCGTCTGGGATCCGGTATTCAGCGCGCTGCGCGAGGCCGGCGGCAAGGTGATCAAGACCGACGGCGATCTGCCGCGCGAAGCATCGAGCTACAACGTATGCATCGCCAACGCCGACTGGGCGAAATCCCATCCGGAGGTGGTGCGCGGTTTCGTCGCTGCCCTCGATCAGGGCTACCAGATGACGCAAACCCAGCGGGATCATGCCCTGGCCGATATGGCTAAGGAAACGGGCGTCACCGTGCCCGTCGCGACAAGCGAACTGGCCGGCTACGAGCTGTTCTCCGGTGCTGATCAAACCACGCCGAAAGTCATGGGGACTGGCGCTGGCGTCAAAACGTCGGCGACGTACCAGACCCTGGCCAATACAGCGAAGGTGCTCAACCAGATTGGTCGCATCGATTCCGTGCCCGCGAGCTTCGATAACAACGTCGCGCCGCAGTATTCCCAACATCTCGCCCATTGAGCTGAGGTTCCGCCCAGCCGGAGACAAATGTGACTATCGTCATCGATTCCCTGTACAAGACCTTCGGCGCAACCACGGCGCTGGAAAACATCAATCTGCAGTTTCAGGGAGGCGAGTTCGTCACGGTGCTTGGCTCGTCCGGCTGTGGCAAAACCACCTTACTTCATCTGCTGGCTGGCCTGACGTTGCCGACGAGCGGCAATATCTATGTCGACGGCAAGATCAAGGATCAGCCTGGCGCGGATCGCGTCGTCGTGTTTCAGCAGGCCGGATTGTTTCCGTGGCTCAGCGTCGAGGACAACATCGAGTTCGGGCTTTCGCTGCATTCGGTGCCCAAGGAGCAACGCCGCCAGGCATCGGCCGAGATCCTGCGCACCGTCGACCTGGAGGGTTTCGCGCAGCACAAGCCGTACGAGTTGTCTGGCGGCATGCAGCAGCGCGTGGCGATCGCCCGCGCGCTGGTCATGAAGCCCAAGGTGTTGCTGATGGACGAGCCGTTCGGGGCACTGGACGCGCAGACCCGCAGTTCGATGCAGACGTTTCTGACAGCGCTCTGGGAACAACTGCGGTGCACCATCGTTTTCATTACCCATGATATCGACGAAGCGATCATTCTCGGTACGCGCCTTATCGTGCTGTCGGCGCGACCGGGGCGGGTCGAGATTGACGTGCCGATCGAGCTTGAGCGGCCTCGCACCCCGGAAGTCACGTTCGACCCGCACTTCCTCGATTTGAAGAAGCGCGCGATGGGCATTCTCGCGCATTGAGCGCGAGCAGCGATTCAAAGCGCCGGGCGATCCTTCCGATACGCATTCTTCACGGCGATCCTGCCGTCCTTGAATGTGAACACGTCGACCATGCGCGCCTCGACACGCGAGCCATCGGCCTTGGTACCGCGAAAGGTCGATTCGGAGGCGCCACGATCGCCGCTCACGAAGTGCTCCCCCTCGGTCCACGAGGCATCGGGGAACGTCTCCCACGCAAGCATGAAACCCTTGCGCACCTCGTCCCTTCCGCTGAAGGTCCGCCCCAGCAACTCGGGGCCCGCCACGCCGTGGAAGACACAGTCGTCCGCCATGCAATTCATCAAAGCCTCGATGTCGTGGCGATTCCATGCATCGTTGAAGATCTCGAGGAGGTGAAGGTAGTCCTGGTTCGATTGGCTCATGGTGATGCGACTCTGGTTGCGGGTTGAAAGTCGATTCGAGCCGAAGCCTGTGTTCAGCTATCGGCGAAATGGCGTGCCTAGCGCTTTTCGTCCTGCGCCAAGTATCTCTGATAGAGAAAGCGCTGACCGACGCGGCGAAATGGTGCGAAACCCTTCCAACGCACCTTGCCCATCACGTTAGGATATTCCAGAACCGAATCGTAAATGGGCAGGTCGTCGTGCCCTGACCACTTGCCAGCGATACGCTCGGCCATGCGGCGTCCCGCGTGCGCGGAGAACGACACGCCGTTTCCGCCGTAGCCCACCGCATAGAATAGGTTCTGGCACGGATCGGGTTGCGCCACGCGCGGCATCATGTCATGGCTGACATCGACCCAGCCCCACCACGAATAATCGACGCCAATACCCCTGAGCGACGGAAATTTCCGATGAAGCCCCTCGACTAGCGAAGCCATGTGCCGTGGATTGGCGGCATCGGCACCGGTAATCGCGCTGCGACTGCCGATCTGCAGCCGCATATCCGGCAACAAGCGATAGTAGTGGCGCAACGTCCGCGTATCGGTGATCACCTGATGGGTGCGAAAGTGGGTGGATTCAACTTCGTCGGCGGTGAGCGGACGCGTGACCAGCGAGTTTGAGAGAATCGGCATGATTTTCGCGGCCAGTTCCCTATGCATGTCGTTGCGCGTGTAGCCGCCCGTCGCGAACGCGACCGCCTTCGCGCGAATTACGCCGCGCGGCGTACGCACGTGATGAACACCTCGCACCACCTCGACGCCGAGCACCGGCGTGCCCGGATGCACCTTCACGCCATGCGCTCTGGCCATGCGAAGATAACCGAACGCGAGCTTGAGCGGATGCACGCCGATCCCGTCCGGCTCCAGTAACGCGCCGCAGCTTTCTTTGTCATCGACGTACGATTCGGCAACTTCGCGAGCACTGAGCATGCGTGCGTCATAGCCGAACACTTCACGCATTACCGTGCATTCGTTGACCAGAAAGGCCATCTTCCGCTCACGGTGCGCGATGTGGAGGTGTCCGCCCTTTTGTGGATCGCAGGGGACTTCAGAGATCAGTTGCTTGAATGTATTGAAGCCTTCGCGGATTTCCGCGTCGAGCTTAAGCGCAGTCGCCTTGCCCCACCGCTCGATCCATTGCGAGCGGCTAAGCCGGCCGCTCGCGTTTTGTCCCTGGCCGCCATTACGGCTGGTACAGCCCCATGCGGTTCGATTGGCATCGACGACGGTCGCCCGAATGCCGTGCTCGCGGGCCAGAAAGAGCGCTGTGGAAAGGCCGGTGAAGCCTGCGCCGACGATCAACACGTCCACGTCCGCATCACCCGGTAGCGGGCCGTCATCTTCGGGCGGTGTACCGGCCGTGGCTACCCAATACGTGGGCGCATAGTCCATCGGCCGCCCGGCGATGGGCGAAACAAGCGGATCGTAAAGTGGATCGTACGGCATGGACACGTCGCTGCGGACCGCATCGACCGAATAGCCTGTAGTCATGGCAACTCCCCTGGCAACTTCTATATCGTGCCGGTTATATAGCCGACAGCTAAGTACCAGAAGAGCACGTTCGATAGTGCCAGTGGCGATGCATCGCCGCTAAAAGGTGCTCTTTCGCCGAGGACGAGCACTAAAGATGTCCGCGGCACGCGTTGGGCGGACAACGCGGCTATTCCTTTTCGCTTGCCGACGGCGCAAGCGCAGAGCTTTTGTCACAGCATGCACGCGAGGCGATTACCGACGTGGAATTCGACAAGAAGGTTGGCGCACTTGAGACATTCCTCAATCCTGAGTTCGTGTCCTTCTGGGTAAAAGGACATCATGAACTTGATCAAAGGTTCGCGCCCCGGCACACTGGTGGCACAGTGACTATGAAAATGTGGGATAACCGACGATAAAGAATCCCGCAGAATATCGCCTAAGTCGCTGATTTATTTGATCCCTCACTTCCAGGGGCGTGGCGTATCCGGCTAACTAATCGGCTTGGCGGGCGAGTCCGTCGCCTCGCGGGCGTCGCGATCGATGAGCGGCGCTAGCGCCGGCGCCAGCGATTTGAGTAACTGCACGGCAAGCGCACTCGTATAATCGTACCGCGCCGCATACGGCTCGTGCACGGACGCGGTGATCACGCCGAACAGGCGGTCGCCGATCACGAAGACGAAGGTCGCGGTCCGGTTGACCTTGCGCGATTCGATCAGGCGGCCGCCGCGTGCGAATATGCCGAAGCGCTGATCGCCGGTCCCGGTCTTGCCGTACACATCGAGGGTGCGGCCGTTCGACATCGGCATGCCATCCGCCAGCCGTTTTGCAGTGCCACCCAGCACTACGTCGCGCAACAAGCCGTGGACCACATCGACAATCTCAGGTGGCAGCGTTGCGCGCCCGGTGTCGGGTGATCGCGCGAAATGTGTCTCATAGGGCGTGCCCTTCGCGAATTCCAAGTCCGTGACGATCGGGGATGGCAGCGTCTTGCCACCGTCCGCAATGATGCCGATCAGTTGCGCGAGTGCCGCAGGCCGGTCACCCGACGCGCCGATCGCCGCCGCATACGACGGCGTAACGGTTGCAAAGGGATAGCCAAGCGCGCGCCACGATTTGCCGATTTCATCAAACGCGCGCAACTCGACCATACGTTTGATTCGGCGATCCTGCGTTGCGTGATAACGTGTCTTGAAGAGCCACGAATACGAAGCGAAACGCGCATCGCCGCTGGCGCTCTGCACTTCCTGCTCCGTCGCGTTCGGGTGATCGCGCAGATAGTTAGCCACCCACAGCTCGAGCGGATGCACGCTCGCGATATAGCCACGATCGTTCAAATTGAATTTGTCGATGCCGTATTTCCCATAGAGCTTTGCGAGGTCTTCGGGCGACAGTGACGCTGCCGGCGTGCCTTTCAGCGCGACGCGCATATGTGCGTCGAACCACGCCTCGGATTCATCAGGAGCCACGCTGCGCAGCACCGTGGCAATCTTTGGCGGCGACTTGCGCACATAGAGCAGCAGCGCGGCAAGCGCTTCATCGGGTGTCTTGCCGCGATATTTGGTGTAGAACCGATGCACATAGACGCGGCTTTCCTGATCGACAAAGCGCGTGAGATATGTGCGCCGCGACACTGGGTCATCGAGCCATTGCGATGTCGGGCCCGTGGCCTGGATCATTTCGTAATGCACAATGTCGCGCATCAGGCGCACGAACACCAGGTTGACCGAATGTTGGAACGCGCGATGCACGGTCAGGATGCGGCCGTTGTCCGTTGCCTCGAAATTGGTGAAAGTCTGCGCGCCACCTCCCGTATAAAACGTCTCGCCAGCACCTGCAGAATACTTGCGTTCGACGGCCGCTTCGAGCATCGCGCTCAGTGAGCGGTTCGACGTGTGCGACAAATAATCGAGCGCCCAGCGCGTCAATATGTCCTGCTTGTCGGGTTTGACGGCGCGCAGCTCATCGACACTCATCGCCGCATAGCGCTTGTGCAGCGTTGTCATGATTTGCAGGTAGGTGATCAGCGTGCGCAGTTTTGCGGTCGAACCGAGATTCAGGCGCGCTCCCTGGTTGATGTCGAACGGCTGATTAACGCTGTCGGTTTGCACACGGACAAGGTTTGCCCCGTCGTGCCGCTCGAACAGTGTGAAGCTGTACGCGATTTTCGACGGATCGTCCTTTGTGCGCAGCATTTCGAAGCCGTACAGGCCCGCCGCTTTCGCGCCACCGGGGGTGGCCGCGCGTGTAAGCCGTTCGCCGACTGCCTGCTGCACCGAGTTGTCGAGCGCCGACCGAGCGGTGAGGTCAAGCCGGTCGAGCGCGTAGAAGCTCGGCACGCCGAGCGCGGCGAGCAGGTTTGCGCGCACCGCGGTGAGTGCCTTGCGCGTGACGAAAGACGTTTCCGGGCGCGCAGGCGTCGCATGCTTGAGCTCCAGATGGACCGCGAGTGCTGCGTCGCGCAGTGCCGGCGAAATGATCCCGTTCGTAGCGAGTAGGCGTAGATAGCTGTTTGTCGAGCGCTCCAGCGCAGGGTTGCTGTGGCGCAGAAAGTACGACGGTGCGCGCTGCGCAATGATTAACGACAGTACTTGCTTGAATGCGAGCGCCTGGTCGTCGAGGGTGCCGGTGCCCGGAAAAGCGGGCGCCATCAGGAGGCGATTGATTTCGTCGAAGTCACGCCCATACCAGGCGGCGAGGCCGTCGCCCATACCAGCGATTTCGCCGATGCCGGGCTGCGCGGCCAGCGGCACCGAGTTCAGGTAATGCACCACGATCTGCTCACGCGCCGGCATCGTTTGCGCTCCGCCAAGGTAGGCGCGCACGGACGCGGAGGCGATTTGCCGCAGTTTTTCGCGTGGTGACGCGGTGCGTCCGCCCGGCGAATGGCGGAATTTTTCGATCTGGGTGGCAAGCGTGCTGCCGCCTGGCGCCGACTGCTGTTTATCGACAAGCCGCGCACCCTGGTCGAGCAGCGCGTGGCCAAAGCGGCCCCAGTCGATTGCCGGGTTGCGGTTGGGCTGATCCGCATCGAGTAGATTGCGGTCTTCAATGAATGTCAGCGCGTTCACGATCAACGGGGGAACCGCGTCGAAGCTACCGTAGATCCGCGCCGGATAACGCGCGTCATAAAGCAGCGTGCCGGTCTCGTCGAAGAGTCGGAGGCCCGCCTGATCCTTTTCGTCGTACGGTAGAAAGAGGCCTTTGTCGGCCACAGACGCCATCGTCGCGGAATCATGCGCCTGCGCGGTGACAATGAGGCCACGCTCGAGCAACCGCTTTTCGAAGATGGGTAACGACGCATAGCCGAGACGCTCGTCGTAGGGCCCCCCTACGGGAAACCGGATGCTGTCGCTGGGGCCGTCGGCGACGGCGAAGTCGATGTTATTCCCCAGCTCGGACAGATAAGTCGCCTGCAGCCGGGAGGTTTCGACTTCGATCTGGACGAGTCGACCCGCGATCACAATGGCTGACAGAAAAGCGACCAGCAATACCCACTTGAGCCACCACACGAGTGGTACGGTGCCAATGGTGCGAAGCGGAGACCGGACCAACAGCCGATTCATGATGGAACCCCAAGGCGGCTAGACCCATGCTGTTTTCAGTCTAGCGCTTCCGCTGAGCGAGCCGCTCTACGGAGTTTCCCTTGTGTTGCCTCAATAATACTCGGTGGTCCGGCCCCGTTAGCCAGGGATTCCGCGTTTTGAATGTAACTTGCTTGGTCGTTACTTCAAGCTCTTGTCGCGCTGGCAGGTTGACGCGGGCAGTAGCTTTCCGCCCAGCACCTTCACGAACGGGCGAGAGGCCGCGTAGAGACACATGAGATGCGGCATGCGACGATGTGAACCATGCGAAAGAGACGGTCAGCAACTTTTGCAAACAGCACCGGCCGAAAACAGACGGTGCGGCTCCGATACAACCGGAGTCACACCGCGACATGGAAGGTTACCTTTCGCACGGCGGGGCAAAGCCCCGTCAGGGTGAAAGCCCTTGCGGGACCACGCACCCGCTTAGGCGAGTTCGAACCGGTCGAGGTTCATCACCTTGACCCAGGCGGCGACGAAGTCGCGGACGAATTTCTCCTGCCCGTCCTCGCTTGCATAAACTTCGCCCAGGGCGCGCAGTTGAGCATGCGAACCGAAGACCAGATCGACGCGGCTGCCGGTCCACTTCAACTCGCCGGCCTTGCCGCCACGCCCCTCGAACACCTCCCGAGCCGGCGAGGTCGGCTTCCATTCCGTACTCATGTCGAGCAGGTTGTGGAAGAAGTCGTTGGTCAGCGTTCCCAGACGTTTGGTGAAGACGCTGTGCGGACTCTGCCCGGCATGGACGTCCAGCACACGCAAGCCGCCAATGAGCACGGTCATCTCGGGCGCCGTCAACGTCAGCAACTGCGCCTTGTCGATCAGCAAAGCCTCGGCCGGCACGCTGAACTTGCCCTTCAGGTAGTTGCGGAAGCCATCCGCGACCGGTTCGAGGGCTGAAACGGATTCCACGTCGGTCTGTTCCTGCGAGGCGTCCCCGCGGCCCGGTGTGAAAGGCACCGTCACCTGACTACCTGCGTTTTTCGCCGCCTGCTCGATGCCGGCGCTGCCGGCCAGCACGATCAGATCAGCCAGCGAGACTTTCTTGCCGCCGCGCTGCGCGCTGTTGAACTCGCCCTGAATGCCTTCGAGAGCGTTCAGTACCTTCGCCAGCTGCTCAGGCTGGTTGACCTCCCAGTCTTTCTGCGGGGCCAGGCGAATGCGCGCGCCGTTGGCGCCGCCGCGCTTGTCCGACCCGCGGAAGGTAGACGCCGATG
>Ga0302220_10001115_pt1 | contig 21257 bp, 15 predicted proteins | sample II_Palsa_E1_3_FD_194572 | JGI IMG/M metagenome (GOLD analysis project Ga0302220, IMG submission 194572) | Peat permafrost microbial communities from Stordalen Mire near Abisko, Sweden - II_Palsa_E1_3 | ecosystem: Environmental > Terrestrial > Soil > Palsa > Peat permafrost | place: Sweden...
CGCCACTCATACTTTTCCCAGCCCACCGCCATGTCGCCGACCAACAAGCGACACAGCCCCTCGTTCATATGCGCCACCGCATGCTCGGGATCGATGTCGAGCGCGACGGCGTAGCTGGCCAGTGCTTCGTCATAGCGCCTCAACGCGCGCAGCACGTTGCCGCGGTTGCACCACGCTTCGGGATAGGCCGGTTTGAGCTCAAGCGCGCGATCGTAATCGTTCAGCGCTTCCGCAAACCGGGCGACCTCCCCTAGCGTATCGCCACGATTGGTCAGGATCTCAGCGGAATCTGGCTGCAGCCGCAGCGCCTGGTCGATCGCAGCGAGCGCTTCGTCGTAGCGCTTCAAAGCACGCAATGTGCTGCCGCGATGGGAGATCGCCAGGCAGTAATCGGGCGCAATGGCCAACGCCGCGTCGTAGTCCACCAACGCATCGCTAAACCGACCCTGGTCGAAGAATACATTCGCACGATTGAACAGAAGTGTCGCAGACTGCGGATCGAGCGCGAGGCCGCGGTCGAAATCGCCAAGCGCCTCGTCGAACCGGCGCAGCTCGCGCAGCACGTTACCGCGGTTAGCGAGTACATCGGGCCGATCCGGCTTGAGCGCGAGCGCGCGGTCGTAACTGGCCAGGGCTTCTTCACGGCGTCCAGTATCGCGTAGCGTGTTGCCAAGATTCGAGAGCGCTTCGACGAAATCAGGCCGCAACGCCAGCGCGCGCTCGAAGCGCACGATGGCTTCCGGGTACCTGCCCAGCTTCTGATAAGCGCTGGCGAGGTTGGAATAGGCAAAGGCGTTCGATCGGTTGTGCGCCAGTGCCTGCGTAATCAGATCGATGGCGCGCAAGGTCTGGCCGTTCTGCAAGGCGATCACGCCCAGGAAATGCAACGCGTCGAAATGCCCGGGCTGCTGCCGAAGCACGGTGTGATAAGCGGCTTCGGCCTCGCTTAGACGCCCCTGCTGATGCAACGCCAGCGCCTGCTGCAGTTGCGCCGCCAGCGCCATCGCAGGCGCGTCGGCAGGTGATTCAGGGAAAGCGTCGGCGAGAGGTCCTGTATCCATATACGTTCTGTAATCCGGCGGTCCGATCGACACGCTCATCGACCGAAAGACTACAGCAAATTTCTATGGGCGACTTCGCGCGCTCCGTAGGGCGGCAACTCATCCATCACAAAACACCGCCGCTCGGCCGGTCTCGAGAATCGAGGAACGCTTCGGTAAGGCAAACTCTCATAGCTCACCGGTTGGGTCGTCATCCAACATTCATGGGTAACAGCACCATCTGCCTGCCTTGCTGGTGCAGTCGCGTCTGGATCTCAACCGGAGTTTGATTGTGCAGCCATGCCGTAAAAAAATTGACCCGCTTGAAGATCAATTTACTGGCAAAGCAGACGCTGTTTGGAAACTCGTCCATCGTGGCTTCGGCGAGCTTCATGAACTCGCCGAGCGGGTGCGTGCCGAAGGAAATTCGGTAATCTGCCGCAATGCCGTGCCGGCGACAATGCGCAACGTAGTACTCGAGCGATGATGTGATAATCCCCCGCAGATGCTCCAGATGCTCCGCGCCATCGTAACTTTGCGCATCGACTTCGCCCACCGCGAGAAATATGAAGTTCTTGAAATGTCCCGGAAAGAGACGGTTGACCCACAGAAACGCGTGCATGCTTGCACCGCGATGCTTGCCAACCAGCAGGATCGCGGTGGGCTGAGACGCGTCCAGTTTGGCCGGCGCAATGTCATCGGCTGCGGGGAGCGGTACGTCGGCAAAGAGCGCATCCTCTTTGGCGAGTTGCGCACGTGTGTCGCTGTAATGGCGCCTGATCAGAAAGCATACGGCGATCACCGCGCTCGTGACCAGCACCGTCAGCCAGCCACCCGCCGTGAATTTCTCGATCAGCGTAATGACCAGTACCAGGCTCGTGACCGACAGACCCAACGCCGACAGCGCGAAGTGCCGCAGCCAGCGATTGCCCTCGCGGCGGTGCTGCCACCAGTACGTGCACATACCCAGCAGCGACATGCTGAAAGTCAGGAACACGTTGATGCTGTACAGCACCACGAGGACGTCCACATTGCCGTGCGTCCATAACAGGATCAGCAGACTTGAGACCCCCATCACGATGATGCCGTTCTGCCGCACCAGCCGCGTCGACAGGTCACGGAAATGGCGCGGCACCCACGAATCGGAGGCCATGTTCGACAGCACCGCCGGCCCGTCGAGGAAGCCGGTTTGCGCACCGATCAGCAACAGCCCAGCCTCGAAGGCCAGTACTGCCGCCAGCAGCGCATGGCGTGCGAATGCCGAGCCCAACCCCAGATGATCGATCACACTGCCGAATACCACCGCGTTGAGCGTTTGGCCCTCCACCGGCTGCGCGTGCCACAGCATGTAAAGCAGGATGATGCCGCCCGCCGTGAACGCGAGCGACGTCGCCATATAGAACATCGTCACCTTGCCGTTCGGCACGCGCGGATTCACCAGCATGTTGACGTTGTTCGATACGGCTTCGAGGCCGGTGTAAGTACCGCCGCCCAGCGAGAACGCACGCATCAGCAGGGCCGCGACCACCAGTGGCCCGAATGCATGCGACATGTTGTGCGCCTCCGCAACCGCACCTGGCACGACCGACGCCAGATGATCGCCGTGTACCGCTACGCCATAGACGATCAGCCCGAGATGCAGCACGACAAAACCGAGAAAAATCGGCAGCAGCACGAGGATCGACTCCTTCATGCCGCGGAAATTCAGACCGGTCATCAGGATGATCAGGATCATTTCCGTGACGAGCTTGAATTCCTGCGCGCCGACCGGCAACAAACTGAAGAAAGCATCGACACCGCTCGCGAGCGACGTCGTGATCGTCAGCACATAGTCGACCAGCAGTGCGGCACCCGAGACCAGTCCCGGGCGCGGTCCCAGCAAAGCTGTCGCCACGCGATAACCACCACCGCCGGTCGGGAACAATTCGATGACCTGGTTGTAGCCGAGCGCGATGATGAACACGGTAGCCGCGGTGGCCAGCGCAAGGACGAGAGCCAGCGGAGTGTGCTGACCGAGCGCGAGAAACGCCTCTTCAGGGCCGTAGCAGGAAGAAGACAGGCCGTCTGCACCGAGGCCGACCCAAGCCAGTAGCGGCGTGACGGCGATCGCGTGGCGCGTACGCGGATCGAGGGCATCGAGCGGCTTGCCGACCAGCAGAGTCCATATCTTTTGAACGGCAGTCATGGCGTCTCCGGGTCGGGTCCTGAAGCGGCAATACCGTCATGGGCGCTAGCGTAGAGGCACCTGCGAGCGTGCCAGCATATCGTCAACGCTTTCTTGCTCAAGATAGAGTAGATCAGTTCCGTGTTCGACGCCAGTCGGCGTTGCCCGAGTCACGCAAAGCCCCGCACACAAGGTGCCTTGTGTGCTTTGAGACAATCGTTGCGTCAGAGCGCAACGGAGTGAAGAAACGATCCTATGGACTCCGGACCACGTCAAACCGCTCCGATCGCCTTGCCGTAGGCATCCGGGCTCATCAGACTGTCAACGCTTGCGTCTGCAGAGGGCCTAATCTTGAAAAGCCAGCTTTCATACGGTGCGTCGTTGATCTGATCTGGGCGGACGGAGACGGCGTCGTTGAACGCGACGATTTCGCCCGACACGGGTGCATGAATGTCAGAGGCGGCTTTTGCGGACTCGATTACCGCAATCGCGTCCCCAGCGGCGACACGAACCCCGCTCTTTGGAAGTTCGATAAATACGATTTCCCCGAGTGCTTCCTGCGCATGGTCCGTAATTCCGACGACTAAAGAGCCGTCGGACCTGATGTCAACCCACTCGTGCGACTCTGTGTATTTCAATCCTGCGGGAATGTTCATGCGTGGTTCCATTTGTGAGCAGGTACCGTCCCACCGGACGGGCGCGACCCGCATAACGAGTTACGCCCCCGTCCGGTTGAGAGGGTGTGGTTTTCTCGACCTCAGCATTAACAACTGGCGACGGCTTGTTGCAGGACCATCGAGTCGACTGCTACGACCTCTTCTTCCGTGTCGGTCCATTCGTCGCCATACAACTCCGGCTTTTCGTAGGCTTGCAACGCAACATAATGCTCATCGCAATCATCACAGAACATGCGTGCGACGATTCCTTGGGCCAAGCGCTGTGCACCGATGCTCACCGCCGGAATATCACCCGACAACTTGCCCTGACTGGCGAGCGCGCAATAGTTGAAAAGGTGTATGCGCCGTACCGCCGGACAGTTTCCCTCGATCTTTTCCAGACACTCAAACGCGGGGCCGAGATAGGGCGAATTGGCTAGTTCGTTGTTTACCCCTTCTTCCGACGCGTCGAACGCGTCCTTCCAAAGCCTGATGTTGTCCGCAACCGGCGTCAGTTCAGGCCGCACATGCACGTCCGTCTTGAAGCCCGTGGCGAAAATGATGAAGTCCAGCGCATACCGGCCACGTGGTGTCTGGACCAGCAACTGGTTGTCCTCCTCGATCACGTCTTCAACCGGACTGCCCAGATGAAAATGCGCCTGCTCATGGCGTGAGACCCTGAGCGTGCTGCTGCGTGGGGGAGGAGTCTGAGTCGCCATCGCGTAGCTGTTGAAGCGCCATTTCCAGGCATCGGGCAACGATGCGAAGCCGTGCGCCAAGCCTGGACTGGAGATGCCGGTAAGCTTGTTGATCCGTGGCAAGTCACCGCGCCGGATAAACATGTCGACCCGCGCAGCGCCCGCCTCCAACGCCGTCGCGGCGTTATCCATCGCGGAAGCACCGGCGCCCACAACCGCCACGCGTTTGCCACGCAAGGCGGCGAAGTCGATTTCGTCGGCGGAATGCGCCCAACGCTGCCGGTTCAATTTGCGGGCCATTGCCGGCACCTGGGGCTGGCCGCCCCCATCGCGCCCGGTGGCCAGCACGACATGCCGCGCCAGCAACCGCTCCTCGCCAGTGGGCGTCGCCAATGTCACCTCCAGCAAGCTGTCCGCAGGATGAATCCCCAGGACCGTCGTCTCGCTTTCGATTTCAAGACCGAGCATGCGTCTGTACCAGATCAGGTAATCCATCCACTGTGCTCGCGCTATCTTGTCGAGCGACTGCCATGCAGCAGCGCCGAACTGCGCTTCGTACCAGGCCCGGAACGTCAGCGATGGCAAGCCGAGACAGGGGCCCGTCAGGTCTTTGGGTGAGCGCAGCGTTTCCATGCGTGCAAAGGTAATCCACGGACCTTCCGTTCCCGAGGGCGACTTGTCGACAATGCGTATGTTATCGACGCCGAGCATCTTCAGTGCCCCGGCCGCGGCAAGCCCGCACATGCCACCGCCGACGATCAGGACGTCGCTGACGGCGACACCCTCGACGGTTTTGCGCGGCGACCAGCCTGCCGCCGGCAAGCATAGCCACTGCAGATCTTGCGCGAGTCGCGCCTCCAGGTCGGCGAGCGATGCAAGGCGAGTCGAGCTGGATTCACGCATGATCGGCTCCTGTTTCGTGTCCGTCCCGCAAGCGGGGAAGAACGGGCTCCCCAAGGGTCTGCATCAATCGATTCGCCCATGCAAAAATTGCAACAACGTGCGAGAAGTCGAGTATCTCGCCATCGCTCATGCCTAGCGAGCGAAGCCGCGCCACATCGGCCAGATCGAACTCGCCCACCTCCAGCGTCAGTCGCCGGGCGTAACGCATCAGTTCCCGCTCCCGCTCATTTGCGCCGCCGCAGAACGGATCGGCAAACACCCGTTCGACGAGATCCGAGTCCTTGGTCAGTTGGTTGAGTCTTTGTGCATGCACGGATGCGCAATAGGGACAACCGTTTAACGTGGAGACCACCAGCGCCCCCAGTTCCCGCTCGGCGCGTGACAGGCCGCCCGGTGCATACATGATGGCGTTATACGTGCCGCTGCGTTGCCGGAGCACGGCCGGGTTGTGGACGAGCGTCAGGTAATACGGTGAGTTTCGCGCCGTCGGGCCGCTTTCGTCGAGCACCGCGAGTTGGTCGGGAGAGGCTGTGGCGACATCCGCCGGCGTCAGCCACGACACCCAGTCGATGGGCTCGGATGTGAAGCCGCTATGACGAACGAAATTCGTCAGATTGCCGTTGATGGCCGCCGCACGTTCGGCGCCGGAAAGCGCACGCACCGCGGCGATCACGCGTGCCTGGAACGCGACATAGCCTATCAGTTGCGAAAGCGTGACGATTTCGTACTCCGTCAGGCCCATTGCGCATAAGGCATCGAGCGCCGCTCGATCGCAGGATTCCGGTGTGCCCGTCACGCGTGCGGCGTGATCCAGAACAGCCTTCTCCAGCGCCCGGCCGTCGGGGTCCCTGTGCATCGACCCGACGCCCTCAAGGGTGTCGAGGTAAAAGCGCGCCAGTCCCGCTGCGCCGGTCAGTGCCGCGACCTTGGCGGCGCAGGAGAGCCGCAAGCGCAAATCGAAGATACCGGGCTCTTCGACAAATATGGCGTCGAATGTGGCCTGGATAAAGGCGGCAATCTTTGGCCGGTGCTGCCTGATGTCCCGCGCGATGTGCGGATTAGTCGCGTCGGCAGTCTGGTCGACGACGTCGCTTATTGGCTGGTTGCTGGTCAAGCTAAGCTCCTTTTGACTTCTTTCTGATTGACTTCTTTCTGATATGACTTCCGACATGATCGGATATCAAGGCAACGAGGATTCGGACCATATGTCGTTGGACGATCACGATTCAAGCGTCCTCAGTTGATCGCTTGCAAGCTCGGCGCGTGGCTCGCGTTTCAGGAAGAGGACTGAGATGAACCCGAGCGTCAGGCCTATCATCACGTACATCACCGGGGCCAGCGGCGAGCCGGTCAACTTGATCAGCCAGGTCACGAAAAACTGCGCAAACCCGCCGAAAATCAGCACAGCAACGTTGTTCACGATCGCCAGAGAAGTTGCTCTGAGCCGCACCGGATAAAGCTCCGCAAGCGTCGTGCAATAGACACCAAGGAATGTCGCACTGAACACGCCGGCGACCACCTGGGTCAGAAGAAGTCGTTCGATGGAAGGGGCAGCCGTAACCCACGTATAGAGTGGATACAAGGTGACGAGATAGGCGCCCAATGACACGAGTAGAAGTCTTTTCCTGTCGAAGCGGTCGGACGCTGCGCCGGCGATTGGAACCACGATCAGCATGACGATGGCTGCAATCATCTGCACCATGAAACTTTGTGCAAGCGGCAGTTTCAGCACTTGCTTCGCGTAGGTCACGGTATAACCGAACGTGACATAGAAGGACACGGCACTCGCGACGACCATGCCCATCCCGATCAGGTAGTTCAGGCCCGGCTGCCTCAGATCGGCGCCCATCGTTGTTGAGCGACTCTTGGCGCGGGTGAGTACTTGGGTGAACGCATCCGACTCCATCACATTGCGGCGCATGTATAGCGCAATCGGCACGATCACGAGGCCGACGGCGAAGGGAATACGCCAAGCACCGGCTGCTTGTTGTTCAGGCGTAAATACCTGCGTCACCAGCATCCCCAGAGCGGCACCCAGAACCGTCGCCATCAACTGCCCGGTCATTTGCCAGGAACCGAAGAAGCCAGTCCGGCCAGGCGGCGCCAGTTCGATCAGAAACGCGGTCGATGTGCCGAATTCGCCACCGACGGAAAAACCCTGCAAAAGACGCGCAATCAGGACAATCAACGGTGCGGCCACACCCGCGCTCGCGTACGTCGGTGCGAACGTGATCATCAGGACCGACACGGCCATAAGAAACATGCCGAGCGTCATCGCAGCCTTCCGGCCCCGACGGTCGCCATACAGCCCAAGCACGATCCCGCCGACTGGCCGCATGAAAAAGCCAGCGCCGAACAGCGCAGTTGTTAGCAGGATTGCATTGAGCTCGCTTCCCGGCGTGGCCGCATTGACCGGGAAAAATAGTTTGCTGATCACCGGCGTCATAACTGCGAAGACAGTGAAGTCGTACCACTCCATCGCGTTGCCCAGCACTGCCGCGACGACACCGCGTCTACTGCTCGATCGTGATTGCATCGACTTGATCTCCTTGCTGTGGTTTGCGGAGAAGGCGTTCTCCTGTCCACTCCATGGCAATTTCGCATTGGAGCGGCGCCTTCCAGCGGAAGTCTATCGACAGGAGGAGGGAAGAAAAAACTAAGTTTTGTCGTTTTTTCAATGCAACGTAGAAGATATTTCTATCTCCAGACATACCGGAGATTTATGTGTTTCCCTGGACGCGTTCCAGCAGGATGAGGGTCCAACGACGTGCCGGCAACAGGACGCCCTCAGCGACCGCTCGAGGGATCGCCGACTGCCTGGTTAGGTCGGATCAAGGCGCAGGGCTAGGGCTGCATAACGACCGTTATTCGGGGCCGATAGTTTTCACCTGGCTCGCCTGCAGTAGTACTTCATTGTGATTGTGTTGCACCCAGTCAGCGGTCGATGTGGTGTTCAGCGTCCGGGTCGGCGTCGCCAGACAGTTCTACGGCGCCGCTGAGCCAACAGCCGGCATGGAGACCCTCTGCGGAATTCGCGAACCGTACGTTGATCTCCGACGGCCGGCCCATTGCCAGCCCTTGCTTCACGGTGATCGACTCACCCGCTACGGGCGAAAGGCCGTAATAACGTAAGCCGTAAACAAGCGCGGTAGCCGCGATTCCCGTCGCTGCGTCTTCTTGGTAGCCCGATGATCGTGGGAATTGGCGCGCATGAAAGACATGACGCTTTGGATCTTCTATCGCGAATGGATAGAGCCCTGTCGAATCCAGGGCCGCGCAGACCGCTTCGACGGATGCGAAATCAGGCCTGAGAGCATGTAAAACGTCTGGGGACCGCAATGCAATCAAGGTCTTGATCCGACTCGTCTTCGCATTCAGAACCGCAAGCGGCATCATGTCGCCCGGACGCAGATTCAGCACTTTCATCAAGGTGTCGATGATCGCCGTATCCGTGAGCGGGTACACGACGCCCTCAGGCTGGCTGACTTCGATACGCTCCGCGTCGGTGTCCTGACCGCCTATGAACGGGTTGACGGGCGGGTCTATGAGCGAGCTCGACGCCGCGCTTGTGACCTTACTTGCCGCCGGGCTTACGACCACGCTTGCGACCGCGTTAACCAAACCACTCACGGTTTCTATGCGCGCCCGCGGTGTCGTCCATAGACCGTTGCGCCTAAGCAGCCAGAGCGCGCCAACCGTCGCATGCCCGCACATCTCCATTTCATGATTGGGCACGAAAAACCGAAAGCGGAAATCGTTGTTACGGTCTTGCGCAGGCAAGACGAACGCGCTCTCGTGTCCGTAAGCTGCCGCAATTTTCTGCATTTGCGCCGCGTCAAGCTGACTGGCATCGAGCACGATCGGGGCGGGATTTCCGCCACCCGGCCCAGCACTAAAGACTTTAACGACATCGACTCGGCAATCGCCAACCGGACCGCCTCGTGCCCCGCGCTTCGAATCCTCTCCGACACCTTGCATTTTTTCCGCTCCATCCATTGTTGGAGCAAGCGTAACGCGTCACATATTATTTTTCGCGCTGGATCGGGCCAACTTATCCGCACAATCGGGCCACATAAGCGGGCCACATAAGCGGGCCATATAAGCGGGCCATATAAGCGGGCCATATAAGCGAGCTACATAATCAGGCTAGCTGCAAGGCCACTAGATTCGTGGCGCGCGCGGATGTTGCACGCCATATTTCGCAAACAATTTCGCCAGGTAAGACGGCGATTCGAGCCCGACCGCGAGGCATACGGATAGAACCGTGGTTCCCGGACCACTCAACAAAACGGCAGCTCGCTTGACGCGCAGCCGATTGATGAACTCGACTATGCTCAACCCGCTCTCCTCGCGAAACACCCGAGTGAGGTGCCGCCGGGAAATGCCAAATTCGGCCGCGACGCTATCAATTTCGATTTTCTCGTCAAGCCGCGCTTCAATGAACGCCTGAATGCGCTCGATCAAAAGCGTGCGCCTCACGTCCGCCGACACGGAAACCGAATCGGCGAAGATGCTGTGCTCGATGCACAGCGCGGCGAGCAGTCGATCGGCCAGGTCGTCGCAGTAATGAACCAGACCCTGGGGTGCCGTGCCGTCCAAGGCATCTCGACACGCTATAGCAGCCCTAAGTCGCGTGGGTACGTCCCAGACCAGCGTTTTGTCTTGCGCGATCGAGCGCCCGGCTTGGCCCTCGCAATATTTTACGAAGTCGCCGTCCACATAGACGGAAAGATGTGCTTGCCGGCATAGGCTCGCCTTCGTCGAATGGTAAATCCCCGATGGCACGAGTGTGTACTGCGCGCGAGCAACCTGCAAAGGCGCTTTCGAAATCTCGGTTGAAATCGACAAGTCGCCACTTCGAGGAAGGATGAACATGTACTGGTCGTGAGCGTGCCAGTCGGTTTCATAGTCGGCCGTGTCGACATAGCAAAACTTTGCCGCTGCACCAGACGAAAGATGAGAGCGTGACGTTTCGTAGGACATATGCCGCCTCCCCCAAAAAGAAAGAGAAATGCCAGGTTCGAAAATCGGACTGGCGAATAAGTCAATGTTACTCGGTCGTGACTATCCGTTACGCCAGCCCTCACCTTCCATTTCCCATTGTTGCGACGCCGCAAAATTTAACAGGATTTATACACGTTAACCCCTAGAATTCGAGCCGCTTGCATAAACACCGGTTTGCATCTCAGTTGACTGCGCCTTATGCAGGCTGCTTTCGTTCGGTCCAAGTCGGGCGCCAGCAAAGCGTTAATTCACTGCATAGCAGCACTAAAGGCCTCATCACGCATGCAATCGACTCCTTATTTGAGCTTGGCCATTTGGGTCCCCATCCTGTTTGGCTGCGCGATCCTCGGGTTCAGCTCGGATCGTAACCCGCAAAGAGCGCGGTGGCTCGCGCTCATCGGCGCCAGCGTCGGACTACTGCTGACGTTCCCGCTGATTGCCCACTTCGACAACCATGTCGGGCAGATGCAATTCGTCGAACAACTCGACTGGTTGCCGGCGTTAGACATCTCTTACCATCTTGGCATCGACGGCGTCTCGCTCTGGCTCACCGTACTGACCGCTTTTACGACGCTGATTATCGTGATCGCGTCGTGGACCGCCATCACCGTACGGGTTGCGCACTATCTGGCGTCCTTCATGTTCTTGTCGGGTCTGATGGTAGGGGCATTCACTTCGCTCGACGGCATGCTGTTCTTCGTGTTCTTCGAAGCGACGCTGATCCCGATGTTCCTGCTGATCGGCGTCTGGGGCGGCGCGCAACGCGTGTATGCGGCGCTCAAGTTCTTCTTCTTTGCTTTCGTCGGCTCGCTCGCGATGCTGGTTGCAATGCTGTACCTGCATCGGCAGTCGCATACATTCGACATGGCCACGTGGCAGACGATGCAGCTCGGCTTTACGCCCCAGCTCCTGATCTTCCTCGCGTTTTTTGCAGCGTTCGCGGTCAAGGTGCCGATGTGGCCGATCCACACATGGCTGCCGCAAGTCCACCTGGAAGCACCGACCGGCGCCTCCGTCGTGCTTGCCATGCTCAAGCTCGGCGCCTACGGCTTTCTGCGTTTTTCGCTGCCGATCACACCGGATGCGAGCCATTTCTTCGCTCCCGCGATGATCACCCTGTCGCTAGTCGCCGTCATCTACGCGAGTCTCGTCGCACTGGCGCAGACCGACATGAACAAGCTCCTTGCGTATTCCTCGATCGCGCATATGGGGCTCGTCACCTTAGGGCTATTTCTGTTCAACCGCATCGGCATGGAAGGCGCGATCGTGCAGATGATTTCCTACGGGTTCGTCGCGGGCGCCATGTTCCTGAGTATCGGTTTGCTCTATGAACGCATGCAGACGCGCAGGATCGATGCGTATGGCGGGATCGTCAACGTCATGCCGAAATTTGCCGTGTTCGTGATGTTGTTTTCGATGGCGAGTGTCGGCTTGCCCGGCACCTCGGGTTTCGTCGGCGAGTTCATGGTGATCATGGGGGCGATCAAATTCAACTTCTGGATTGGGGCGATCGCCGGCCTCACCCTGATTCTTAGTGCGTCCTACACGTTATGGATGTACAAGCGCACGATCTATGGCCCGCTTGGCAACGGTCAAGTGGGCAAGCTCGTCGATCTGAACAAGCGTGAATTTGCCATGCTCGGCGCACTCGCGGCGCTGGTGCTCGCGGTAGGAATCTATCCGCGGCCACTCACCGATGCCATCGATGCTTCGTCCACGACCTTGCTCGGGCAAATCGCGGAGTCGAAGCAACCGTCCGAGGATGAGGGTGGGCCGGCGCGTAGCGCTATCGTGCAGAACCGTAGCCCGAAAATCGGTGGTTCGCAAGCGCCGACGTAATTCTTGAATGGGTCGTTCGCAAAGCGCCCACGTAGTTCTTATTTTGTGGGCGTTTTTTGTTCGCGTTTTTTGTTCGCGTTTTTTGCCCGACTATTTACGAAACGGAAAGGCCTGCTGCTTCAGATACCCTTCGGGCATGTAATCGCCAACCACGCCGTACTCTTTCGGAAATTCGCGTTTCGTCTTGACCGCGGTTCCGAACAAGTAATCCAGAAAAGCAAAATGCGCCGCGTAATTGCGGTCGATGGCTTCCTCTTCCGAGGAGTGGTGCCAGTGATGAAAATTGGGCGTCACGATCACGTATTTGAGCGGCCCCCACGACATGTGGATATTCGCGTGGATAAACACCGCCTGAAAACCGACGATGATGATGTAGGTATCGATGACGCTTTTCTCGAAGCCGAGCAAAAACAAAGGCGCCAGCACCGCCACGCGGGTCGCCGTTATTTCCAGCAAGTGCAGCCGCGAACCGGCCAGCCAGTCCAGCGTCTTGACGCTATGGTGAACCGCGTGGAACTTCCATAGCCAGGGCACCTCGTGATACGCACGATGCGTGGTGTACTCCATCAAGTCCGCGACCAGCACGCAGAGCAGCACTTGGGGAAGATAGGGAATGTGCTCGATCATTTGTTGAAACGGTGCAGGCCCGACCCATGCCATCAAACGATGGATGAAAAAGTTGACCACCAACAAGAGCAGCCCGACCAACAAATGGTTGACGCCAAAATGGGTGAGATCCGTTTGCCATTCCTTTCTGAATACGGGCTGGGTTCGATTCAAGGGGAACAGCTTTTCCAGCAGGACGAACACTGTGGTGGATCCCAACAGATCGAGGATCAACCAGTCCAGCCCGAGATACGGCGTATGGTCCGGGAATGCTCCGACGGGGACTTTCGATCCGCCCAGCGCTACTGCTGCGAGCACGAATACGAACGCCGTGATGTTAGGCCCGCGCATGCGGTCCAGGATGATATTTCCCAGCGATAAGCAACCTGAGACCAAGAGGCTGGCAAACAGGATATAGCGACAAAGCTCCACCGAATATTGCTGCCTCAACTCGGGCGTGGTCAGGTACTGCGGGAAATGGAAGGCGAGGACAGCCAGGAAGCCAAGAAACGCCAAGCCCAGCGCGATAGCGGTTGTGCGTAGCCCTTTTCCGCGGGGCATTTCCCCGTCTGCCGCCAATAGCCGCGTTGTCTCGGTCACAACCTCGTCGATCAAGCGGGTAGAAGGGCTGCCCCCTTTTGCGACAGTCTTCGGTTCCAAATCCGGCATGTAAGGCATCCTGAGGAAAACTTGAGATAGAAATAGCTTGATGCAGCTATAAACGATCGGCCCGTGCTTGCGCCTGTGGGTTCACCCGAGTGACGCGCGCTTGCGCTTGGTGGGCTATTGCATGATAGGCGACGTAGGCCGTGTTTGCGGGGCCGTTGGCAGGCACGGCGGCGTCGAGCGCACCGGGCCGCTGTTGCGACGCGGCATTGTACGCAGCAAGCGCGATCCTCGCTTAGGCGTCAGCTATTTCTCGGACCGATTTACATGCCCGCGCTTCACATGCTCGATTCACATGTCCGATTTACGTGCCAGATTCAGCAAGCGGCGCCCGGTGGCTCGCCAACGCAACGGCTCAGTCCGCCTCGGCTAACGCCAGGTCCACACCGGCCTCGCGAATACCGGCAGCAGCGGCGCTCGGTAGTGCATGGTCGCTGATGACCAGGTCGAACTGCTCCAGCACAGCGACCTTATAAGTGCCAAAAGTGCCGTACTTGGAACTCGTCGCAAGCAGCACCGTTTGCGCCGCCGACTCCATCGCCGCGCGTTTGACCTCGACCTTCGGCGCCGCCGGCGTAGTCACCCCGCGCCGCAGATCCCATGAACTTGCGGAGATAAACGCCACGTCGATCGCAATCGCACGCAGCGTGGCGGCCGCGAGACCGCCAACGCCCGAGCGGTTAGCATGATCGAGCAGGCCGCCGGTATGGATCACATTCACGTGGGCCGCGTCGGCGAGCTCCTGCACGATGTGGAAATCGTTGGTGACGATCGTCATGCCGGTGAGTGCGAGTATGTGGGGGACCAAGGTGAGCGTGGTGGTACCCGCGTCCAGATAGGCGGTCATGCCGGGACGCAACAACTGCGCGGCGCGCTGCGCGATCCATTGTTTTTGCGGCTGTTCGGTCAGAGCCTTCGATTGATGGCTCGGTTCACTATTCAACTGGCTCGCGATCCGAACCCCACCCGGCACCGAATAAACCTGCCCTGCCTGTTCCAACACCGCGATGTCGCGCCGCACTGTCATATGCGAGCAACTGAACATCTCCATCAGTTGATGCACGCTCAACACCTTATGCCGCCGCAACTGACGCACCATCGATTCGCGCCGCTGGTCAGGGATCATCGTCGCGCCGTCCGGATCGCTGGGGGCGATGGTGCGGGTGGTTGACTTTGGCATGGGGTTTCCCTGAAACGGTTGGCGAGCACGGCTGCAAAGCGCGGCGGTTGGCCAGCGCGGCGGGAAAGCGATAAGCGGCACGTGCAATCTGTGCCAACCGTCATCTGATCGGATCACCGCCTCGATGAGCAGTACGCCACCCATCCGAGAAACGATGAGAGGCTGCGCCAAAACGCTGCTCACAAGCTTAACTTTTTATACCTTAACAGTCAAAATATTTACCATTTTTTAACAGTCTGCCTCTGTTTGCCACTACAATCGGCACTAAAAGGAGGTTCCTCATGTCTGTATCCCCACGCCCGCTGCTTGGGTGTATCGCCGACGATTTCACCGGTGCAACCGACCTCGCAAACATGCTGGTGCGCGGTGGTATGCGCACAATACAAACCATCGGCGTACCCGATTCCACCGATTTGCTCGAAGCCGACGCGCTAGTCGTTGCCCTGAAATCGCGCACCATTGCGGCTGCCGACGCGATCGCGCAATCGCGCGCCGCGCTCGCGTGGTTGCGCGCGCAAGGCTGCCGTCAATTCTTTTTCAAGTACTGTTCCACGTTCGATTCGACCGATGCGGGCAACATCGGTCCGGTCGCCGATGCCTTGCTCGATGAGTTGTCGCCAACGACGTCGAGGGTGGACGCTGCGGCGCAAGCAAATTCCGATGTGGATGTGGATGCCAACCGTGACAGCGAAGAAGCGCGCGAATCCGCGCTTACATCTCCGCTTACATCTCCGATTGCATCCCCGCTTACATCCCCGTTCACGATCGCCTGCCCCGCATTCCCCGAGAATCACCGCACGGTCTATCGCGGTCACCTGTTTGTCGGCGACGTGTTGCTGAACGCCTCCGGAATGGAGCACCATCCGCTCACGCCTATGACCGATCCGGATCTGGTGCGAGTGCTTGCGCAACAAACGCGATCGAAGGTTGGCCTGCTGCGCTACGACACGATCTCGCGCGGCGTGCAGGCTGTACGCGACGCCATTGCCGCGCTGCGCCGCGACGGCGTGCGGCTTGCGATCGCGGATGCGCTGTGCGACGCCGACCTGCACACCCTGGGCGCCGCGTGTGCGGACTTGCCGCTGGTGACCGGCGGCTCCGGCATTGCACTCGGTTTGCCGGAAAACTTTCGTCGCGCCGGGCTGCTTGCTGCCCGCGATACCGCAGGCCAACTGCCGGCCGTCGCCGGCCTCTCGGTGGTACTCGCAGGCAGCGCGTCGAAGGCGACCAACGCGCAGGTCGCTGCTTGGCGCGCGGACCGGCCGAGCTTTCGCATCGATCCGATCGCACTTGCGCGCGGCGAGCCCGTCGCCGAGCAAGCGGTCGCATTCGCCCAGCAACACGCTCGCGCCGCCGTGCCACAGCCGGTGCTGATCTACGCAACCACCAGCCCCGACGAAGTCAAGGCTGTGCAACGCGAACTCGGCGTCGCGGCAGCCGGCCATTTGGTCGAGTCGGCGCTCGCGACCATCGCGCAGCGCTTACGCGACCTGGGCTTTACCAAGTTCGTGGTAGCGGGCGGCGAAACATCGGGGGCGGTGGTACAAGCACTCGGCGTGCGCCTACTGCGTATCGGCGCGCAGATCGATCCGGGCGTGCCCGCGACCGCGAGCATCGGTCCGGTGCCCCTCGCTTTGGCGCTGAAATCGGGGAACTTCGGTGCGACCGATTTCTTCGTCAAAGCGCTGAACCAACTTGGCGCAGCGGCTTGATGATGACGACCACGACCCGAATCCACAGCACCGCGGACGCGAAGCTACGCGAAGAAATCTGCAACGTCGGCGCAAGCCTGTATGCGCGCGGCTACACCGTCGGCAGCGCCGGCAATATCAGCGCTCGGCTCGACGACGGCTGGCTGATCACGCCGACCGACGCAAGCCTGGGCCGGCTCGATCCGGCCGATATCGCCAAGGTCGGCCTCGACGGCCAGACCGTGTCGGGCGGCAAGCCGTCGAAGACGCTCGCATTACATCGCGGCGTGTACGCACGCAATGCACAGGCACGCGGTATCGTTCACACGCATTCAACCCACCTTGTTGCGCTGACGCTCGCAGGCGTATGGCGCGACGACGACGTGCTGCCGCCGATCACGCCTTACTATGTGATGAAGGTCGGCCACGTACCGCTCATCCGATACCGGCGTCCGGGCGATCCCGAGGTGGCCGCGCAAATTGCCGCGGTTGCGGCCGACGTGCGCGCGGTGCTGCTCGAACGGCTCGGGCCTGTGGCATGGGAACGCTCGGTGTCGCACGCCTCGGATGTGCTCGAGGAGCTCGAAGAGACGGCGCGGCTCTGGCTGATGTCGTCGCCGCGCCCGGCCGCCTTGAACGAAGCGGCGCTCGAAGAACTGCGCGAGGTGTTCGGCGCGCGCTGGTAATCCGTACGCCCACGCTCGGTGGGCGTACGCGTCAGCTGCGCGGTGGGTGTAGGCGTTAGCCGCGCGGTGGGCGTAGGCGTCAGCTGCGCGACAGGCTCGCCGAGCCGTTCTCGGCGACATGATAGATATCGCGATTGGGGCGAATCGCGATGGTCGACAGCGCGCCTATCAGCAGGAACGCGCCCGACCCGAGGAACGGTAGTGTCCAATTGCCGGTCAGATCAACCACCGCGCCGAACACCACGGGGGAGATGATGGTTGCGAGCGCGGCGCCGGTATTGAGCATGCCGCTGGCCGTGCCGGCAAATTTCGGCGCGACATCCATGGGCACCGCCCAGATCGGTCCGATCGTAAGTTCGAGCATGAAGAATGCGCCGGACAGCGACCACACCACCACGTTCACGTCGTGGCTCAACATCACGGGAATCAGGAAGCCGAACGCGCCAAGCAAGCTGACCGCGATCACGCCTTGTCTGGCCCACGGCAAGCTGCCGGTCCTCTTGAGCACTCTGTCGCTGATCAGTCCTCCGGTGACGTCCCCGACCACGCCGGCAAAAAAGACTCCCGAAGCGAACACTGCGGATTTCTTCAGATCCAGATGGTAGGCGTTCATGAAAAAGATCGGTACCCAGCTGAAAAACAAGGTATTCGTCCACACTTGGCAAAAGTAGACAAAGATGGTCGGCGACATGCGGCGCAGGATTTTCTTCCAAGGCGTGTCCCCGGCAGCCGCGGCGCTGACATGCTCGGGCAAACGCTGCAGTTCGGCCTCATTGACGGCGGTATGCTGACGCGGATCGTCCTTGTAGTACAGCGCCCAGACGATGATCCAGACCATGGTAAGAAGTCCGACCACGACAAACGCCGCACGCCAGGAATGCATGAGGATCAGCACGGCCACGATGGGCGGCGCAACCGCATTGCCCAATCGCGAAAACGAATGCGTGATGCCCTGCACGAAGCCCCGGTCCTTTTGCTGGTACCAGTTCGAGATGGCCCGCGCTTGTGCCGGCAGCGCCGCGCCCTCGCCTACGCCGAGCAGCAAGCGGGCCAGGATCAGCGAAAACAGTCCGCTGACAAAGCCCACCGCCACCGTGGCAACGACCCAGATCGAGCCGCAGACGATCAGGGTTTTCTTCGCGCCCAGCCGATCGGCAAACCAGCCGCCGATGATCTGGAAAACCGCATAGGTGTAGCCGAACGCCGAAAAAGCGATGCCCAGCGTGGTATTGGACAAGCCCAGCTCGGCCTTGATCGGCCCGGCCGCCGCAGCCAGATTGACGCGATCCAGATACAGGATGAACGACATCGCGCAAAAAATGGCCAGCATGTATTTCTGGACGTGAGTGGCACGCCCTTGATTGGTATGGCTCTGCATAGTCTCCTCGCACTTGGTGGCGGCGTCTCTTGCGGACGCCGCTCGTTATCGTGACAAACAACGCTGTAAAGCAACACGGTGAAGCATCGCCGTACAACAACGCCGTGGGCGGTCAGCGCACAGCCGCCCTCGCCTGGCTCTCGCCCATGCGACACGCCAATTCGAAAGCATTGGCCATGGCCGTGGTCTTGGCCAGCCCCTGGCCGACGATGTCGTACGCAGTGCCGTGCGCCGGCGTGGTGATCGGAATCGGCAAACCGCCCTCGACCGTCACGCCGACATCGAAACCGAGCAGCTTGGTCGCGATCTGTCCTTGGTCGTGATACATCGTGACGATGCCGTCCAGTTTGCCGTCCTTGGCCTTCAGGAAAATCGTGTCGGCGGGGAACGGGCCATCGGCGGGATACCCTGCTGCGGCTGCCATGGCGATGCCCGGCGCGATGATGTCGGCCTCTTCGGTTCCATAGTTGCCGTTATCGCCGCAATGCGGATTGAAACCGCACACACCGATGCGCGGATGCGGTTTGCCCGACGCGCGAAACGCTTCGGTCAGCATTTGTATGACGCCACATACGCCACGCGCGGTCAGCATCGACGATACGTCCTTGAGCGGCACGTGCGATGTCACGCGCGCGGTCCACAGGTCGCCCAGGATATTGAATTCGCCGCACGGGCCGTCGTAATTCATTTGCTTGGCAAACCAGCGCATTTCATCTTCTTCGTGCATGCCGCCCATGCGCATCGCGCCCTTGTTCAGAGGCGCAAAACACAGTGCGTCGGCGCGGCCCTGCTGGACCAGCCGCGTACCGAAGCTCAGCGATTCGAGGATGAAACGGCCATTCTCCGGGGCCGCGACGCTGGGCGCAAAGTCGCGATCCATGCCAGGCCACTCGGCGATGCTCAGCCAATCGGACTCGCTCGGCACGGCCACCTTGGCGGCGCGCGCGGCGCGTTCCAGCCCCGGGCGATTACCGATTAGCGTAACGTGCGCACGCGCCGCGATGTCGGGCGACGATAACAGTCGCACGATCAATTCGGGGCCAATGCCGGCTGGGTCGCCGACGGTCAATGCAATGCGGGGTTTGGGCTGAGAGGGTGTTGCGGCGGGCATGTCTACTCCTTTGCGGCTGACGATCGTGCTGCTTCATCACAGCGCTGCGCGGGACCGATTGCGCAGCGAATGACGAAGAGCGATCGTCAACTATAAGAGCGCCAGGCCACCGGCCTCCATCGTTATTTCGTCGAATCAGGATTCGCGGTTTGCGAAACCGAGGCGCTCAGGGCCTGTACTACAGCAAGCCCGGAGTTGGACATCGCGTGCACCGGTTGATGGCAAATGACGAAATGGCGGGCGGCCCAGGCGCCGTTGATCGGAATCAGGCGCAATTCTCCACCGGCCGCCAGCAGTTGGGCGACTGCGTGCGGCATCAGCCCGATGCCCATGTCTTCGGCGATCATCGCGGCCATGCTCTGAAAGCTACGCACAAGGACGCGCATGTGCAGAGCGCGGCTCGCTTGCGCGGCCAAGCGCCCCATCGTCAGCGATAGCGCGGCCCCTTCGCTCAAGCCGATGACATCGTGCGGAAGAATGTCTTCCAATGTCACTTCGCTATATTCCGACAGCGGATGACGATGCGGCACCACCAGCACCAAGCGGTCTGCGCGATACGGCAAAGTCGGCAGCGCGGTGCCGCCGACGGTGCTTTCATAGATGCCGATATCGGCCACGCCCCGCGCCACCGCTTCGATCACGCCCTGGCTGTTGAACTCCTGCAAATCGATCTTGATGCCAGGGTGCAACTCATGGCAGCGGCGTATATCCTTCGCGAGGAACTGCAACACCATCGATGTGCAAGCGGACACTCGCACCACACCCATATGGCCTTGCCGGAAAGCCGTCGCGTCGTCCTGCATGCGGGCGACCGCGTACAACATGCTGCGTACATGCGCCAGCAGCGCTCGGCCTGCGTCGGTCAGTGCCATGCCATGCGGCAAACGCTCGAACAGCGCGATGCCGAACTGCGCCTCGAATTCCTGGATGCGCCGCGATGCCGCCGCGGGCGCAAGGCAAATGCGTTCGGCGGCTTTCGTCACCGCGCCCAATTCCGCGGTGGCTTCGAATAGGCGCAAGGTGGTCAGGTCGAAGTGTATGCGGTCGAGGGTGATATCAGGGTGAGAGGACATGAATCCAGGGGTGGGAAGTTGGAGGATACCGGAGGGTCGCTGCTGCATTCTAGCAAGGCTAGCTCGGCGGGCGATGTCGCGTGAAGAACGGGCATGAGCTTATTTGTAATACAAATTATAACTTTCATTCTCGCCCTCACGCTTTTCGGTGAAATCGAGATTTAAATCTACTTTAACCGGCTATTATTGATGATTTTCATCGATTTTCAGGAAGTTATCAGTATAAACTTGCATTGACAGTTGCCTGACAACATTGGTAGTTTGTACCCGGCGCGACGACTGCGCGCGTCGGTTGCAAACACACCAAGGACAGCCAGATGAAGTGGTTACACAGCCTTAAGCTTGCTAACAAACTGCTGCTGGCTTTCGCGGTTTGCGCAATGATCACTGTGGCGGTGGGCGCGATCAGCGTAGTGACCCTGTCCAGTTTGAGCGCCATGCAAACCACAATGTATGAGCGCGAACTCACACCGATCCGCGGTATCGGCAACGCCCTCTCGGAAGCCGCGGAGCATTACCGCCGCTTATTCGACATGTTGACCAACGACGACCCAACGGCGAG
>Ga0302220_10001120_pt1 | contig 21173 bp, 19 predicted proteins | sample II_Palsa_E1_3_FD_194572 | JGI IMG/M metagenome (GOLD analysis project Ga0302220, IMG submission 194572) | Peat permafrost microbial communities from Stordalen Mire near Abisko, Sweden - II_Palsa_E1_3 | ecosystem: Environmental > Terrestrial > Soil > Palsa > Peat permafrost | place: Sweden...
CTAAGAGTAGTTTCCTGGATACGCTTAGCACTTTTCTGGAGAGGCAGGTCGCCAGTGAGGCTCTCATGGCACCCGAGGAATGCTCAGGCCAGCGTCGTCATGCTGGGCGGACTGATCGCGATGCCCATCGCGGTGCTCCCCGGTCACGTTGCCCCCACGAAACCGGTGACGGCGACGGCCGGCGCGGGCGTGCCAAAGGGGGCATCGCACATGCCGCCGGGGTCGGTGCCGTCGCTGACGATCGGCGTCAGTGACGGCCGGACGGCCGTGAAGGCCGGCGACCAGCTCACTTACGTGGTGAGTGTCCGGGACGGCGGCACCCGCAGTGCGCCGCATCTCAAGATCACGCAGACCCTGTCCGCGGGCCTGGAGTTCCTCTCGGCCAGCCCCCACAGTACGGCCGCCAACGGGCAGGTCGCCTGGTACGCCGGCATTCCGGCGGGCCGCACCCAGACCTTCCGCGTAGTGGCTCGGGTGACGCGGCCACCGGCCCAGCTGCTCCGGCTGGCAGCGGTCGCGTGCGCCGCGGCGGACGGCACCAGCAGCAGGCCGATTGTCTGTGCGGCCCACCTTGATCGGTTGCCTGCCGCCGCGGCCGCGCCGGCGTCCCAGGGCGCCAGGCCCGCCGGCCGGGTCTTGCTGGCGTATGCCGTGGCGGCCCTGGTAGTGCTTGCGGCCGGCGTGCTCGCGGTGATGGCATTCCGTCGCCTCCGCCTGCGGCGGCGACCAGCCTGACGCCAGGGAATCGCCCATGGGATACACCCATCAACTACAGATCGTTTATGCATTTCTGCTCTAGGTAATCAAGGCTGGTGGGGGCTCGAATAAGCGGCCACCCTTACTTGGACCGGAGGAGCACGACCTCACGGGGGGATTCATGCGTAAGTCATTTGGCCGGGCCGAGCCTGAACTGGTCAGGGAGGGCAGAGCCGGACAGTAAACAGATAGGAGACGCAGGTGCGCCGCCTGCTCAGCATGATCATGCTGGTGCTGGCCGCCGGGACCCTGAGCCCGGCGGTCGCTGCCGTGGCCGCGATTCACCGGCCTATCGGCCCGGCCCCGCAGCGGTTCGGCGTCCGGCTCTTCGACGTCCCGGGTTCCGCAGCCAACAACCCGCGCGCACTTCGCTACATCATCGACTACCTGCCCACGGGCACGGTCATCCACCGCAGAATCCTGGTCATGAACCAGGAAGCGCGCACCGCGCACTTCATCGTCTACCCCGATGCTGCCCGCATCAGCAACGGATCGTTCACCGGCGACAGCGGGGCGACCCGCAGCGAGCTGACCGGCTGGATCAGTGTGCAGTACCGGACGCTTACCCTGCGCCCGCAGGCGTCCGCGATCGACATGATCACGATCAAGATCCCGCCAGGAGCCACCCGGGGCGAGCACTACGGCGTGATCTGGGTCCAGCAGGCCGCCCACGCGCGGGCGTCCAGCGGGCTTGGCGTCAACGAGGTGACCAGGGTCGGCATCCGCATCTACCTGGCGGTCGGCCAGGGGGGCGCCCCGCCGATCAGCTTCGCCATCACCTCCATCACCGGGCACCGGTCGGCCCGCGGCTGGCCCTCCATGATCGCCCACGTGGATAACACCGGCGGGCGGGCCGTCGACCTCAGCGGCACCGCGGGCCTGACCGGTGGCCCAGGCAACACCGCCGCCGGTCCCTTCGCAGAACAGCAGGTCATCACCCTCGCGCCCGGCCAGTCGGGAAACGTGACATTCGCTCCGCCCCGGAGTCTGCCCAACGGTTCCTGGCAGGCCAAGGTAACTCTGGTGAGCGGGCTCACCACGGCCACGGCCACGGCCACCGTTGTGTTCGCCGTAGCTTCCCAGGCGGGCCTGTCCATGGTGAGCTGGCTTGGCATAACCCTCGGCGTCCTCGCCGTCGTCCTCGCCGTCGCCCTGATCCTGGCGCACTCCGCTCGCCAGCGCCGCCGCGTGCCAGCCTGACGCCTCCGGGCTGGGCGACCCTGAACCATTGGCCGCTGTCGGGCGGGCTTCTTGCCAGCGACCACCGGACGCCGGAGCGATACCCAGCGCCTGCCTGCCCGGACACCGGTCCGTGCTATTCCTTGAGCAAGGGCGGCTTCGCGCAATCGTGCAGCCCAGCGCCCGACTGGCGGTGAGGAGGAACCGTGCCGGCGGCTCGTGATGACCTTGGGCATCCGGTTCCGCTGAACCGGCCGGCCCGGCGGGTGGTGTCCCTGGTCCCGTCGCTGACCGAATCGGTGGCCGTGACCCGCCCGGACGCTCTGGTAGGCGCGACCGACTGGTGCACCCATCCCGCGGACCTGGACGTGCCGCGCGTGCGCGGGACCAAAAACCCGAACCTGGCCGCCATCAAGGATCTGCGGCCCGACGTCGTGCTGGTCAACCAGGAGGAGAACCGGCGGGTGGACGTGGAACGCCTCCGGGCCGCCGGGGTGCCGGTATGGGTGACGGTCATCCAGACCGTGGATCAGGCGGTGGCGTCACTGCGGCGGATGTTCGGGGCGCTGGGCTGGCCGGTGCCGGAGTGGCTCGGCGCCGCCGAACGGGAATGGAGCCAGCCCGCGCCCGGCCCACGGGTCCGCGCCGCCATCCCTATCTGGCGGGACCCGTGGATGGTGGTCGGGCCGGCCACGTTCACCGGCGACGTGGCCGCCCGGCTCGGGCTGGAGAATGTCTACGGCGACGACCCCGGCCGGTATCCGCACATCGACCTGGATGATCTGGCCGCACGCGAACCGGAGCTCATCGTGCTGCCCGATGAGCCCTATGCGTTCAGCGCCGGCGACGGACCGGAGATGTTCCCCCGCCAGCGAGTCGCGCTGGTCGAGGGCCGCAGCCTGACCTGGTATGGCCCGTCGCTGGTCACCGCCCGCTCCGTACTGCGCGCCCAGCTCGACGCGGCCCGCCCCGCCCGCTGATCAGGCGATCGCGGCGCGGGCCGCCGAGGCCGCCGGGGCTTCGTGCCGCCGCGGGCCCGGGTAGTATCCGGTGCCCATGGGCTCAACTGTCACGCTGACCGGCTGGGGCCGGATCGCGCCATCCTCGGCCGAGCTGGCCGAGCCGTCCAGTGTGGCTGACGCGGAGGCGCTGCTCAAGACGGCGACGCCGTCCCGGCCACTGATCCCGCGCGGCCTGGGCCGCAGCTACAACAACGCCGCGCAGTGCGGCGGCGGGGTGGTGGTGTCGAGCGCCCACCTCAACCGCATCATCGAGCTGAACCCGGTCACCGGCGTGGCGGACTGTGCGGCCGGCGTGAGCCTGGAGCAGCTCATGGTGGCGGGGCTGCCGGCCGGCTGGTTCGTTCCCGTCTCGCCCGGCACCCGCCAGGTCACCATCGGCGGCGCGATCGCGGCCGACGTCCACGGCAAGAACCACCACGTGGCGGGCAGCTTCGCCCGGCACGTCCGGTCCTTCGACCTGGTGCTGCCCGGCGGCGAGCTGCGCACCGTGACCAGCGAGAGTGATCCTGCCCTGTTCTGGGCGACGGCCGGGGGCATGGGCCTGACCGGCTTCATCGTGCGGGCCGCCGTGCAGCTGAAGCGGGTGGCCAGCTCGCGAATCCGGGTGGAGACCGTGCGCACCGCCGACATCGACGAGACGATGGCCGTGCTCGCCGAGCACGACCGCCGCTACGGCTACACCGTGGCCTGGTCGGACAGCATGGCCCGGGGGAAGGGCCTGGGGCGGTCGGTGGTCACCAGCGGGGACTTCGCCGAGCTGGCCGACCTGCCGGCCGCCGCGAAGGACGACCCCTTCGCGTTCCGGCCCGGCGCCCGGCTCGGGGTGCCGGGCCCGTTCCCGCCCGGGCTGATCAACCGCTACACGGTCGCCTTGGCCAACGAGGCGTGGTACCGGAAGGCGCCGAAGCACCGCGACGGGGAGCTGCAGACCATCGGGGCGTTCTTCCACCCGCTGGACGGCATCAGGAACTGGAACCGGGTCTACGGGCCCGGCGGGTTCCGGCAGTACCAGTACGTCCTGCCGTTCGGCGAGGAAGCCGCGGTGCGCCGCTCGTTCGAGCTGGTCAGCGCGGCGCGAGCGCCCTCGTTCGTGACGGTGCTCAAGCGGTTCGGCGCGGCCGACCCCGGGCTGCTGTCGTTTCCCATGGCCGGCTGGACGCTGGCGCTCGACTTCCCGGCGCGGACCCCGGGGCTGAGCGTCCTGCTCGATGCGCTCGACCGGCTGGTCGCTGACGGCGGGGGCCGCGTCTACCTGGCCAAGGACTCGCACGTGCCGCCCGATGTGCTGGCCCAGATGTACCCGCGGCTGCCGGAGTTCCGCGCGCTGCGGGCCGAGCTGGACCCGGGCGGAATGCTGGCCTCCGACCTGTCCCGCCGGCTGGGTCTGTGAGCCGGCCGCCAGCCTGACCGCCGCCCGCCGTGATCGATCTCTCCTCGGCTGCCGTCCGGGCTCCCATGGCCTGCGTGCTAAGCATGAACGATGACGATGCAGCTGCGGCAGGACGACCCGGAGGCGGACTGGACGGTCCCGGGAGTGCACGACGTGGGTGCGGGCGTGTTCCGGATCCCGCTGCCGTTGCCGCAGGACGGGCTGCAGGCGGTCAACGTCTACGCGGTGCGGGACGGCGACGGGCTGGTCCTGGTCGATTCCGGCTGGGCCATCACCGAGGCGCGGGACCTGCTGGAGCAGGCCGTCAAACTGCTGGACAGCAGCCTCGCGAACGTGCGCCGGTTCCTGGTCACGCACGTCCACCGCGATCACTACACGCTGGCCGTCAGATTGCGCCGCGAGTTCGGCATGCGGATCAGCCTGGGCCGCGGCGAAGCCGGCACGCTGCGGGTGACGCAGAACCCGGATGCCGATCAGTGGGCGCCCATGCTCGCCCGGCTGCACCGGGGCGGCGCTGACGACCTGGGCCGCGAGCTGCGGAAGGCGCCAGCCAAGCACGACGTCGCCGACTGGGCGGATCCGGACGACTGGCTGGAGGCCCCGCAGGAGATCGCGTTCGGGGCAGGGACCTGGCAGGTGCACCCCACTCCCGGGCACACCCGCGGGCACGTCGTGTTCGTGGACGCCGCCCGGGACGTGATGTTCGCCGGGGACCACGTGCTGCCCCGGATCACCCCGTCGATCGGGTTCGAGCAGCAGGCCGCCGAGCTGCCGCTGCGCGACTACCTCGACTCGCTGAAGCTGGTCCGCGGCCTGCCGGACCGGCGGCTGCTCCCGGCGCACGGCCCGGTCGCGCCGAGCGTGCACGCCCGGGTCGATGAGCTGATCGAGCACCACCACACCCGGCTGGCCCAGATTGACGAGACGGTCGACGCGGGCGCGGCCACGGCCGAAGAATCCGCCCGCCGGCTGCTGTGGACCCGGCGGGGGCGGACGTTCGGTGAGCTTGATCTGCTGTCCCGCTGCCTGGCGGTGACCGAGACGATGGCCCATCTGGACGTCCTGGTGCTCGCGGGCCGCCTGTCCAGATCCGAGGTGGACGGCGTTGCCCACTACACCCGCAGCTGATCCAGCCGGCCCCGTCCCCGCCGCGGGGCCGGCCCTTTCCCGGCGGGACGCGGCGGGTGCCCCGAGCGCGCGCGGCCTGCTGTTCACGGTGCTGGGCGAGTTCGTGCTGACCGGGGACGAGACAGCCTGGACGTCGGCGCTGCTGGCGGTGTTCGCCCGGCTCGGGATCGAGGAGAAGGCGACCCGGCAGGCGCTGATGCGCACGGCCGCCGCGGGCTGGCTGGAGGCGGAAAAGCTCGGCCGGCGGACCCGCTGGCGGCTGACCGGGAGCGCCCGCCGCCTGCTTACCGACGGCGCGGAGCGCATCTATTCCTTCACCGGTACCGCGCCGGACTGGGACGGCCGCTGGCTGCTGGTGTCCGTGCGCATCCCGGAGAGCGACCGCCGGGCCCGGCACATGGTGCGCACCCGGCTCAGCTGGGCAGGCTTCGGGTCGCTGGGTGCGGGCCTGTGGATCAGCCCGCACCCGGACCGCGAGGCCGAGGCGGTCGAGGCGCTGCGGGAGGCTGGCGTCGCCGCGGACGCCCACGTGTTCGTGGCGAGGCGGTCGGGCCTGGGCGACGTGCGGACCATGGTGGCCACGGCCTGGGACGTGGGCGCGATCGAGGAGCAGTACGAGCAGTTCATCGAGGAGTTCCGGGGCCGGGCGCCGGGCGACGTGCTGATCCGGCAGGTCGAGCTGGTGCACGCCTGGCGGCGGTTCCCGGCGGCCGATCCGGTCCTGCCGCGCGAGCTGCTGCCGGCCCGGTGGAGCGGGCTGATCGCGGCCCGGCTGTTCGCCGACCGGCATCAGCGCTGGTCAGACGCCGCTCAGCAGGAATGGAAACGCCTGAATAGCTGAACAGAACCCCGGCGGGCGGCCTACCCGCGGCCTACGCAGCACGCCCGGGGAGCTCCCGGCGCGCCTCGTTCACAATATGCTACGGAACCTTGACGAAGCAGCACTATTCCGTAGACGATTACGGGAGGTCGTGCCGAGCGGGAGGATCCGATGATGACCAGGGTCGACTTCCGGGTGGAGCCCTCGCGCTACCGGCACTGGCGGCTGGCGTGCGACGGCCCCGTCGCGACGCTGACCATGGACGTCGATGAGCAGGCCGGCCTGGTGCCCGGCTACGAGCTGAAGCTGAACTCCTACGACCTCGGCGTGGACATCGAGCTGTACGACGCGGTGCAGCGGCTTCGGTTCGAGCACCCCGAGGTGCGGACCGTGGTGGTCACCAGCGGCAAGGAGAAGATCTTCTGCGCGGGAGCGAATATCCGCATGCTGGCCGGCTCCCCGCACCCGTGGAAGGTCAACTTCTGCAAGTTCACCAACGAGACCCGCAACGGGATCGAGGACGCGACCGCTCATTCCGCCCAGACCTACCTGGCCGCGATCAACGGGACGGCGTCCGGCGGCGGCTACGAGCTGGCCCTGGCCTGCGAGCACCTCATGCTCATCGACGACCGGTCCGCCGCGGTGTCGCTGCCGGAGCTGCCGCTGCTGGGCGTGCTGCCCGGCACCGGCGGCCTGACCCGGGTGGTGGACAAGCGGCACGTCCGCCGCGACCTGGCCGACTACTTCTCCACCCGGGCCGAGGGCATCGGCGGTAAGAAGGCGGTGCAGTGGCGCCTGGTCGACGAGGCGGTCCCCCGGGCCAAGTGGGACGAGACGGTCACCGCCCGGGCCGCGCAGCTGGCCGAGCGCTCCAGCCGGCCCGGCGACGCCCGCGGCGTGGAGCTGACCCCGCTGGCCAAGACCCGCACGGACGACGAGATCTCCTACCCGCACGTGACGGCCCGGCTGGACCGCGCGCGGGCCGTCGCCGAGATCACCGTCCGCGGCCCCGCCGAAGACGCCCCGGCGGACATCGCCGCGGTGCACACCCAGGGCGACGGTTTCTGGCCGCTGGCGCTGACCCGCGAGCTGGACGACCTGATCCTGGACCTGCGCACCAACGAGCTGGAGCTGGGCAGCTGGGTGGTGCGCACCTCAGGCGACCCGGTGCGGGTGCTGGGCTACGACCGGCTGCTACTGGACCACCGGGACGACTGGCTGGCCAATGAGACCATCCAGTACCTGAAGCGCACGCTGAAGCGGCTGGACGTTACCAGCCGGAGCATCATCGCGCTGATCGAGCCGGGCAGCTGCTTCGCCGGATCGCTGCTGGAGCTCGCGCTGGCCGCCGACCGCTCGTTCCAGCTTTCCGGGGTGTTCGAGGAGATCGACCCGGACGCCGATCCGGCGGCGATCACGGTCGGCCCGATGAACCTGGGCCCGCTGCCGATGGGCAACGGCCTGACCCGGCTGCAGACGCGGTACCTCGGCGACGAGGCCGGCCTGGCCGGGGTGGAGAAGCAGGCTGGTGAGCCGCTGCTCGCCGAGGACGCGGAACGGCTCGGGCTGGTCACCTTCGCCCCCGACGACATCGACTGGGACGAGGAGGTCCGGATCACGGTCGAGGAGCGGGCCAGCTTCAGCCCCGACGCCCTCACCGGGCTGGAGGCGAACTACCGCTTCGCCGGCCCGGAGACCCTCGAGACGAAGATTTTCGGGCGGCTGACCGCCTGGCAGAACTGGATCTTCTACCGGCCGAACGCCTCTGGCCCGGACGGCGCGCTGCGCCGCTACGGGACCGGGCAGCGCGCCGAATTCGATCGAAAGCGAGTCTGACCACGATGACGATGGCGCCCGACTACACCGAGAAGATCCCGAACAACGTCAACCTGCGCGGCGACCGGCGGCTGCAGCGGGCCCTGGAGTCCTGGCAGCCGGACTTCATCAACTGGTGGGAGTCGATGGGCCCGACGCTGCCCACCCGTGACGTGTACCTGCGTACCGCGGTCAACGTCGGGCGCGAGGGCTGGGCGCACTTCGGGCACGTGCCGATGCGGGACTACCGGTGGGGCATCTTCCTGGCCGAACGGGACGCCGACCGGCGGATCGCCTTCGGCGAGCACAAGGGCGAGCCGGCCTGGCAGAAGGTGCCCGGCGAGTACCGCGCGGACCTGCAGCGGCTGCTGGTCGTCCAGGGCGACACCGAGCCGGCCAGCGTCGAGCAGCAGCGCAACCTGGGCGCCACCGCCCCCAGCCTGTACGACCTGCGCAACCTGTTCCAGGTCAACGTGGAGGAGGGGCGGCACCTGTGGGCCATGGTGTACCTGCTGCACGCCTACTTCGGCCGGGAGGGCCGCGAGGAGGCCGCGGAACTCCTGCACCGTAACTCCGGCAGCGAGGACGCGCCCCGCATCCTGGGGGCGTTCAATGAGGAGACCCCCGACTGGCTCTCGTTCTACATGTTCACCTACTTCACCGACCGGGACGGCAAGTACCAGCTCGGCACGCTGAAGGAGAGCGCCTTCGACCCGCTGTCCAGGACCTGTGAGTTCATGCTGAAGGAAGAGGCGCACCACATGATGGTGGGCACCACCGGCATCGACCGGGTGGTGGGCCGGACCGCGCAGGTGATGGTGGAGAACGACACCGACGACGTGGCGGCCCTCGGCGTCATCCCGCTGCCGGTGATCCAGAAGTACCTGAACTTCCACTACAGCGTCTCGCTCGACCTGTTCGGCGGGGAGACGTCCACGAACGTGGCCAACTACTACACCGCGGGCCTGAAGGGCCGGTGGATGGAGGAGCGCCGCAAGGACGACCACCGGCTGACCGACGACGCGTTCATGGTGGACGCGCTGGCCGACGGCCAAAATGGCGAGAAGAGCATCGGGCAGACGGAGGTGGCCGCTTTGGTCGGGCTCAACACCGACCTGCGCCGGGAGTACATCTCCGACTGCGAAGGCGGCGTCAAGCGCTGGAACAAGATCCTGGCCGAGGCGGGGCTCACGCAGCGGCTCAAGCTGCCGCACATCGCGTTCAACCGCCAGGTCGGGGCGTTCGCCCCGATCGAGGCCTCTCCCGACGGGGAGAAGCTCTCCGCCGGCGAGTGGGAGCGGCGCAGGGGTCAGTGGCTGCCCACCGACGTGGACAAGACGCACGTCCGCACGCTCATGCAGCCGGTCTACGAGCGGGGCAGGATCGCGGCCTGGATCGCCCCGCCCCGCAACGGGATCAACGGCAAGCCAGTCGAGTACGACTACGTCCACCTCGCGTGAACCATCCTGCCAGCAGGTCTCGCGCAGAACCCCGGAGCGGGCTTTCCCGACATTGGAGTGCGGCATGGCGGAGCTCTTCAACGCATGTGAGTACCTGCTCGACCAGCGGCTGGCGGACGGGGACGGCCAGCGCATCGCGCTGACCGGGGTGGCCGGGGACCTGAGCTACGCGCAGCTGCACGATCAGGTCTGCCGGACCGCTACCGGGCTGCGGGCGCTGGGCCTGCAGCCCGAGCAGCGGGTGCTCATGCTCATGGCGGACTCACCGCAGTTCGTCGTCGTCTACCTGGCCACCATGCGGATGGGCGCCATCCCGGTCCCGGTGTCCACGATGCTGCACGCGGCCGGCGTCGCGGAGCTGCTGAATGACTCCCGGGCCCGGTTCCTCGCCATTACCGGAGAGTTCGCCGCTACCGCCGTCGAGGCCGCCGCGCTCGCGCCGGAGCTGGCCGGCCTCCTGGCCGACCAGCCGCCCGCCGGCGCGCCGGTCCCGGTGCACCTGCTGGGGGCGCTGGCCGCCGCGCCGTTCACCGAGACCGTGTACCCGACCAGCGCGGACTCGCCTGCGTTCTGGCTGTACACGTCGGGCACCACGGGCACGCCGAAGGCCGCCATGCACCGGCACGGCGCCATCGAGGTGGTGTGCGAGACCTACGGCGCCCAGGTACTGGGCATCCACCGGGACGACCGGTGCCTGTCCGCGGCCAAGGCGTTCTTCGCCTACGGCCTCGGCAACTCGGTGCTGTTCCCTCTCTCGGCGGCGGCCTCGGCCGTGCTCGAGCCGAGCCCGTCCCGGCCGGATGTCATCGTTGACGCGGCCCGGAAGTACAGCGCCACGCTGTTCTTCGCCGGCCCGACGTTTTTCGCGAGCATGCTCCGCGCCGAGCTGCCGGCCGACGTGATGGCCGGAATCCGGCTGGCCGCCTCGGCCGGGGAAGCGCTCCCCGCCGCCCTGTATACCCGGTGGACGTCGCACTTCGGCCCGGACATCCTGGACGGCATCGGGATGACGGAGATGCTGCATATCTTCCTGTCCAACCGGGACGGCGGGGTCCGCCCCGGCACCACCGGCGTCGCAGTGCCCGGCTATGACCTGCGCCTGCTGGACGAGAACGGGCACGAAGTCGAGCCGGGCACCCCTGGCACGCTGTTCGTCCGGGGCGCCTCGGCCGCGACCGGCTACTGGTCCCGCTACCACACCTCCCGCCAGGTCTTCCAGGGCGAATGGCTGCGCACCGGTGACACCTACGTCCAGGACGCCGACGGGTACTACACCTGCCTGGGCCGGACCGGCGACATGCTCAAGGCCTCCGGCATCTGGGTATCGCCGGCCGAGGTGGAAGCCCGGCTGTTCGCGCACGAGGCCGTGGCTCAGGCGGTCGTCGTGGCGGCCCCCGACGCCAACGGGCTGGAAAAGCCGGTCGCGTTCGTGATCTGCGAGCCGCGCCGCACGGTCACCGAGGCCGAGCTGATCGAGTTCTGCCGCCAGGCGCTGCCATCGTTCAAGCGCCCGCGCAAGGTGGTGTTCGTGACCGCCTATCCCACCACGGCCACGGGCAAGGTCCGCCGGGTCGAGCTGCGCCGGATGGCCGCCAGGGTCTTCGTGCCCAGCGACCCGCCCACGGAAGCGGTGCCCAGCTAGTGCAGCGCCCCGTGCTGCACTGGACCAAGGAAGGCACCCCGCGCTGGGACGCCGCCAAGCAGCGGCTATTCGGCCCCGGGGAGCTGGCCGCGACCGGGATGGTGGCGCCCGCGCCGGGCTCGCCGATCGCCGACGAATGGTGGCACGTCACCGGCGACGATGGCGAGGTGGCCGGCTACGGCTGGCTGGACAGCGAATGGGGTGACGCCGAGATCACTTTCCTGGTCGGCCGGGACCGGCGCGGGGCCGGCATCGGGGAGTTCATCGTGGACCGGCTCGAGGAAGAGGCCGCCGGGCGGGGACTGAACTACATCTACAACGTCGTCCCGCCGACGCATCCCGATCCGTCCTGGATGACGCGCTGGCTGACCAGCCACGGCTTCGCCCCAGGCCACGGCGACCTGCGCCGCCAGGTCCGGCCCGCCCGGACAGCCACGTTCTGAAGGACGGCCCCAAGCCGCTGCCTGTCCGCGCGTGGATGTGCCAGACGTGCGGGACCGCCCACGACGGGGACGTGAACGCGGCAAAGAACATTTTGGCCCCGGGCGGGCGGACAACTCAAGCGCCTGCCGAGCCGGTGTAAGACCACGCCTCGTGGCAGCCGGCGCTGAAACAGGAACCCACCGGAGCGCGGCGTGAGCCGCGCTGGAGGAACCCCGCCGTTCACGGCAGGGAGGACGTCAAGCAAAGCGGGTCTCGCCATCGGATGACCTGCCGTCCGACCTGCTGCACATCTCCGGCCAGCCCGGCCAGCTGTGGCCCGATGAGCTCGTCCGCATGGCGTTCCTGCTGCTGGTGACCGGGTTCGAGCCGACGGCCAGCCTGATCGGCAACGGCGTCCTGGTGCCGCTGCCCCATCCGGGCCAGCTCGGCCTGCTCCGATCCGAGCCATCCCGGCTGCCCGGCGCGATCGAGGAGCTGCTGCGGTACGAGGCGCCGCTGCACGTCGCCACCATACGCTTCACGACTGAGCCGGTCGTGGTCGTCGGCACCGAGATCCCGGCCGGCGCGCTGGTACTGATCTCGATGCTGGCCGCCAACCGGGACGCGGAGCGGTTCGCCGACCCGGACGAACTCGACATCACCCGGCAGGATCCCGGGCATCTAGCCTTCGGGTACGGCATTCACTACTGCGCCGGAGCGCCGCTGGCCCGGCTGGAAGGGCAGATCGCCATCGGGCGGCTGCTGGACCGGTTCCCCGCCATGACCCTGGCCGGCGAGGCTGAGGAACTGCAGTGGCGGGGCAGTGTGCTCATGCGCAGCCTGTCCTCGCTGCCGGTCCGGCTGGCCTGACGCCGCCCGTCGCGGTATCAATGTTTCGGTGGTTTCCCCGGGCTGCCGGATCGGCCCGGAGGAGGGTGTTAACTGTTGGGCGTGTCGCGCTATATAGCGCTCAACAGTTCGCCATGATAGTCACGTGAACCTGAAGCAGTGGGCTGAGCGGCAAGGCGTCTCGTATGCGACCGCGCGCCGCTGGTTCGCTGCGGGCACGCTGCCCGTCCAAGCCCGCCGGGTCGGCGGCCTGGTGCTCGTCGGGGAGACTCCCGGCCCGGGTAATGCCGGGATCGCCGCCGTGTACGCCCGGGTCTCGTCGGCAGACCAGAAAGCCGACCTGGACAGGCAGGTCGCCCGGGTCACCGCGTGGGCGACCGGGCAGGGCATCACGGTCGGCCGTGTGGTCACCGAAACCGGATCTGCTCTGAACGGCAAGCGCCGCAAGTTCATCGCCCTGCTCCGTGACCCGTCCGTGACCACGATCGTGGTGGAGCATCGGGACAGGTTCGCCCGGTTCGGTGCTGAGTACGTCGAGGCGGCACTTGCCGCGTCCGGGCGCGGGCTGCTCGTGGTGGACCAGGCCGAAGTAGACGATGACCTCGTACGGGACGTGACGGAAATCCTCACGTCACTGTGTGCCCGCCTGTATGGCCGACGTGCCGCCGCGGACCGGGCCGCGCGTGCGGTGGCCGCCGCGGCAGCCGGGGACGGGCCGTGACCCTGCTCGCTTACCGGTTCGCGCTCGATCCAACCCCGGCGCAGGAACGGGCGCTGCGGTCACACGCGGGCGCGGCGCGGGTAGCGTTCAACTGGGGTCTGGCCCGGGTGAAAGCCATCATGAATCAGCGGGCAGCGGAAGCCACCTACGGAATCACCGGGGACGACCTCACCCCCTCTATCTCCTGGTCCCTGTACTCTCTGCGCAAAGACTGGAACGCCGCCAAGGACACGGTCGCGCCCTGGTGGGCGCAGTGCTCGAAAGAGGCGTTCAATACCGGCCTGGACCAGCTCGCGCGGGCGCTGAAGAACTGGGCCGGCTCCCGCACAGGCCAGCGGAAAGGCAAACCGGCCGGGTTTCCCCGGTTCAAGTCCAGGCGGAAAGCCTGGCCGTCGATCCGGTTCACGACCGGCGCGTTCCGCTGTGAGGCGCGGCATGCGGTGCTGCCGCGGATCGGCCGGGTAAAGCTGCACGAAAACGGCGCGCGCCTGGCTGATCTCGTGGCGGCTGAAGCGGCCCGGGTGCTGGGCGTGTCGGTGCGGTTTGAGCGGGGCCGCTGGTTCGCCGCGTTCACCGCCGAGCAGGACATGTCCCGTCCGTCACCAGCCGACCCGGGCGCGGTTGTCGGAATCGACCTCGGGATCAAAACCCTCGCCGTCCTGTCGACAGGGGAGGAGATTCCCAACCCCCGGCACCTGGGCAGGTCGCTGCGGAAGGTCCGCCGCCTGTCCCGCACCATGTCACGGCGGCGGGGACCAGACCGGCGGACCAGGCAGCAGCCGTCGAACCGGTGGCGCCGCGCATCATCGGCGCTGGGGAAGGCTCAGGGCCGGGTCGCTGACCAGCGCCGGGATGCGCTGCATAAGGCCACTACCGACCTGACCGGCCGGTTCGGGACTCTCGTGGTCGAAGACCTCCACGTGCGCGGGATGCTCGCCAACCGCCGGTTGGCCCGGCACGTGGCGGATGCCTCGTTCGCTGAGTTCCGCCGCCAATCCGAGTACAAGGCCGCATGGCGCGGCGGCCGGGTGATCGTCGCGGACAGGTGGTACGCGTCCAGCAAGACATGTTCCGGGTGCGGCGCGGTGAAAGCCAAGCTGGCCCTCTCGGAACGCACCTATGTATGTACGATGTGCGGCGCGGTTGCTGACCGTGACCTGAACGCTGCGCGGAATCTGGCTGAGTACGGCCAACGCGAGGTCGCCGGGAGTGGCCCGGAGACTGTAAACGGACGTGGAGCCGACCATAAGACCGGGCCTGCCCGGCAGGTGGCTATGAAACGTCAACCCGGCACCGCGCAAGCGGGTCAGGCCGGGACCGTCCCGCCGCAAGGCAGGACTGCGGCATGAGCACTAACAAGCACTCTGCTGCAACGGACGCAGACATGGGCGGCATCGTCGGCCTCGGCGGCGGGATCGGCGCGGCCCCGCTGTGGGAGGCGCTGGCCGTGCCCGCTCGCGGCGGCCGCGGGCCGCTGACCGTGGTGCTGAACACAGCGAACGACCCGCGCTGCTCGGGCTGCGGATCTGCCCCGACATCGACACCGTGCTCTATGCGCTGTCGGGCCGCCTGGATGCCGGCCGGGGCTGGGGGCTACGGGACGAGTCGTTCCGTAGCCTGGCGGCGCTGGCCGGCCTCAGCGGGGCGGTCTGGTTCCGGCTTGGCGACCTGGACCTGGCCACGCATCTGTACCGGACCGGGCTGCTGCGCGACGGGGCCAGCCTCACCGAGGTGACTAGGAGGCTGGCGGAATCGTCCGGCATCACGGCCCGGATCCTGCCGATGAGCGATGACGACGTGACCACCATGGTCGTGGGCGTGGACGGGCGACTGCTGCACTATCAGGAGTACCTCGTGCGCGAGCAGGCCACGCCTGCCGTGCGCGGGGTCCGGTTCGAGGGGATCGGCCAGGCGAGGCCCGCGCCGGGCGTGCTCGCGGCCATCGAATCGGCCACTCACATCGTGCTCGGCCCGGCCAGCCCGGTCGCTGGCCTGCTGCCCATCCTCGGTCTGCCTGGTGTGACCGAGACGCTGCGGCAGCACCGGGACCGGGTCACCGCCATCTCGCCCATCGTGGCCAGCGCGGCCAGCACCGGCCCGGCGGAGAAGTTGCGCAGTCACAGCCGGGCCGCGCTGCTGGCCTCGATCGGCCTGCCCGCCACGGCGTCCGGGGTGGCCCGGCTCTACCGGGACGTCTGCACCCGGTTCGTCTACGATCCGGCCGACCGCGACGAGGCCGCGCGCATAGCCGCCCACGGCCTGGAGCCGGTGCCCGCGCCCCTGCTGGCCGCCCAGGATGCGGATCCCGCGCCCCTGCTCGCCGCGATCCTCGGGGACAGTCCCTCAGCCCGCGTGACCGGCTAGCTGGCGGCGGCCCCTCGCGCTGAAGATGTCCGCGGTGGAGGTGCTTGCGGTGGAGAGGGCCTGCAGCCGGGGCAGCTTGGCCGCGGTCGCGACGTCGGCGGGGGTGTAGCCCACCGCGACCAGGCCGTCCTCCCGCGGCTCGGCCCACAGGTGGAAGCGGGCCAGCCGCAGCCGCCCGGCCACCGGGTGCACGAAGCGCTCCGGCACGCTGCCGAAGTCGACGGTGCCGTCCTGGTCCCACAGCCGGGCAAATTCAGGCGAGGCCTCCCGCAGCCGGGCCAGCAGCGCGGTCCAGGCGGCCTCGCCGCCGTGCCGGGCCATCGCCGCACGGAGCCGGCCGACGATCAGGGCCGCGCCGTCCTCCCAGTCCGGCCGCAGGTCCCGCAGGCCCGGGTCGGTGAAGTACAGCAGGGCCGCGTTCCGGTTCCGGACCGGGACCGATTCCAGCCCGAACAGAGCGTCGTAGCTGCGGTTGAAGGCCAGGATGTCCCAGCGCGCGTTCTGCACCGCGGCCGGGTACGGCTCCACCTGGCGGAGCAGGGCGTGCAGGAAGGCGGGCACGGCGGTCATCGCGGGCTGGCTGGTGCGTTCCTGCAGTGAGATCATGATTCCCCTGGTCCGCGGCGGGCTCTGGATGGCCGGGAAGCAGCACCCACATAACTGCCTCTACCGCTATTTACGGGCCGGAGGGCCTCAAGGATCGCCGATGTGGAGAAAATGTTCAAAACTTCCCGGAACGGGGCCGGCGGCCGCGTTGGTGCTCGTCAGCGCCACCCGGTAATAGGTCGCCGCGGTGGCTGGGCCCTCAGCCGGCTCAGGATGTGACCAGTGGCCGCAGCAGCCGGACGGGCGGTGAGCCGTGCGCGAGCATACGGTCGTGGATCTCCGCCTCCGCCGCGTCCGGCTTGACCGCCCGCAGCTCACCGGCCAGGTCGGCGACTTCGGTGAACCCGACGTAGTAGGTGGACAGCTGGGCCGAGGTGAGCAGGACGCGGCGCCATTTGCCTGCAGCCTCGCCATCCTCCTGGTATCCGCGCCCGGTCATCAGCGCCATGGCCTCGGCTTCGGTCATGCCGTGCCCGTGCACCCGGGCGTCCAGGATGGCGTTGATGATCATGCGGAGCTGCATCTTGAGCTGCTGCATCCGGACGGCGCGCGGATCTCCTTCGCCGGGATAGCCGTGCTCCGCCATGACCTGCTCGGCGTAGACCGCCCAGCCTTCCACGAATGAGCCGGACCGCAGCGCCGCCCGGATCGCCGTGGCGGAGCCGCTGAACCTGCGGGAGTGCTGGAGCTGCAGGTAGTGGCCCGGCATCGCCTCGTGCACCATCAGGTTGTGCAGCATGTGCCGGTTGTATTCGCGGTAGAACGAGGCGACCCGCTGCGCCGGCCAGTCCGCTGGGGTGGGGGAGATGGCGATGAATGTCGGCATCGGCGCCATCTCCAGCGGCCCGGGCGAATCGCAGTAGGCCACCGCGACGCCGCGGTCGATCTCCGGCATCTCGATCACCTCGACCGGGTCGTCGAACATCGAGACCAGCCGGTTCTGCCGGACGAAGGAGGTCTGTGCGGCGAGCGCGCTGCGGCCGAACGGCAGGATGTTCGTGTCGTCGGGCGCCTCGGCGGCCAGCTGGCCGAGGACCTCCCGGACGACCGGATCGCTCCCGGCCGCCGCCCGGCCTCGGCCGCCGCCGCGGCTGTCGCGGCCGGCGATCTCGGCCGCCAGCGCCGCGATCTCCGCGCTGACCCGGTCCAGGTCGGCGTGCGCCCGGGCCAGGATGGCGTCCGCGTCGGCCTGGGTGTTCAGGGTCAGGGACAGCTTCCGCGCGAACAGCTCGGCGCCGATCCGCGGGTCCGCGAACCCGCCGTCCGCGGCACCCTCGCTGAGCCGCGCGGACAGCCACGTGCGGTGCCCGGCCAGCGCGTCCAGAGCGGCCGGGCGCACGGCGGCGATGTCGTCGCCGCATTCCGGCGCGTCCCGCAGGGCAGCGTCGATGACGTCGGTGACCAGGGCGATCGTGCCCGAGAATTGGGCGATCGCGGTCTCCAGGTGCACCTTTGGCATGGGTCCCAGCAGCTGCCGGGCGGCGGCCAGGGCCGCGGGGACCCCGGCCAGCCGGCCAGCGACCGAGGCGAGGCGATCTGGCAACGGGGCGAAGTCCCGGGCGAGCAGCCCGTAGATGGCCCGGCCCGGGTTGGCCAGCAGCGGGTTCCAGGCGTGCTCACGCAGCTCGTCATGCTCGAAGATCTGCCGGGCCACGTCGTCCGCCATCATGGCCGCGTCCACCTGGTGCTCCGGCGCCAGCGCGGAGGTATCCACCGCGCCGAGCGCGGCCGCCCAGTGGTCCAGGGCCTGCCGGTCGGCTGCGAGCGCGTCCGCGGTGGAGCTGGCCAGCTGGGCGTCGAACCGGTGGTCGCCTAGCTCGGTCGCGGCGTCCGGATGCCGTTCCGCCCGGTCGTCCAGGTAGTCTGCGGCCAGCTGGGCAAATTCATCATCAGCCGGCTGATCACGGTGATCGTCCACATCGCCTCCGGCCTAATCTATCGTCCCCCCTCGCGGGCCAGCTCGCAGCGGGCGTCCAGGCCGGTGAGCTCCAGGATGCGCCGGACCTCGGCGCTGGGGCGGCGCAGCACGGGGCGCTGGCCGTCCGGCAGCGAGCGGTCCGTCCCGGCGATCAGCCGGGCGGCCGCGCAGTCCATGAAGGTGACCCGCGTCAGGTCGAAGACCAGCCGCTGCGGCCGCTGAGCCAGGATCTGCTCCAGGTGCTCCGCCAGGGACGGCGTACTGAGCAGGTCCAGCTCCCCGCTGATCACGATCGTGGCCGTCCCGGCGGCCAGGTGCGGCCGGACCGACAGGTGCCGGGCGTGCGCGGACCGGTAAGGGGACTGGTCGTCGTATCGATAGCGGTGGCTGTGATCCCGGCGGATGAGCCGGTAAGCAGGATGACACCAGTCCATGGGACTCCCGCGCGCAGTAGCGCGACGCAGAATCCGGGCCTGCTGCTGCCAGGGGGCGCCCGTCCGGGGGAGCCCGGGGGCGCGGGGCCAGCATCGGCGCGAGAAGGGCCGCGGGGGGCTGGGCGGCGTGACCTCTCCAGTATGCCCCAGTTCGGCCAGTGCTTTGCTGGCCCGCCGTCGGCTCACGGCCGGGTCCGCTCAGGGGCGGTGAGCAGGCCGCTGCGCTTGATCGTCCGCATGACCGGGATGGTCTCCAGCTGATTCACGCCGGGCAGCAGCGCGATCCGGGTGGTCAGGTACTCGTACAGGGCCTCCGTATCCGCGGAGAGCACCGAGGCGTAGAGGTTGGCGGGGCCGGTGGTCGCGGCGACGTAGGCGGTCTCTGGATGACCGGCCAGCGCCTCGCCCGCCGCGCTGAGCTGGGCCGGGCTGACGGACAGCCAGAGCACGGCCCGGACCGTGAGGTCCAGCAGTGACTGGTGGAAGTCGACGTCGAAGTACAGCGTCCCGCTCGCCCGGAGGTCGGCGATCCGCCGCCGGACGGTGGTCTGTGACCAGCCGGTGGCCGCTGCGAGGTCGCTGAACGTCGTCCGGCCGTCCATCTCCAGCGTCGCCAGCAGCGGCCGGTCCTCCGCGCTGATCCGGCCTGGCCGGTCCAGGGGCTGGCCCGGCGGGCGGCCGGCCGGTGCCGGGCGGAGCGCCGCCACCTGGCCGGCCGTCAGGCTACCGCCCTTGTTGATCAGGCTCAGCACCCCGCCGAAGAACGTGTGCAGCACGCACTGCGCGGTCATCGCCGTCACGCCCGGGCTGCGCGGCAGTGTGTCGAGCAGCAGGTGGCTGTCATCCGCCCCGGTCCGGGTCCGGACCGCGCAGGTGATCTCGGTGCCGCCGGACGTCAGGCTGATCCAGGCGGTCTCCGGCCGCCGGGCGAGCGCCTCGGCCACAGCTGCGGCCGCGCTGGGTGTGCACTGCACCCGGATGAGCCAGGACGTCAGGCCGATCAGGTCCGGTTCCACCAGCCCGCGGACGCGCAGCATTCCGGCGGAGCGCAGTCGGCCGTAGCGGCGCGCGATCGTCTGATCGGAGACGCCGAGTACCTCGGCGATCAGGCTGAACGGTGCCCGGCCGTCGATCTGCAGCGCGTGCACGAGCTGGGTGTCCAGCAGATCAGGCATCGGATTTCAGCATCAGCTCGCCCCCTGGTGTCGAGATCAGCCGGATCAGGGCCGGTGACTAGGACCAGCCGCGCTGGCTGCTGATCGTAGAAGTGAACTTAACCCCGTAAGGCGGCGTAATTCCACATTTTGCTCGTCTGTGGTTGCCATTCTCTTCACCGGAGACCATCATGACCGAATTTTCTTCCGGGCGCCGCTGGTGGCCGCTGGTCGCCATCTGCCTCGGTACCTTTATGCTGCTGGTCGACGTCACGATCGTCGGCGTCGCGCTGCCGCAGATGTCCCGCGACCTGCACACGCAGCTGTCCTCCCTGCAGTGGGTGGTCGACGCCTACGCCCTGGCCCTAGCCGCGCTGCTGCTGCTCAGCGGTTCGCTGGCCGACCGGTTCGGCCGCCGGCGGCTCTTCCAGGCCGGGCTGCTGCTGTTCGCCGCCGCGTCGCTGGCCTCCGCGCTGGCGCCTGACGCCGGGCTGCTGATCGCGGCCCGTGCGGTTCAGGGCACCGGGGCGGCGGCCATGTTCGCCACCAACACCGCGCTGCTGAACGCCACCTACGAGGGCCGCGACCGGGCGGTGGCGTTCGGCATCTGGGGCGCGATCAACGGCGCGGCCGCCGCCATCGCGCCGGTGCTCGGTGGGGTACTGATCGCCGCCGCCGGCTGGCGGGCGATCTTCCTGGTCAACCTGCCTATCGCGGCGGTGGCGGCGGTCATGACCCAGCGTGTGCTGGCCGAGTCCCGCGGCTACCGCGGCCCCATCGACTGGGCCGGGGCCGCGTTCTTCACGGTGTGCGCGGCCACTCTGACCTTCGCGCTGATCCACGGCGGGAACAACGGCTGGGACTCGCCCGCCACCCTGGGAGCGTTCGCGATCGCCGCCGTGGCCCTCACCGGCTTCATCGCAGCGATGCTGGGCACGTGTCCCCTTGGGGCCAAGGGGAGGCCACGTCTGTCAGTGACTCTGACCGGCTGATGAATAATCACACGGTGTCCTCTGCGGGCTCATTCATGATGTCCTGGCACAGGCACAGGCACAGGCGCAGGCACTCGGCACAGATCCGGTCGTCGCCCGCCGATGCCATGGCCGGGACCTCGTAGCGGCGCTTCCCGCACCAGCTGCACCGCTCTGCCCTGGCGTCGTCGCGGACCTGGCGGATGGTCACCTCCGGAGTGACGATCGCTTTCCCCGTCGCCAGCGCGGTGTGCGCCCGGCTGATGCATCCGCCGCAGACAAAGACTCCCGGGCCAGCGACAAGCGTCTTCACCCGTGTTTGGTCCCGGCCGCAGAACGAGCAGGATTGAAGCTCTCCTGTGGCGGTCTGGCGGTGCCGCCAGCGTCGGCTCCCTCCGGCTCCTGCCACGATCTGATGGACCCGCTGGTGGCTAAGGCCTAGCGCGTCCGCGATCTCCCGCAGTGATGCGCCGGCAAGCTGCAGCCGGCGCACCGCCTGGTGAAACTCGGCGCGCGCGAAC
>Ga0302220_10001121_pt1 | contig 21172 bp, 17 predicted proteins | sample II_Palsa_E1_3_FD_194572 | JGI IMG/M metagenome (GOLD analysis project Ga0302220, IMG submission 194572) | Peat permafrost microbial communities from Stordalen Mire near Abisko, Sweden - II_Palsa_E1_3 | ecosystem: Environmental > Terrestrial > Soil > Palsa > Peat permafrost | place: Sweden...
GCAACTTCAACAAGGCTCATGTTGGATATTCAGGTCGAAGGCGCGTCGGAGGAGGTGAGTACCCGGCGCAGGAAATCGCGTGTGCGAGGATGTTGCGGACGTTCGAGCAGATCGGCTGCGGCGCCTCCCTCGCATATCGTGCCGTCGTAGAGAAAGCACACCCTGTCAGCCACCTCGCGCGCAAAACTCATTTCGTGCGTGACGACAATCATGGTCATGCCGTCATAGGCGAGTTGGCGCATGACGTTCAGTACCTCGCCGACCAGCTCCGGATCGAGCGCGGAAGTAGGCTCGTCGAAGAGGATGGCCTTGGGTTCCATGGCGAGCGCGCGGGCGATCGCCACGCGTTGCTGCTGGCCGCCCGATAATTCCGACGGATAGGCATCCATACGATGCCCGAGCCCGACCTTGTCGAGCAGATGGCGCGCCTTTTCGCGGGCTTGCACACGGCCTTCCTTTTTCACGAACACCGGACCCTCGCAGACATTTTCCAGGGCGGTACGGTGCGGCCATAAGTTGAAACGCTGGAACACCATGCCCACTTGCATGCGCAAATCGTGAATGTGTTTCGAACGGGCATCGACTGCATTGCCATCCACGGTGATCGTGCCGGCGTCATGCATTTCCAGGCCGTTGATGCAACGCAGGAGCGTCGATTTACCCGACCCCGACGGCCCGATCAGACAGACCACCTGACCCGCTTCAACGTTGAGGCTGACGCCCTTCAGCACTTCCTGATCGTGGAAGCGTTTATGAATCGATTCAACCTTGATCATCGTTTCCCCTTGAGGCCGAGGCGGCGTTCGAGGCGGCGTAAGCCATAGACGAGCGGCAGGCTGAGCGCGAGATAAAGCAACGCAACCAGCGTGAATACCGTCATGTTCTGGAAAGTCGACGATGCGATCAACTGCCCGGCACGCGTCATCTCAGCAACCGTAATGGTAGATGCGAGCGACGAGTCCTTCAGCATCATCACGAGTGTGTTGCCGTAGGACGGCAGTGAGATCTTGAACGCCTGCGGCAGCACCACGCGCCGCATGATCAAGGCGCCGCGCATGCCGATGGATTGCGCGGCCTCTATCTGCCCATGATCGATCGCCTGGATACCCGCTCGAAAATTCTCGGCCTGATACACGGAATAGGCGATGCCAAGTCCGATAAAACCGGCCTGGAAGGCTGACAAGCTCACGCCGAGATCGGGCAATACGAAGTAGATATAAAAGAGCTGGACGATGATCGGCAGACCGCGGATCACGTTGATGAACGTCGCCGCCGCGTGCGAGGCGAACTTGTTCGACGACACGCGCATCAGCGCCAGCAGGAGTCCGAGCAGCGTGCTCAGGATGAACGAGCAGAAGGTGATCTCGATCGTGACGATCGCGCCTTTCAGCAGGATCGGCAGGAACTCGATGGCGTTCTGGAAGAACATGGCTTCTATCCTCTCTGTGCCGAGGACGTTTTTATTCCACCTGCCACTTCTTGATGATCTGCATCAGGGTGCCGTCCGCCTTGATCTTCTTGATGCCTGCGTTCAACTGGTCGAGCGTGGCGGTGTCGCCCTTGCGTACCACGAAGCACACCTGGCCCACCACTTCCGGCTGATACTCGGTGACCAGTCGCAATTGCGGATTCGGGTTGTGCTGAAGCTGGTAAGCAATGATCGGGTGGTCGCCGAAGCCAGCCTTGATGCGTCCGAGCGCGACGTCGCGCATGATATCGGCGACGGAATCGTAGGTGCGCACTTCCTTGAAAATGCCTTTCTTGTTCAGTGCGTCGACAAACGCCGTACCTACTTGAGCGCCTACCACTTCGCCTTTGAGCGAGTCCATTGACGGATATTTACCGGTATCGTCGGCGCGAACGATGAGGCCTTCGCCATACGAATAAACCGTGTCCGAGAAGTCGACGACCTGCTGGCGTGCCGGCGTCTTCAGCATGGCAGCCGAAATGATGTCGATCTTCTTCGTGGTCAGCGAAGGAATTAGTGAGGAGAACGTGGTTTGTTCGATACTGACGTCAAAGCCTGATGCCTTGCCGGTTGCCGTGATGGCGTCGACCAGCAAGCCCTGAATCGAGTTGGACTTGACGTCGAGGAACGTGAACGGCACACCTGTGGCCGTCGCGCCGACCGTATAAGTGGGGGCGGCGGCCATCGACCGCGCCGGAGCGCCCGTGAGCAGCAATCCCGTTACAAAGACACAGGCGAAACGTCTGACGAACTTGAACATGAGGCTCTCCACTTATTGGGAAGGATCGATTTAAGAATCGTTAAATGATGTTTTTCGTATCTTATTCGAGTCAAAAAAATCGTCAATCGAAATATGCGTATCGATATTCGATATGATAGTGTTACATCATGAACTCGAGGCTTGAGCCAAACAATTGGGTAAATCCATGAACCGAAACAAACCCGTCCTTCAAGCGGACGTGCCTGCAATGGCTGGTGATTCGCCAGATACGCCGGATGCGCTGTTTAATCAGTCGTTGGAAAAGGGCATAGCGGTGTTGCGAGCGTTCAGTGCGCAGCAGCGCACAATGACGTTGCCGGAGGTGGCGCAGGCCACCTCCATCACCAAGAGTTCGGCGCAGCGGATGATCTACACGTTGGAAAAGCTGGGGTATGTGAAGAAGCATCCACGCACGAAGCGTTACCAGCTTGCGGTGAAGGCGATGCAGATTGGCTTCAACTATCTGGCCGCGGATACGTTGATTGATGTTGCCAATCCATTCTTGTCGGAGTTGACGAATGTAACGGGGGAGACGACCAACCTGACGGAGCCGGACGGGCTCGATATGGTTTATGTCGCGCGCTTTGTGTGTACGAAATTCTTGCCGATCCACATGCCTATCGGCAGTCGCATTCCGATGTATTGCACGGCGTCAGGGCGGGCTTATCTGGCAGCGTTGCCGGAGGATGAGTCACGTATGCTGCTTGAACGAAGTGAGCGTGTTGTGCACACGCAGTACACCGTGACGGATCTAGGCGAGATCGACGCCCGGCTGGCGCAAGGGAGGCTGAGCGGTTATGCGTCGAACAGGGAAGAGTTGTTTATCGGCGACATGACGATTGCAGCGGCCGTGGTCGACGGGGAACGGCGGCCAGTGGGATCGGTGCATGTTGTAGCGCCCACGAGTCGCTGGACGCTCGCCGAAGCGGAGCAGCGCCTGGCACCGGCAGTGATTGATTGCGCTCGCGGAATCAGCAATTCGATCCGTACGCTAGGATAGATTTTTCGTTCGCACTCCTCCAACTGAACCCCTTGGCCGGGTGCGAACGAAACCAACGAAACCAACCCAACGAAACCGACGACAACACGCCTTCTTCAATACCCCGGCGGCGGAGGCGGCGGCATCCCGGGCGGCGGTGGCGGAGGCGGCGGCTGCGTCGAATAAACGCCTTGCGGGGGCGGTGCGCTCATCATCCGGCCACGCATTGGCACGCGGTTACCGTTCGCATACATGCACTGCAGATACGCGTAGTCATAGCGCCGCTGCACGTCATAGGCCGAACCTTGCGCGTTGGTCGCACCAAACAAACTGCCGCCCAGCAGGCCGGCGCCGGCGCCAATAGCTGCGCCCGAACCGCCGCCGAACGCCGCACCTGCCGCCGCGCCCAACGCCGTACCGACCACCGCACTGCCCACGGCGCTATTGGTAGTAGCCTGATTGGCCGAGTCACCTCCTACCTGTCCATACGCAAACTGACGACACGAACCGTCGTCCGCGCGGAACTGGTCGAAAGTCTTGCCAGTGCCAGGAAGGGCCATCACGCTCGGTCCCGGAGGCACCACGGCGCACGCGCCAAGAATGCCCAGCGAAACCCCCATCGAAACGAGTAATGCAAGTCTTGGATACTTCATGACGCTTTGATCTTCCGTTCAAGGATTACTGAGAGTTGCCTGGCTGCGGCGCCACGGGACGCCAGCCGGTCGGGCAGTCCTTCACATACGGGTAATACGCTTTCGATGCCTCGCAGTAGTACCAGGAACCGCCCTGCTGTCCGGAGGCATCGGCTGATGGCCCCGGACCCTGCGCTTGTCCCTGTTCGACATAGTCGACTGGTGGCGGCGCCGGCACAGCCACGACCGGCGGGTAAGGGTAGTAATACGGAACGGGCGCAACCGGATAGTAATAAGGTACTCCCACCCCTACACCCACAAAAACACGTGCAGCATTCGCCGGGCCACAGATACAGGCCGCGGCGACTGCCACCGCCGCCAGCGGCAAGCAAGAATTCAGGCGTTTCACGACATTTCTCCCAACCTGGTTTGACGACACGCTCCCCGACTTTTTACCGTAAGCAGATATCGGACCGTCCCGCGATCCGCTGAATTATAGGAGCACAACTGAACGCTAATTCAGTTGACCACGAAGTGCCATTACAGACGTTACGCTTCATTTTTCCGATCGTTACAAAACACCCGTTCACACCCTCATTCGCAAGAAAATTGACAGCATTAAGTAATATGTTTTACGAGAACCATTCAATAATAGTTAGGTAGTGCCGGGCGGCTGCGTAAAACGCATGAAGTATCCGCCCAAGCGGTCCGCCAGCATGGTTCCTACCATGGGTAACGATCACGTCGTCACATAATTCCGGACGCGAAGTGTTTTGTACGTGAGACGCCGAATCGTCTTCAGGCACAACTGGGGGCACCCGTGAATGCGCACACGCGCGACTGTCGCGACTGTCGCGACTGTCGGCGCGATTGCGGCGCAATGGGCGATCGGATCGAAGAGAACGTGCTGGCGCAGCACCTGTCGCTGTTGTGGGTGAACCTGAAGCGCGAGGCTTCGTGGCGGCGGTGAAGGACGGTGCCGGCAAGCCGGAGCGGGGTCGGATGAAAAATGCGGGCGCGGCAGCGGTTCTGCGCGCGCCATGATGTAGACCGCGACGCTTGGCCCGCCGTCCGAAAATCCACGGACCGCGGGGGTCAAGCCACGCGGTCCCGCTTATTGCCGCGTTCCTGCTTTGATCGCTTCGGCAAACCGCTTGATGTAGACCGGCGATGCATCGCTGATTGCCCAATACACCATGCCGTCCTGACGCCACTGGACCAGCGAATAACCATCGTCGGATTGCGTGATAAGAGGCGTGGATGAAGGCGCGCTTTTGACATCGTTTTTGCCATGATCTTCAGGGAAGACATACAAGTCGATCGGGTGCTTCAGATACCGGTAGATCATGACGGCAACGGGGCGATGATCCACATAATCGAGCCGCCCGCCGACCAGCGGAAAGCCTTGCGCCTGGGGATCGACCACGGGCGGCGCATAGTCGATGCGCCCGTTGAACCAGGGCTTGACCGTATGCTGGTCGCTCGACAGCACATCCATCGTGCGCGCCGACATCAGCGCCCGTACATGGCTTGAAACGATCTCCTGTTGTACGTCTGCGCCACGGGGCGGCGGCTGGGTCCAGAGCAGCGTCATGAAGACGAGCGAGCACAAGCCGATTCCCGCCATTCCTCCGCCGATGAACGGCAGTCCCGCCATGCGCCACGACCAGTTCCAGGGAGACGGATTTTTCCTGGCTGCTTCTGCTTTCATCCGGGCATGCACCTGCACCCGCAAGGATTCCGGAGCTCGTTCGTAAAGCGAGCCGTCGCGCAGTTTCTCAGCGAGCGATGAGTTGGATTTAGTTTCCACGCTTGGACTCCTCCGGACCGGCGGGTGGTGTTTTGACCAGGCGGATTGCCTGCTGTTCCGACCCACCCTGGGCCGCCCGTACAGCCGTGCACAACAGGCGGCGCGCGCGCGAAAGCCGTGACATGACGGTGCCCAGCGGGATGCCCGCCACGGCCGCTACGTCCCTGTAGCTCATGTCTTCCAGTTCACGCAACACGATCACCTCACGATATTCAACCGGCAACGTAGCCAACGCCCGATGCACGAGTTCGGTCTCGTCCTGACGCACGGCCAATTTCTCCGGATCGTCGCCGCTTTCATCGGCCCAGCCGGGAAGCTGATCGTCGACATTGAGCGAGTCGTCGTAGGGCGTTGCATCCGCGCGGTTATGTTGCCGGCGCCATTCGGTGAACCACGTATTGCGCACGATCGCCAGCAGCCAGGCGCGCGGATTGTCGCCCTCATAGCCATCGAAGTAACGAAAGGCTCTCAGGAAGGCTTCCTGCACGACGTCGTCGGCGTCCGTGGGACTGCCGCTCAGCCAGCGGGCAAGGTTATACGCCGCGTCCAGATGCGGCAGCATCACCGCGTCGAAGCGATTCGGCGAGTGCTTCGCCATCGGTACTCTCCCTGGCAAGCGATATTGCCGCGGAATTTGCGGAACGTGCGCCACGCGCCAACGCGCAGGGCGGGTCGCCGGTCGGTCCGCAATACCGCAAATACTGCAATTACTGCGATATGCGATACCGCGATACAAGACGCCGGCTCTCAACTGTACTTACCGGTCAGCGGCCTGATTTATTCCCGATTATGCGGGTATGGCAAAAAAATTCACCGGGAATAAAGCGGCGCCCCTCCGAGTTTGATGGGCATGGGGCAAGGCATACCCGCCTTGCATACCCGTATTGCACCCCCATCCACCAGGAGCCGTTCATGCCCGACCTCGATAAAAAAATCCTTTCGCCCGAACCTCTCACGGAACACGGCGCCAGACGGCGCACCGCACTGACGTGCATGGCATGGGCCGGTGCGGGCATGCTGTGGACCTTGAACGGCGGCGTGCCGGGGTCGAAGCTGATGGGCGGGACCGCGCAGGCAGCGCAAACCGACCGTCATGCGTTCAGCTTCGTGCAGATCAGCGACAGTCACATAGGCTTCAGCAAGGACCCGAACCTCGATCCTGCAAGCACACTGCAGGAAGCCGTCGACAAGATCCGCACGAGCCCGGAGAAGCCCGGGTTCATCATCCATACCGGCGACATCAGCCACCTGTCCAAACCCGGCGAGTTCGATACCGCTACGCAGATCGTCCAGAGCGTCGGGCTCGATGTGCACTACGTACCCGGCGAACACGACGTTTTGGTCGACGACGGGGGGTCGTATTTCGAGCGTTTCGCCAAACCCTCGGACCCCAAGTGGTACAGCTTCGATCAGGGTGGGGTGCATTTCATCGGCTTGACCAATGTGCTGGACCTGCGTGGGGGCGGCCTGGGTTTTCTCGGCGATGAACAACTGGCGTGGCTGAAGCAAGACCTGCACGCGCGCACAAGCAGCACGCCAATTGTCGTGTTCGCGCATATCCCCCTCTGGTCTTTGTATCCGCAATGGGGCTGGGGGACGGACGACAGCGCGCAGGCGCTGAGTCTGATGAAGCGTTTCGGCTCGGTGACGGTGCTTAACGGCCATGTGCATCAGGTCGCGCAAAAAGTTGAAGGTGAGATCAACTTTTACTCCGCGTTGTCGACCGCCTTTCCGCAGCCGGCACCCGGTACGGCTGCAGGTCCCGGTCCGATGAAAGTCCCCGCGGACACGCTTCGCAAGATGCTGGGGGTGCGTTCAGTCAACTATGTCCCGGGAGAGGCCGACCTGGCCATTGTCGATACGCGGCTCAGCGTATGAGTGCCTCTTTGAACAAGCGGAGAACGATGATGACAATGCCTGATCTTCAGGGCGTATGGGTAGCGAAGATCGCTGCTAGAACAATGGCCGCACTGTGCTTGGCGACGGCGCTGGCGGCTGCACCCGCATTCGCCGCCGAGGCGAAACCGGCCGCGACCGTGGTGATCGACAATTTTTCCTTTAGTCCTGCTCAGTTGTCCGTTGCAGCAGGGTCGACCGTGACCTGGGAGAACCACGACGACATGCCTCATACCATCGTCAACGATGCAACCCCACGCGAATTCAAATCGGCGCCGCTCGATTCCGGGGAGCACTTTTCACAGACGTTCGCGAAGCCCGGTACGTACAAGTATTTCTGTTCGATCCATCCGCATATGACGGGCACGATCGTGGTGAAATAAAGGGACTATTGCTGCAAGCCCAGCCGATACCACGTGACTTGCCGGTACGGTTCACCGGGCCGCACGATCACGCTGCCCGCGTCCGCCATGTTGACCTGATTCGGGAACGCGCCAGCCTGGAGACACAGGCCGGCGTGCTTGCCGTAACGCCGTCCGTGCCGTCCCACGATGCCATCCAGATGATTGCCGGTATAGAACTGCACGCCGGGCGCGTTGGTTCCCATCGTCAACTCGCGGCCACTGCCAGGGTCGTAGAGGCGCACGACGGGCTCGAGCGTTTTGCCGTTTTCACCTACGACATAACAATGATCGAAGCCGCCTGCACGCGCGAGCTGATCGTGCGGCCAGTCGAGCCGCGCGCCGAGCGGAGCGCTTGCCCGGAAATCGAACGCATGGCCCGCGACCTGAGCGCGGCCTTCGGGGATCAGGGCGGCGTCGACTTCGAAGAATGTGTCGGCGTCGATGGAGATCACGTGGCCGCGGATATCGCCGGTTTCGTCGCCGGATAGATTGAAGCAGGCATGGTTCGTCAGGTTGAGCGGCGTAGGCGCATCCGATACCGCTTCATACGCGAGCGTCAGCGTGCCGTCGTCGTCGAGCGTATAGCGAAGTGTGGTCGATACATTGCCGGGGAAGCCCGCGTCGCCCTCCGGCGATTCATGCGTGAGGACCAGTCCGCCAGCCACTTCCCGAGCGTCCCAAAGTGACCGGTGAAAGCCTGCTGCGCCGCCATGCAGCAAGTTGTCGCCCTCGTTGCGATCAAGCGAATAGGCGACGTTGTCGAGCGCGAAGCGCGCGTTTTCGATGCGGTTTGCCCAGCGCCCGATCACGCCGCCCAGATAAGCATGGCCGGCGAAATATTCAGCGGGCGTGTCGTGACCCAGCAGGACATCAGCCACGCGTCCCGCGCGATCGGCGGTATTCCACGAGACCAGCGTCGCACCGAGATCGCTGATTGCGACGCGCATGCCATGCGCATTGCGCAGCGTGAACAGGCGCGCAACATCGCCGCCGGGCAACTCTCCCCAGCGTTCGACACTGACGCGCGCGGAGCCTGGGCGGAGAGGGGTGGGCATATCAGCGAGGTTCATAAAAAGCGGGGATCAGCCGGGTTGTGCACAGGGCGCGACCGGCAGGCGCTCCTGGTATTCGCGCGGCGTACAGTCCAGCTCGCGGCGGAACACGGCGTACATGTATTGCAGCGAAGTGAAGCCGCAGCGGATGGCGACTTCGGCGCTGGATAAATCGTGACGTGCGAGGAGTTGCTTCGCGACCTCGAGCTTGTGATTCAGTATCTCCTGATGCACGGTGCAGCCGAGTTCGCGGCGGAAGTGATCCTCCAGCGACGAGCGCGATACGCCCACGTAATCAGCTACTTGTTCGGTCTTGATGCCCTGGCATCCGTATTGCCGGATGTAGTGGCGCGCGCGCATGACATAGGGGCTCGACACCGGTTGATGACGAGTGGATTCAAGCACGTTGATGCCGACTGGCGGCACGAGGATGCGCCTGCCGTGAAAGCGTGCGCCCCCCAGCATCTGGTGCAGCAAATGGGCCGCTGTTCGGCCCATTTCCTCGGTCCCCTGAATGACGGAAGACAACGGAATGCGGGTGAGCGAGCGTGTCAGCGGATCGTTGTCTATGCCAATGATGGCTACTTGCTCAGGCACGGGAATACCCGATATGAGGCACGCCTGCAGCAGGTGCCGCGCGCGTGCATCGGTCACGGCGATCACGCCCACGGGCTTCGGCAAGCTCTCGAGCCACGACGTCAGTTGCGCGCTCGCCTGACTCCATACCGGCGCGCTCGTTGGCAGGCCGCGATGAATATCTGCTTGCAGCCCATCAGCCGCGAGCAGCGCCTTGAAGGCCAGTTCGCGTTCTTGCGCCCAGCGGTTTTCGGCGGATTCAGGCAGGCTGTAGAGCGCAAAACGCTGCAAGCCCGCGCCGATCAGATGCGTGTATGCAAGCGAGATCAGCTTCGCGTTGTCGGTTGCAATATAGGGCAGCCTGGCTGGATAACATGCCGGGTCCGAATAAGAAGAACCCACGGCGACCACAGGCAGTTGCGAATCTCCCAGCGCTTCGGCCACGCCTGGGTCGTCGAAATCCGCGATGATGCCGTCGCCTTCGAAGCGTTCGATACCGTTTAGCCGACAGCGAAAGTCCTCCTCGAGGAAGAGATCCCATGCCACTCGCGTCGACAGCAAATAGTTGCCGATGCCGGTAATGACCCCGCGGTCATACACCTTGTTCGCGTTGAACAGGAGCGCGATCCGATGTGAAGCCTGGGCGGTCTGTGGTCGTGTCATCGAACTCCGGACGGTGCATGCCGCAGTGCCGCGAGATGCCCATCGTCTCCGTTGCAGCGCAATATGCGCCTGTTTTTTACGCGAGTCTTTTTAGCGTTCGCTGATTCTAGGCCAGCGCACCGGCCGCCCGCCAGCCCGATTTTTACTTAGCTGAAGAAACACCATCAGCACTGGCGGATTTCGCAATTGCTCGTTGCGCGACGATGCTGGCAGCATGGTGTCACATTAAAAGAAGGAGACGCCATGTCGTATTTCGAACATTTGCCGGCGGTGCGCTATGAAGGCCCGCAGTCTGACAATCCTTTTGCCTTCCGCCATTACGATCGCGACAAGCTGGTCCTCGGCAAGCGCATGGAGGATCACTTGCGCCTCGCCGTCTGTTACTGGCATACATTCGTATGGCCGGGCGTCGACATGTTCGGGCAGGGCACTTTTCACCGGCCGTGGCAGCAGCCCGGCGACGCAATAGAAAGAGCGCACGTAAAAGCCGACTCGGCGTTCGAATTCTTCTCGAAGCTGGGTGCGCCGTATTACACCTTCCACGACACCGACGTATCGCCCGAAGGCGACAGCATCAAGCACTACGTCAACAACTTCAAAGGCGTCACGGACTATCTGGCGGCCAAGCAGGAGAAAACCGGGATCAAGCTGTTGTGGGGCACGGCGAACCTGTTCTCGCACCCGCGTTACGCTGCGGGAGCCGCGACCAATCCGAACCCCGAAGTGTTTGCGTTCGCGGCCACGCAGGTGTTCCAGGCACTTGAAGCCACGCATCGGCTTGGCGGAGAAAACTATGTGTTGTGGGGTGGCCGCGAAGGTTACGACACGCTGCTCAACACCGATCTCAAGCGCGAACGGGATCAACTCGGGCGTTTCCTCAACATGGTGGTGGAGCATAAGCACAAGACGGGTTTCAAGGGCGCGTTGCTGATCGAGCCGAAACCGCAGGAGCCAACCAAGCACCAGTACGACTACGACGTGGCGACCGTCCACGGTTTTCTCGCGCAGTTCGGTTTGCAAAATGAAATCCGCGTGAACATTGAGGCGAATCATGCAACGCTCGCAGGGCATTCGTTTCATCACGAGATTGCGACGGCTTACGCGCTAGGCATCTTCGGCAGTGTCGATGCGAATCGTGGTGATCCGCAGAACGGCTGGGACACCGACCAGTTTCCGAACAGCGTTGAGGAGTTGACGCTGGCGCTGTATGAAATCCTGCGACATGGCGGCTTCAGCTCCGGCGGCATGAATTTCGATGCGAAGGTACGACGCCAGAGCGTGGCGCCCGAGGACCTGTTCTTCGGGCATATTGGCGCAATCGACGTCATAGCCATCGCGCTTGAACGGGCCGCCACGCTGGTCGAGAACGACAAGCTTGCCGAGTTCAAGACCCAGCGTTATGCGGGCTGGGACACGGAATTCGGCCGCAAGATCCTCTCGGGCGGCTACTCGCTGGAGTCGCTGGCTATCGATGCGCTGGGACGTCGTGTTAACCCTCAGCATGTGAGCGGGCAACAGGAGCAGCTTGAAAATATCGTAAACAGGGCGATTTATAAGTGATGCGCTGGCTTAGCGAGATCACGAAGAAACTGCATTGAAAATCATTAAGCGGCCCGGCTGATTTCGCAATTGCGTTAAAGGCGAATAAAGGCCCAAGCTAACGACAAATCAAAGAGACGACCAACCCGCAAAACCGACGACCGCGAACATGGATTCGCGGCGCAAGCAGTAGATTCCGCCGACGTCCCTTCTCTCGCACATGCGTTGCCCTGAGCGGCCACGCAGGGAGACGCATCGGCTAGTCAACCATAAAAAGGAGTGAGACATGAAGTCTGCAAAACGCCGTGCCGTGCTCGGATCGCTGGTCTGTGGAGCGATGTTCGCCAGTTTGACCGTACTTCCTACCCTGGCTCATGCAAGCAAGGACAAGCCTGAAATTGGCTTCTGTATTGACGATCTCCGGGTCGAGCGCTGGTCGCGCGACCGCGATTATTTTGTCGCCGCCGCCACGAAGCTGGGCGCCAAGGTGTCCGTGCAATCCGCCGATGCCAGCGAAGAACGGCAGATATCGCAGATTGAGAACCTGATCTCGCGAGGTGTCGATGTCATCGTGATCGTGCCGTTCAATTCGAAGACCCTCGGCAACGTGGTGGCCGAAGCGAAGAAGGCGGGTATCAAGGTGGTGTCGTACGATCGCCTGATCCTCGATGCCGATGTGGACGCCTATATCTCCTTCGACAACGAAAAGGTCGGCGAAATGCAGGCGCAGGGTGTCTTCAATGCGCAGCCTAAGGGTAACTACTTCATGCTCGGCGGCGCACCGACCGACAACAATGCGAAAATGTTGCGTGAAGGGCAGTTGAAGATCCTGAAGCCGGCCATCGATCGCGGCGACATCAAGATTGTCGGCCAGCAATGGGTGCCGGAATGGAGTGCCGCGACCGCGCTGCGCATCACCGAAGACGCGCTGACTGCGAATAACAACAAGATCGATGCCATCGTGGCGTCCAACGACGGCACGGCGGGCGGCGCTATCCAGGCGCTGGCCGCGCAACACCTCGCGGGCAAGGTGCCTATCTCCGGCCAGGATGCTGACCTTGCGGCAGTCAAGCGGGTGGTGGACGGCACGCAGACCATGACCGTCTATAAACCGCTGAAGCTGATTGCGGGTGAGGCGGCCAAACTGGCGGTGGACCTGGCGAAAGGGCAGCAACCGGCCTATAACGCGAAATACGACAACGGCATGAAGCAGGTCAACACCGTGTTGCTGCAGCCGACGCTCCTGACCAAGAGCAATGTCGACACCGTGGTAAAGGACGGCTTCTATACGCAGGCCCAGTTGGCAGGCAATTAAGACGCGTTAAGCGTCATGCCGGGCGTGAGGGCCGCTGGTTAGGGGCCCTCACGCTGATTCACTGTCCAGGATAAAAACCGCATGGCAAACGCGCTGCTGGAAATGCACGGCATCGTCAAGACGTTTGGCGGTGTGAAGGCGCTCGATGGTATCGACCTCGTGGTCTCGCCTGGGGAATGTGTTGGTTTGTGCGGCGAGAACGGCGCAGGCAAATCGACACTGATGAAAGTGCTGTCCGGCGTCTACCCGCACGGTACGTGGGAAGGCCAAATCCTCTGGGAAGGTGAGCCTTTACGAGCATCTACCATCCGCGAAACCGAGGATGCCGGCATTGTCATCATCCATCAGGAACTCATGCTGGTACCGCAGTTGTCGGTGGCGGAGAACATCTTCCTCGGCAACGAAATCACATTGAGCGGCGGCCGGATGAACTACGCGGCCATGTATCAGCGCGCCGACGAATTGCTGCGCGAGCTGAACATCAGCGGCATCAATGTGGCTCAGCCCGTGATGAACTACGGCGGCGGTCATCAGCAACTGATCGAGATTGCCAAGGCGTTGAACAAGCGCGCGAAGTTGCTGATTCTGGATGAACCTTCGTCGTCCCTGACCGCGAGCGAAATACGGATCCTGCTCGACATCGTGCGCGACCTGAAGAAACGCGGCGTGGCGTGCGTGTACATCTCGCACAAGCTCGACGAGGTGGAAGCGGTCTGCGACACCATCACGGTGATCCGGGACGGCAAGCACGTCGCCACGCAGCCCATGAAGGATCTCAGCACGAACAGCATCATCTCGATGATGGTCGGCCGGGAGATCAAGAACCTGTTCCCGCGCGAGCCGCATGACATTGGCGAGGTGATCTTCGAGGCCCGCCACGTCACCTGTTTCGATGTGACCAACCCGCGGCGCAAGCGCGTGGATGACGTCTCGTTTTCGCTGCGCAAGGGCGAGATTCTCGGCGTCGCCGGGCTGGTCGGCGCAGGGCGGACCGAACTGATGCAGGCTATCTTCGGCGCTTACCCGGGCATCAGCGAGGCAAAGGTTTATCTGAACGGCAAGCGCCTCAAGATCAAGACCCCGGCCAATGCGATCGATGCCGGTATTGGCATGGTGCCCGAGGACCGCAAGCGCCACGGCATCGTGCCGCAACTCGGTGTGGGACATAACATCACACTCGCGGTGCTGAATCGTTTTGCGAAGGGCGGGCGGATTGATTCCGCGGCCGAGCTCGATACCATCCATACAGAAATGAAGCGGCTTTCCGTGCGCGCCGCCACACCTATGTTGTCCATCGCGAGCCTGTCCGGAGGCAATCAGCAGAAGGCGGTGTTGACCAAAATGCTGCTGACCGACCCAGCCATTCTTATCCTCGATGAACCCACGCGCGGCGTCGACGTAGGCGCCAAGTTCGAGATCTACAAGCTCATGTTCGCGCTGGCCCGCCGCGGCGTGTCGATCATCGTGGTGTCGTCGGAACTGAATGAAGTGCTCGGCGTGAGCGACCGCGTGCTGGTGATAGGCGAAGGTCAACTGCGCGGCGACTTTATCAATGAAGGGCTCACGCAAGAACATATCCTGGCGGCCGCTATCCGCGCGACCCCACAGACAAACCCTTTTCAAGCGAGCGTCGCATGACTCCTGACGTCACCTCGTCGAGCAAACGCAGCACCACCGGCGGCGCGAGCATTACATCCGGGCAGCGCTTCAAGCAGCTTTTCACGCGTTACAAATTGCTCGCGCTGCTGCTGGCGGTAACCGTAATCTGGATATTCTTTTCGCTCCTCACCGACGGCGCGTTTGTCACGCCCCGCAATCTTTCGAACTTGCTGCGGCAAATGTCGATCACGGGCATGCTCGCGTGCGGAATGGTGTTCGTGATCATCTCGGGCGAGATCGATCTGTCGGTCGGCGCGTTGCTTGGTTTGCTCGGCGGCGTGGCCGCTATTCTCGATGTCTCGCATCACTGGCCGATCCAGTTCACCGTGCCGGCGGTGATGCTGCTCGGCATTGCAATCGGCATGTTCAACGGGTGGTGGTCGACGTATCTGCGGGTGCCGTCGTTCATTGTCGGGCTTGGCGGCATGCTCGCGTATCGGGGTGTGTTGCTGGGCGTGACGGGCGGGTCGACGATCGCGCCGGTCTCCAGCAATCTGGTGTTCATTGGGCAGGGTTATTTGCCGCGCATGGCGGGCAATGCGCTTGCAGTCGTGCTGTTTGCGTTGCTCGTCGCCTTGACCGTGCGCCAGCGGCAGAACCGTCTGCGTTACAACTTGGCCGTCGTGCCGCTTTGGCAGGACGGCGTGAAGATCGTGGCGGCGGGGCTCGTGCTGGTCGCGTTCGTGACCACCCTGAACCAGTACGGCGGCATTCCCGTGCCGGTGTTGCTGCTGCTGGCATTGCTCGGTATTTTCACCTATATCGCTACGCAGACTGTGTTCGGCCGGCGCATTTATGCGGTGGGTTCGAACCTTGAGGCAACGCGTTTGTCGGGCGTGAATACGAACCGCGTGAAGCTGATGATTTTCGCGTTGATGGGCCTGATGTGCGCGCTTGCGGGGCTCGTCAACACGGCCCGGCTGGCAGCCGGGTCGCCGTCGGCGGGAACGATGGGCGAGCTCGATGCCATTGCCGCGTGCTTTATCGGCGGGACGTCCATGCGCGGTGGTTCCGGGACCGTCTATGGCGCATTGATCGGGGCACTGGTCATGGCGAGCCTGGACAATGGCATGTCCATGCTCGATGTCGATTCGTATTGGCAGATGATCGTGAAGGGCGGCATTCTTGTGCTCGCGGTGTGGATCGATGTTGTCTCGGGCTCCAATCAGCGTTAGGGTCGGGGTCTGAGGGTTTGCGCGAACGGTGCTTCCGGCGCTCAAGTGTCACAAGACTTGGCGCATAATCCGAGCACCGTACGTGCCAGATCCGGGAGACGACATGCTGACCAAGAGCGAAGAACGCGTTGCGCACCTTCTCACCGATGTAGTCGACTTTGCACGGGGGCGGCTTCCAGAGCCCGCGTTCAATGTCGTTGAACCACTACTGAGCCACTACTACGAGCTCGCGGACCCTGAAGACGTCCAGAGCCGCGATATAGCCGATCTCTACGGCGCGGCCATGGCGCACTGGCAGACGGCGCAAAAATTCACCACGGGCCGCGAAGTCCTGCGGGTATACAACCCCAACCTCGAACAGCACGGCTGGCATTCCGATCACACGGTGGTCGAGATCGTCAACGACGACATGCCGTTCCTCGTCGACTCGGTCACCATGGCGGTCAACCGCCTCGGCCTGGCGATGCATTCCGCCATTCATCCGGTGTTCCGTGTCTCCCGCGATGCAAGCGGGGCGATCACGCGTATTGCGTTGGGTCACATCGACGGCGGCGATCCGCAATCGCGCCTCGAATCGTTCATCCATTTTGAAGTGGACCGCTGCGGCGAAGCCGCAAAACTCGACGAGCTGCGCGGTGACATCGCGCGCGTGCTCGGCGACGTACGTGCTTCGGTGGAAGATTGGCCGAAGATCGTTGAGGTTGCACGCGCGACCATAGGTGAAATGAAAGCGCGTGAGACCAGCGCCGACGGTGTCGAGGCTCGCGCGTTCCTGGAGTGGATGGTGGCGGATCATTTCACCTTCCTCGGGCACCGCGACTACGAACTCATTACGCAAGATAGCGGGTTTGCGCTGCGCGGCGTGCCAGGCTCCGGCGCAGGACTGCTGCGCGAAAGCCTGCGTCCACCCGCAGCCGATAACGTGACGCCGTTGCCTCCCGCCGCCGCGGCCATCATCAATGGGTCCGCGCCGATTTTCCTGACCAAGGCCAATTCGCGGGCAACCGTGCATAGGCCCGGTTATCTGGATTATGTTGGCGTGAAGCGCGTTGGGGCAGATGGCAAGGTCATTGGTGAACGGCGGTTCATTGGCTTGTACACGTCCACCGCGTATCTGGTCCCCACGTCCGAAATCCCGATCGTGCGGCGCAAATGCGCGAACATCATCAGGCGTGCCGGCTTTCTCGCCAAGGGGCATCTGCATAAGTCGCTAGTGACCGTGCTCGAGCAGTATCCACGCGAAGAGCTCTTCGAAGCGGATGAGGACGACCTGTTCGATATCGCGCTCGGCGTGCTGCGTTTGCAGGAGCATCAGCGCACACGGCTGTTCGTGCGGCGAGACAGGTTCGACCGCTTTGTCTCGTGCCTCGTTTTCGTGCCACGCGACAAGTTCAATACGGACCTGCGCAAACGCATCGCGAACGTGCTCATGAAAGCGTTCAACGGCAAGAGCATCGAGTTCACGCCGCTGTTGTCCGAATCTCCGCTCGCGCGCATCTATATCACCGTGCGCTCGGATAAAGGCGCCATGCCCGAAGCCGATACACGTGAACTCGAGCAACAGATCGTGCAGGTTGCGCGCCGCTGGCAAGACGATCTCGCGGACGCACTGGTCGACAGCTTTGGCGAAGAGCAGGGCAACCGGCTTCTGAATCGATACGCGGATTCGTTTCCCGCCGGATATCGCGAGGATTACCCGGCTCGCACGGCGGTACGCGATATCGAATTGATCGAACAGACGCAGGTGAGGGCGGGCGGTCTCGCGATGAGCCTATACAGGCCGATTGAAGCCGGGCGGCGCGCGTTTCGCTTCAAGGTGTACCGGGTGGGAGACCCGATCGCGCTCTCGCATAGCCTGCCGATGCTGGAGCACCTTGGCGTGCGCGTTGATGAAGAACGGCCGTATCGCATTGAGCCGCTGGGTGCCCCCCACGCATGGATACACGACTTCGGGCTGGAGCTTGCCGACGACGTGGAGTTCGACATCGATCGTGTCAAGGAACTGTTTGAGAACGCGTTCGCAAGCGTCTGGACTGGCGAAGTTGAGAACGACGGCTTCAACCGGCTGGTCTTGCGCGCGCAACTCGGCGCCCGCGACGTCACGATCCTGCGCGCTTACGCGAAGTACTTGCGGCAAGTGGGCTCGACGTTCAGCGACGCCTATATAGAACGTGCTTTGACCGGCAACCCGGCCATCGCCCGCAAGTTGCTTGAGCTGTTCCTGGTGCGCTTCAATCCGGCTCTTCCCGGGGCGCTCAGCGATAACCCTCAAAGTCGTGAGCTTCGCGACGCCCGCACGCAGCATGTGCTGGCCGACATAGAAACCGCGCTCGACAACGTGCCGAATCTCGATGAAGACCGTATCCTGCGGCAGTTCCTGGGCGTCATCAACGCAACGGTACGAACCAATTATTTTCGTAAGGATGACGAAGGTAAGGCCAAGCCTTACCTGTCATTCAAGCTCGATCCGTCGATGGTGCCGGGCCTGCCTGAGCCCAAGCCAATGTTCGAGATCTGGGTCTATGCGCCGCGCGTCGAAGGCGTGCATTTGCGTGGCGGCAAGGTGGCGCGAGGCGGCTTGCGATGGTCGGATCGGCGGGAAGACTTTCGCACTGAAGTGCTCGGCCTCATGAAGGCGCAGATGGTGAAAAACACCGTGATCGTGCCCGTAGGATCGAAGGGTGGCTTCGTGGTGAAGAACCCGCCGCCGGTCGCTGATCGCGAGGCGTTCGCGCGTGAAGGCGTCGCATGCTACCAGATGTTCCTGCGTGGTCTGCTCGACGTGACGGACAACCGCGTGGCGGGTGTTATCGTGCCGCCGCCGGATACCGTGCGCCATGATCCCGATGACCCCTACCTCGTTGTCGCCGCCGACAAAGGCACGGCCACGTTCTCCGACTATGCGAACGCAATCGCTCGCGAATATGGTTTCTGGCTGGATGACGCGTTTGCTTCAGGCGGCTCGGTGGGCTACGACCACAAGAGAATGGCGATCACCGCACGCGGCGCGTGGGAATCGGTTAAACGGCATTCTCGCGAGATGGGCGTGGATACCCAGACAACAGATTTTACCGTGGTCGGTGTCGGCGACATGTCGGGTGATGTATTCGGCAATGGCATGCTGCTCTCGCGTCACATCCGCCTGATCGCGGCGTTCGATCATCGCCATATCTTCCTCGATCCGGAGCCTGACACCGCCGCGAGTTTCACCGAGCGCGAGCGCTTGTTCGCACTACCGCGATCAAGCTGGGCAGACTACGACGCCACGCTGATTTCGGCCGGAGGCGGAATATTTCCGCGTACGGCGAAAACGATCGCATTGTCGGCGCAGGTTCAGGCCGCGCTCGGTGTAACGGCAGCAACGCTTGCACCGAACGAGTTGATCCGCGCGATCCTGCTGGCAGATGTGCATTTGCTCTACAACGGCGGCGTCGGCACCTACGTCAAGTCGACGCGTGAGACAGCTGCGCAGGTCGGCGACCGCACCAACGACGCTGTACGCGTCAACGGTTCCGAACTGCGTTGCAAGGTCGTGGCCGAAGGCGGCAACCTTGGCGTGACGCAGCTTGGCCGGATCGAATATGCGCAGCATGGCGGGCGTATCAACACAGATGCCATCGACAACTCCGCAGGCGTCGACTGTTCGGACCATGAGGTGAACATCAAGATCCTGCTGGGCCTCGTGGTGGCTGACGGCGAGATGACTGAAAAGCAGCGTAACGCGCTGCTTGTCGAGATGACCGATGAAGTCGGCCTGCTCGTGCTGCAGGACAACTACGCGCAAACGCAGGCGTTATCAATTGCGAACCGCTACGTGGCCGAGATGCTTGACGGCGAAGCGCGATTGATGCGCTGGCTAGAGCGCGCGGGCCGGTTGAAACGCAAGATCGAGTTCCTGCCATCGGACGAGGACATCGCCGAGCGTCAGGCGGCCAGGCTTGGGCTCACGTCGCCCGAGCGCGCGGTGCTGCTGGCTTACAGCAAGATGTGGCTCTACGACGAACTGCTTGCCTCCGACGTTCCCGAAGACTTGCTGGTTGCAGGCATGCTGCCCGACTATTTTCCGCTGCCCCTTCAGGCGCGCTATAGCGAACCGATGCAGCGCCATCCGCTCAGGCGCGAAATCCTCGCCACGCATCTGACGAATGCGCTGATCAACCGGGTTGGATGCACCTTCGTGCATCGATTGATGGAGGAAACCGATGCGTGTCCCAGCGACATCGTGCGTGCCTGCATCATGGCGCGCGATGTATTCGGTCTGAACCGGATCTGGCGCAGTATCGACGCGCTCGACAATCGAGTCGCAGACGAAATGCAGGCGAAAATGTTCGTCGATGTCGTGCGTTTGCTGGAGGGTGCAACGCTTTGGTTCCTGCGTCATTTGAAGGGTTCGACGCAGGACGCTGGTCTCGCAGTCGAGCGTGTCGCGCGTTGTCGCGAAGCGGCGCAAAGGCTTGCACCGCAGTTGCCGGCCTTGCTCCCTACCGGCGAACTCGAAGAATGGACAGAGCGGCGCCGCGTGCTGGAGGAGGCGGGTGTCGACGAGCTACTGGCGGCGCAAGCGGCGAGCGGAGAGATACCGACAGCCGTGCTCGATAGCGCCGAAGTAGCGGCAAGTTGTGACCGTAGCCTTGAGGTTGTCGCGAGCGTTTACTTCGCGATCGGCACGTTGCTGAACTACGGCTGGATCGCCGAGCGAGCGATGGCGTTGCCCGCCTCCACTCACTGGGACTTGCTCGCACGGGCGGCTGCTTTGGAAGAGCTCGCGCGGCTCAAGCGTGCATTGACAGTCAGCGCGCTTGAACAAACACGCGATATCGATACGCCTGAGGTGATCGTTGAAAACTGGCGGTCCAGAAGGGAAGCCGCGGTCGAACGTTACGCGCGTTTGCTGGCGGAATTGCGTGCGACAAGTGGTGCGAGTCTTTCGATGCTGCTGGTTGTGGTCCGCGAGATAGCGACACTGGAACGTGCGTAGTCGCATGGGCCGAAGTCATGGACATGACTCCGGCCCGGCAGCGTCAACCCGTGAATCAACTCAAACGGTCCAGTCCAGAATCACCTTGCCGCTCTGGCCTGAGAGCATGGTCGCGAACGCTTCTTCATAGTCGTCCACCGCGAAGCTGTGCGTGAGGATAGGGGAGAGATCGAGTCCGCTTTGCAGCATGGCGACCATCTTGTACCAGGTCTCGAACATCTCGCGGCCATAGATGCCCTTGATCTCCAGCCCTTTGAAGATCACCT
>Ga0302220_10001124_pt1 | contig 21162 bp, 23 predicted proteins | sample II_Palsa_E1_3_FD_194572 | JGI IMG/M metagenome (GOLD analysis project Ga0302220, IMG submission 194572) | Peat permafrost microbial communities from Stordalen Mire near Abisko, Sweden - II_Palsa_E1_3 | ecosystem: Environmental > Terrestrial > Soil > Palsa > Peat permafrost | place: Sweden...
GATGGCTTCGGCGAAGATTGGCCCATCAGCCTCGCCGACCTCGCTCCGTACTATTCGCGTGTGGAAGAAATCTTTCAGGTGGCGGGCGCACAGGATGGTTTGCCGCAAATGCCGAATGGCAGCTTCCTTCCTGTCGACAGTGTGTGGTCGGAGTCGATGCAGCGATTTATCAAGGCTTCGCAGTCGTACAACATGGCGGTCTGCGAGCAGCGCCGCGCGCAAGGCCGCGATGGCCTGGCGAGCTCGGTGAATCTTCTACTGCCGGATGCGGAGCGAACCGGCAAGCTGACCTCAATTGCCAATGCGGTAGTTCGGCAGATCACGGTCGATGCAAATACCGGCCAGCCGAATGGGTGCCACTTCGTCGATCGGCTCTCGCGCCGGGAGATGCATGTGAAGGCCCGCGTGGTTGTGTTGGCCGCGGGGACACTTGAGAGCACGCGCCTGCTGATGAACTCAAATCTCGGAAACTCGAGCGGCATTATGGGACATTTCCTGATGGACCAGATTTATGGGCCGGGCGTCACCTGTTCGGTGCCTGAGGCGCGCAATGGTAAGGCAACAGAACAATTAATGGGTGGCTCAGCAATCGTGCCGCGCTTCCGCAACATTACGACGAAGTATCCCAAGTTCCTGCGCGGCTACGCGTTGAACGTAACCAGCCGCATGGGTGGGGTCGACCCCCGCAACTTCGCAGCGTATGGCGCTGAACTGCGGCAGAAGCTGCACGAATATAACGGGAGCGCCTTCTACATCACCGTAATGGGGGAAGTACTCGGGCGCTACGAGAATCACGTCCGCATCAATAAAGAGAAGGTCGACGCATGGGATATTCCTGTGTTGCACGTCGAGACTAGGTACACCGACAACGAGTTCAACATGGCGAAGGACGCTGTGGAAGTTGGCTGCGCGGTGGCAGATGCGGCTGGATTCGAAGTGCTCTCGAAGAATGCCGTTCCCAATCCCCCAGGCTACAGTATTCATGAAGTTGGAACCTGCCGCATGGGCGATGATCCGAAGAAGAGCGTGCTGAATAAGTGGTGCCAGAGCCACGATCATAAGAATCTATTCGTTGTCGATGGAGCGAGCTTTGTGAGTGCCGGTTGGCAGAACCCGACGATGACCATCCTGGCGCTCTCGATGCGCGCTTCAGAGTATCTCGTCGGCGAGATGAGCAGGCAAAATGTCTAGGAGAGACACATTGACAAAGATTTCACGCAGGGAGTTTGCAGGCGGCATGGCCGCGTTCGCCGCATTGGGTTCTACGAGCCGCGTTGCCTTCGCCAATCCGCTCGGCCTTCCGCTTGGACTGCAGCTGTATTCGGTCCGCCAACAGATGGAGGAAGACCTCGAGGGCACACTCGCGGCGGTAAGCGCCGCCGGCTACACCGAAGTGGAAGCAGCGGCGCTGCCGAAGAAAGACGCGGCGGAGATACGTGCGGCGCTCGACAAGTCCGGCCTGCGCTGCGTCAGTGCGCACCATCCCTTCAACGACCTGCACGCACGCTTCGACGAGATCGTCGCGTACGACAAGCGACTCGGTGTGCACTTCCTTATCTGTGCGAGCCCGGGTCATCGCAATCCGCCTGCCACAGCAGCGCCGGGGGGCCGCGCGCCGTTTACGCTGGATGACTGGCACTACAACGCGGATCGGTTCAATGAGATGGGAGCGAAGCTGGCGGCGCAGGGCATCCGCTTCGGCTATCACAATCATGTTCCCGAGTTTGCGAGCACCGAAGGCAAGACGCCGTATTTCGAGTTGCTGCGACTTACCGACCCGAAGAAGGTTACGTTTGAGCTCGATTGCGGTTGGGCGGTGGTGGCAGGCATGAATCCGGCCGAGATCATGAAGAATCATCCGCACCGCATCACCATGCTGCACGTGAAGGACTTCAAACTTTCAGCGACTCCTTCCTCCGACCCCCAGGATGCCAAGGTGACGGAGCTCGGGCTGGGCAGCATCGACTACCATTCCATCTTCACCGAGGCGGCGCGTTCGCAGCACATCGAGCACGCGTTCGTCGAGCAGGAGGCCTTCGACATGCCGTGGAAGGACTCGCTGAAGATGGATGCCGACTATCTGCGCAAGTTCAACAGCTAGTAGCCGCGCTGGCAGGCAAACGAAGAGAACCGATCAGTGATGGTCGGTACCCGCACCGACCGACGGTTCTAAGGCCGCGTGGCAGGTTTCGCGGTCTATATGCGCCGTGACTTTGGCTTGATAACAATGGTGTGCTGAAGGTGGAACAGCTGAACATTCTAAATGGTTTAATAGCCGGTAAAACCGGCAGAAACCGGTATTCCGGACTCTGTTTGGCATCAACTTTCTAACCAGTGGGCGTGGTCTGACCATGGGGGGCAGCCCATTTTCTTTGCCTTATTAGCTTGAGAGGGTCGCACGGGGTTCATTTAATAATCTCGTTCACGTAACGTGAACGAAATATAATCATGAACAGGGGGGAGGACACATGGAGTTGGCAGGCCTGGAATATCAGACTCTTCAAACTGCAATTGCCACCCTTCAGGCCACCGCTGGCCTGAAGGCGGTCAAGGTAGACGTCCGCCAGCTGGCCATCGACCACCCGAATCCAGGGGCTGATGCTGTGCTGACGATCACCCTGAATGGGCACAAGCAGCTCTTCGTCGCAGAAATCAAAACAATCGACCGGCGTATCGCCGTTGCCCAGATTCGGGCTCAGTTGCAGGAACTCATTACACAACGTTATCCGGGGTATCGCCCACTCCTCATCACGACGTTCGCTACACCTGATTTGGCTGAAGAATGTCGAAGACTTGATCTTCCCTTTCTCGACACTGCCGGCAACCTTTACCTTCCGACGGACACATTTGTGGTCGATATACGGGGCAGAGCACGCCCTGCTCGACCCTTCAAGGATCAATATCGCGGCAATAATCCCGCGGGACTGAAGGTCATCTTCGCCCTCCTGTGCAGACCGGCATTAGCCGGTGCCCCATACCGGGAAGTTGCCAAATTTGCGAAGGTCGCCCTTGGAGCCATCGGCCCAGTTCTCAACGATCTCACCCAACGCGGGTATCTTCAAAAGGCCAAAACGCCGAATGGAACCCTTCTCAGAAAAAAAGAACTGCTCAATGAATGGGTCACCTACTATCCTGCCAACCTGCGGCCCACGCTTAGACCGCGACGATATCAGGCTGATCGAGAGCAGCTGACGCACATCGGCTTCGAAGCATTTGGAGCCTATTGGGGAGGAGAATACGGTGCCGAAAAACTCACTCGCTATCTAAAGGCCGAACATTTCCTGATCTATGCTCCCGGCACACCCCCGACCGCTCTTATGACGAAAGCCCGAATGCGCCTGGCGACGGACGGGAATACAGAAATATTGGAGATGTTCTGGCACCCGGAGCTAATCGGCCAACCGACGGACATCGTTCCGCCGCTTCTGGTTTACGCTGATCTGATGGCGACCGCCGATGGGCGCAACATAGAAGCAGCCAAAGAAGTCTATGAGCGTTTTCTCGAGCCAATTGTTCATCAGCCCTGAACGTCCCGTCGATCCACTCACGCTCAGCATTCTGGAACTTATCGATCGGTTCCTTCGCGACGCGAAGGTACGCTACATGCTGGTAGGCGCCACCGCTCGAGATCTGCTGCTGTATCACGTGTTCGGCCACGCTGTGACCCGCGCCACCTATGATCTGGACTTCGCCATTCTTGTGGATTCGTGGGAGCAGTTCGCGACTGTAAAACAGCTGTTTCTCGACATTCCGGGATTCACAGATAAAGGACGAAATGCCCAGCGACTGTACTACCAGCCAACTGGTGCATCATTCGAAACAATCGTTGATATCATTCCGTTCGGAAAGCTGGAGACGGCTGCACCCATTACAGGCTCACCGTAACGGGTGGAGCACTTCCAACAACCGCCCTATTGCACTGCTGGCAGGTCGATCCGCAGTATCTGTCCCATAGCTCCCGGTGCCGCGCCCACATTCGACACATACAGCCGACCATCCGGCCCGAAGGTCATCCCGGTCGGCACCACAAGCCCTGTCACCACTTCCTGAAGGTCACCCGAGCGTTTCACCCGAATCACCTTACCCGTCCCCGCCGTCGGATTTCCCGCAGCATCCGAGAGCTCCAGCACATACAGCAGCCCATCCGGCCCGATCTTCATCGACGTGATCGTCGTAAACCCGGCCTCCGAACTCACGATGTTCCACTGTCCAAAACCGTCAAACGGCCCGCTGAATCCAGGCAGCGGATTCGGAACATAAACGTTGTTCGCAATGGTCTGCACCCTCGCCCATTGGGGATCGATGGGAAAGAGATTCAGATTGCCAACGTAGAGCACACCCTCCGTCATCACCAGCGACGTCGGAACGATATGACCTTGCGATGCGGAGATGTCGATCACCTGCAGCACATGGCCCCCCGGTGTCACGGAGAACACCTGCCCATGGTTTGGCTCCACGGTGTAAAGGGAACCCTGATAGCTGATCATTCCGTACCACGTCCCATCCGGCTCATAGTCGTCCGAGCTCGTATATTTCGCGGGAAAGTTCACCAGCGCCTGGCTCATATTCGCCACATTCGTCCAGCTCCCTGTCTTCGTGTTCACCTTGATCACCGCGTTCGGAAAAGCTGTATTTCCATGCGAACACCCTCCCCCAGCCAAAACAGCATACAGATCCCCGTTCAGAAACGCGACGTCCCCGACCCCTAAGATGTCCGTCATGGAATCATGCGCCGAAGGCAGCCCCGAGGCCAGAGTAGTTACGTTCCCTTTCGTGTCGATCTTCGAGATACGAGCAGTCAGTCCGCCCGTGTAAGGCCCAACCGGTCCAGGAACCTGCGGGCATGTGCCGACCGTCGACGTCGTCCCGCCCAGCCCGGCCTCAGCAACATACAAAGTGCCGTCCGGCCCGAATACCAATCCCCTCGGCCCATCCAGCCCCGAGGCATAAATAGTTTCGTTAGGTGGCAACTGCTGTGCCAGTATCTGAACTCCCGACGCGCCGCCTGCAAGAGCCGCGGCACACAAAAACGACGATGTGATTCCAACTTGTCTCATGGCATCTCTCCTGGATGTAATGTCAACAGGCCGTGCCAGGCCAGCTTTCAGGCTTGGGTCTTCCAGTCACAGAAATAAGAGGAGCCCGCGAAAGGGTGCAGAATGCCGCACCCGGGCATCTGCGCTTCGAGGCAAACGGTCGAACTGGCCTTAGCCTGAGATCGTCCGCCTGTCAGCGCGGTAATCCTATACCTTGCCCGTGCTTCTGTCATTAAGTCACCCACTGACTCCTGCAAAAAACGCACCTCACCCAGCAACCGAGGCAGCCCCAAGCCCCGCATCCCAACTACTTTGACGACTGGGGAAGTAGTCCTCCTGCGTGATGGTGTCTCCCGCTTCTTCGAGCATGGCCGCTTTATTTCGGGATAGCGCAATACGTTCATACAGCTGGCTTTCGATTTGACGATTGAGTTGCCTCATAGACCAACCGGACCGCAGCGCCTCCGTTTCGTAGAACGCTCGTGCCTCGGGTCTTTTTACAGACAAAAGGCGAACATAACAGGACCAGGGAAGTGGGAAGGCAACTGCGGACGCGGCGAGGTCCGATGAAAGCGGGGCTAGGTTGTTCGGGGACGAAGGCGTTGCAGATTCTCTCGACACTGTCGAGAGAATCTGCTTTTCGGGCCATGCCACATAAAAAGCACGCATCTTCCATAGGTTAGGCTGACTGAATCCCCGGCCAAACTGCTGGGTCAAGTCCCGGGCGAGACGCTGGACCAGTTGCTCGCCGTAGTCCGCCCTCCTCTCTCCCCGCATCTCCCATTCCATAATGCGCCGCCCAATTTCCCGGTAGCTTGCCGTCATCAGGGCATTGACGCTGCGCGCCGATGCAGTTTGCGCCGCATGGAGAAGCGATACGCCGGTTCGCCGGTTCTGTACTGAACCAGAACGAAGACAACGAACTTCACGTTTATCTCGACAGCTTCGACGAGTGTCTGCTTCGGATAGAAACGGTGGCGGCGTTGCTGGCCGACGAGCTTCCGAAATACCAGCTCGACCGTATGAAGATCGCCGCTCGTGTCGACCGGTTCGGGAAGCCACGTCCCTAGATAGGAGTATGCAACAACTGGTTTGCCATCTGCTCTCTAGGAACCAACAACTACGAATGGAATTGTCTGATTCGAATAAAGCAGGTTCGAGCGATGGTCACCACTAAATCTTGAGTTTGCATGTACTGGACGCTCTCATCTTGTAGAGACACGATCTCGTACTGCTCGCATTTATCAAATCTGATTGTGAACCTATTTAAAACCTAGAGGAGAAATAATATGGCAAGTGAGTATGAGGTTCGTGGCAACAATGCGACAAGCGATGCGAGATTAGCAAGAATCGATCTGAAACTAGAGGCGATCGTCATTCCCGTCCCGGACGTCGACCGAGCAAAGGAATTCTACGGGCTCCTTGGGTGGAGGCTCGACGCAGACTTCCCGTTCGAGAACGGGTTTCGGGTGGTCCAATTCACGCCGCCCGGTTCAGGGTGCTCGGTCCAATTCGGCACGAAGATAACATCGGCCACGCCTGGTTCAGCCCAAGGCCTCTACCTGATCGTCTCCAGCATCGAAGCCGCGCGTGACCAACTCGTCGCTCAGGGTGCCAAGATCAGCGACGTCTTCCATGCGGGAACGCCCGGCGCTCAGTTTGAGCCTATTGGCGCGAGTGGGCGCCTTGACGGGCCTGCATCCGATCACGCCAGCTATAGCTCATTTGTCACGTTTAGTGATCCGGATGGTAACGCGTGGCTATTGCAAGAGGTCACCGCCCGATTGCCCGGTCGCATTGATCTGGCTAAAACGTCGTTCGCCTCAGTGAACGATCTTGCGACGGCACTTCGCCGTGCGGCGGCCGCTCATGGCCAACACGAGGAGCGTATTAAACATGCGGATACGGGCTGGCCGGATTGGTACGCCGAGTACATGGTGCGAGAGCAGGCTGGAGGCGAGCTGCCCCAATGAGAAACCGGAGGTATTGATCGATACCTCCGGTTCACGAAATTACGACAGTGCTTCTGGTGTTATCGCAAGCATTGAGCGCGTTCATAACATTCGGATTTAGAAACATCTCACCGCCTATGCCGACGCTCGGATGCATGGTGCTGAGCATTTTAAGGAGGTACTTCTATGAAACGAATCGCTCTCTCACTGGTTGCAGCGGCGATCGTAGCCGGTGTCCCTGTCTTAACACCTCGCGCATCTGGACACACCGGCGAAAAGATCGCTCCGATCCTTGGAATCACAATCCCTGACGGATATCGGGACTGGAAATTGATCTCCGTAGCCCACGAGGCGGGCGATCTCAACGACATTCGTGCCATCTTGGGCAACGATGTGGCGATCAAGGCTTATCGGGAAGAAAAGCTACCGTTTCCGGATGGCACAATTATTACCCGGCTGGCCTGGAAATACGTCCCGTCCGAAGAAAACAACAAAGTCTTCGGTCGGAAACAATCCTTCGTTGCCGGGTCTCCCACAAATGTTCAGTTCATGGTCAAGGATTCCAAAAGGTATTCCGCAACAGGAGGCTGGGGATTTGCTCAATTCACAAACGGTAAACCTCTAAATGAAGCGGAACCCAAGACCTGTTTTTCTTGCCATGAGCCTGCGAAAGCTCGGGACTTTATCTTCACTAATTACGCACCTTGAAAAACGAATCTGGCACTATTTTCTTTGGCCGCTCCACAAGTAACGAGAAGTCCGCTTCTCGGAAGTGATCCGTCTTTCTGTTCTCAACTGATGAGAACAGGGCAATTCACTCATTGACATATCGATAACAAAAACGCATTTCTCATTAGTGATTCGAGGCCAACACGATAACTTCCGGATCGCCCGTCAACCGGGAGGACATGCTATAGGTTCGAGGGCGACTGTGCGTCGCCTGGAGCTTGTAGTAGCTGTTCACGCGATGCGTAGTCCATGACGGCGCTCGCACCCATCCACAGTCGTAAAGCTCTGTCACATAGGCTCGGAATGAGCCAGATTGGTCACGCTGCATAGCCACCGTCGATGGTGAGAGTAGCTCCTGTGATGAATGCCGCCTCCGCACTGACTACATACGAGACCAGTCCAGCGATCTCATCATCCTTTCCAAGGCGACCGACGGGAATAAGTCCTTTGAGAAAGTCGACACGGGGTCCATCTGCAGGGGTCATATCGCTTCCCGTGGGTCCCGGCTGTACCGTATTGACTGTGATTCCGCGCGAGGCGAGGTCAATAGCCATCCCTTTCGCCAGTGCGGCTATCGCGCTCTTGGTCATGCAGTAGACGCTTGCCCCTGGATAGCCGATGCGATCCGCTGCTGTGCTGCCGATGACGACAATGCGGCCGCCGGCGACCATATGACGAGCAGCAGCCTGGGCAGCAACAAATGCTCCTCTGACATTGACAGCTACCATGTGATCAAAATCCTCTACCGTGAACGCATCGATCGTCCCACGCAACAGGATGCCTGCGCTATTGACCAAGATGTCCAGCTTTCCAAAGCTTTCGACCGCCAGCTCGACTGCTTTACGCACTGCTTCCACGTCGGCGCTGTCGGCCTTGATAGCTAAAGCTCGTCCACCTGCAGCCTTGATCGTCGCCTGTAGGCTTTCGGCCTTCTCGGGCGAGCTGGAATACGTGAACGCTACTATTGCACCTTCCTTTGCCAGTCTTCGCACGATTGCTGCTCCTATTCCTCGCGAGCCGCCTGTAATGAGTGCAACCTTTCCTGCAAGTGATCCTGAATTTGCCATACTGTTCTCCTCGCCCAGAATGAGCGTTGTTTTGTAGCGTTGGTTTTCGACTCATTGAGAGCAAGCGTCTACTGAGCTTGCCCGATAAGACCTTCTAGTTTTTTCCCTGGTTGCAGCGTCTCGATGATCTCGACGTAATGCACCTCTAGCCGGCGATATCGAATTCGCCAGCCTTGATCGGTTCGGACCAGATCGTCATGAAAGATGCAACCATCAAACAGGTGCCATGGAGTGCCAACATTCGTGCGACCCGAATGCGTCGCGAGAAGGTCGGTTCGTGCTTGGGCAGTGTCGCCCTCAATCTCCACAAGCGGAAGACCGAGCATGTGCTGCCATTTATGAAAGCTGCCGCTCATAAGCCCTGGACGCTCTGCGGCCCCGCGCATGATTTCGGCAAGCTGATGATAGGAGACCTTCTCCCCAAAAGCAGGTCCGGCCTGCGTGTAGTCAAGGACAGCGTCGGGTGTAAAAACCTTGCCCCAGTCCTCCACCGTTCCGCCCTGTTCTCCTTGATGATCGTCTTGTCCGGCCGCATAGCGTGCCAGAACATCCTGAATCTCGAAGCGGTCAAGAATATACTGAACATCGCGTTCTAAAGTTGCTGCGCTCATAGTTTGAAGTCTCCTCAACTGCACTTCCTCAACTATGCGCGAAGTGCGGACCACAAACAAGAAGGCACAAATATGTCAGTAACTGACTTAAGGAATACCGGAAGCGTAGAAGAAATTCTCGACTGGTGTGCTTCTTTGCCACCGGAAACCGAGAATCAGGCAAACGGCCTGATGAAGCGCATGTGCGATCGATGGTCCTTGCGCGTTCTAGGCGCGATTGGTCCGAAGGGTCCCGTCCGCTTCGCGGCCCTTGGACGGCGTCTCAATACAATCACGCAGAAGGTATTGACACGTACTCTTCGCAGCCTTGAGCATGATTGTCTTATCACACGCACCGTCTATCCAGAGGTTCCACCCCGGGTCGAATATGAATTGACTTCGAGCGGAAAGGAGCTTTTGCAGGCGATCTCGCCGTTGTTCGTATGGTATGTGCGTCACCTGGAACTCCATGGATTCATAGAAAGCAACAGCGATTATTCTAAGGACGGCGGGAGCCTCCTTGTCACGCCAGACCGGAACAAGCGTCCGCCTCGATCTGTCCAGAAGAACGCAATGCCTCGGCCGGCCTCATTAATCCGATGACGATGCCTCTTAACAAATCAAAGCGGGATCTCCCAATTTTTAGTTCTCGATTGGCGACAACAGTCAGTATGGAGTGACCGGCGCCGATGCGCTGATCGCGGGTTCAGCTGACTGACGCGACTGCCCCGCCGATCGCCTGGCATGGGACGCTTCAGGTGCTAGGAACACGCTACTTACTGCTGCGGCAGATCCTTATAGGGCATCACAAGATAGAGCTCAGTATGGCCGGGCAAGTGAGCGACGTAAGGCTGCCCCGTCGAACCGTCACGGCTGAACCCGGCCAGATCCTCATTGTGTGGAGTGATGATCATGACGTGAGGACCAACATGGTAGGTGTGGTCTTTGCCATGAGAACTTCCGTGCTGATCCTGTAGGCCTCACCACCGGCGCCCCAGATGAATTTACCTGGATGAGCTGGTGAGAGATAGACCTGTGGCTGAATATTGCCCAGACCATAATCCACACCATCCGTACCGTTCGTGGCTGGACGAGACTGGAGCTCCGATGAAAGTGCAGCAGGAACTGATGCGACATGCCTCCATCCAAACGACGATGAACATTTATGGACAGGCCATGTCTTCATCGAATAGAGAAGCGAATGGGAAGGTAGTCGAGATGGTGCTCAAGCCTGTTTTGGCGAGCGCCTAGATCGGCGATTTTCTTATTGGGAGATATTGGGAGTTTGTTCGAAGAGTCCGATCCTTGTAAGTGATTGAAAGGATTGGTTGCGGGGGTCTGCAATGCACCGAATTTGCTGTTGTTGCCCTTTATTTTGAGTATGGTACGACCTGCCGCGTAGCGGTTCAGGTATGTGTCATAACCGACCTGCAACGTCACCAATTAACCTTTCGCAAAAAATTCTAAACTTTGCCGCGCGGGGCCCCAACTCTTCCGTAGCTCAATCTGGTGTTCGCGTGCGCGATGCTACCCAGGAAGCGGAAGCCCACGATAAGAAATGGGAATTGGATCGACGGGAGCCCGATGCACAGGCCCACAGCGATCAGCCATACATAGGTAATCGCGTCCTCAAGGATGTGCGACCGGTCATCCGACCAGGACGTCATCTGATCTTCGGCATGGTGGAGGGAATGGATGCCGTACCACCACCCATATCGATGGGAGAGGCGATGGCGCCAATAGTCCGCGAGGTCGAGTATTACGAAACTCAGCAGGAAGACAAGTGGAGGCCACGGCAAGAGCCATAAAAGCGTCGGCATTGGAACTCCATGTGCGGACAGGAAGCCATCAAGTGTATGACGCAGCCAGTCATATTCGAAGAACGCGATGAGGGGGAACAAGACGGTTCGAACAAACAACGCGTAGGCAACGTCCGCCGCAATGGGGTGACGCTTCGGCCAGGCCGTAAGAGGCCAGAACCGCTCGAGCGGTGTACAGACCAAAAAGCTCAAAAGCAACTCAGCAAGGCCACAGCCTGCAAAGAACACCCACATTGTGAAGATGGAAACGCCATGACGAAGGGAACTCCTGCCGATCCTGTCTGACTAAAGAATGACGCCAATACCATACTGCCCTCCAACGTCGAGCCACGTTTACCAGGACGTCATCAAGGAGGGGATGCCAGCATTTTGCAGGGAACCTTCGCGCATCGGCAACGAACCCTCGATTCCTTCCGTCAAAACGAGAACCTCGTTCCAAGCTCAATCCGCCTGGCGGCCTCAGCTGCCAATGGCTGACCAAGACTCGACGATGAGACAACGGACCCGACGGCGGTAACGTTCGTGTGGTTCAGCAAATTAACGGCTCGGGCATTGAACGTGAGGGTCCGCACGTGGTCTTTATCGCCGAATTCGAAGGCGCGACTCAGGTTCGAGTACATGTGCACGATCACGGGCATCGTTCCCAGGTTTCGTGGAACGTTCCCATTTACCGTGTTGACCGTCATTAATCCAAACGGAGTCTGATAAGTGCCATTTCCTGTAGCCGAAGCAAAGGAAGGGCGGTCATTAAATGTGCCGTCACCGTTTGCGTCGACGCCCGTCGTGAGATTGTAGGGCGTACCGTAGTGCCAGTACACCTGCGTGGAGAGGACCAGTTTGAACGGAAATCTCAGATCGCTTTCGATAAGAGCGCCACTTGATTGCCAGTCCGGACGTGAGTATTCTCCCTGTTTGGAATACGTCGACTGTGGCGTTATGCCGATTGGCTGCGACGTCCCGCCATTGGATCGAAAGTTGCAGTTCCAAAGTCCAAGGTTTAATGTCCAGTGTTTATAGCTTTTCTGTTCAATTCCGGCCCAGAAGACGCTGCCACGGTTGTGCGCGGAGTTCTGAAACTCGAAGATATTCAAGTTCGGCGCTCCGGGTCGTGGCGCATTAAGGGCAGCGATGGGATCGGGCGCCGACCCAGTGCTCGAGGCAACATGGGGAGCATTGATGTTAGCCGTCAGCGGATCGCCCCACGCCGAGTACCAGGTGAACCAGACATCTGGATGCCAGTGATGGGGTAGATCACGCTCGAGCCCTACAGCAAGTTCACCTACGGGAATCTGTTCGTACGCATGCGGGAACTGCCAGCGTGTTCCCACCTGCGCCGACCCAGCGATCGGCACCAGGGGGACGGAATAGCTGGGCGAATACACGGTCGTTTGAGTTTGGCGGACACCGTTCAGCCGGTAAGCCTGGTCTGCGTCGGCAACATCGACGGGAACGTTGAAGATGCCGGCTCTAGCGTGGAGGGTCCAGCTCGATTTGCTGTCAGGTGACCACGCTGCGCCAAGCCTCGGACCGAAGTTCGCAAAGGTACCTGGCGTTGTCTGAAAGCTGTAGCGAAGGCCAGCCGTTACCGTCAATCGTGGTTGCAACTTGATCGTGTCTTCGGCGAATAGCCCCAATCTCCATTGGACATAGGGCACCAGTGGGTTTCCTGTTGTGATCTGGTAGGTGGTCGGTGTTCCGCCTGATAGGTGAGCCAGGGCACGTCGGTACTGTTCGAGCGGAGTAATCGTGATCGTCAGCCCGGTTGGATTGCCGCTGCTGTCGAGTTCAGGAGCAGCCCCGCCGCCAAAGACATAGGCGCCATTGAATGTATTCGGGTTGTAGTTGTGGACGAAGAGGCCAAGGGACTGTGCACCGATCTTGATCTGGTGCTTTCCACGCACGATCATGACATCGTCATCGATCTCCAGATCCCGCTCGCGGTCATTCAGATTCTGTGTAACCGCACCCCCGCTGGTGAAGTAGCCGGCAACCTGCAGTGAGGGGCTCAAAGAGTTTGGCGCATCTTCGGTCCGTTTCCAGGTGTAACCAATTCGGGTCTCATGCAGCGTGTTCTCGTTGACGGTATAGGTATTGGAAAAGCGCAGATCATATTCCGCGACGATACTTGAATAACCGGCATCGGAAGTAACGAAGCCACCAACGCCTTGGTTCGTACGGTTGTTCACATTCGCTGCATACGAGACGGTGGCAAGATTTTTCGGTCCCCACTGCATATCCGATCGGGCGGAAGCAATCCAGAGCCGTTGCGATGCGGGGACTGTTTGAAGTAGAGCGACTCCGTTTCCGTCCGATCCCAAATTGCCATTCGGTCCCAGTTGCAGCGCGTTGACGACATTGAACTCGTCGATATCCCGCTTCTCAAGGGCCAGAGCGAAGCCGCTCTTCTTCGCGAGGATCGGTCCACTCAACTCGAATCCGTAGCGCCTTCTTCCGGCTGGCGTCGCGGTAACAGAGAAGGGATCGGTGGCATTTAAGCTGCCATCGCTGTCGGTCAGGAAGAGAGCGCCATGAAATGAAGATGCTCCGGGTTTCGTGGTTATTTCGATACGGCCGCCCTGGGAATCTGGTTTTTCGTACTCGGGCGCAATGGGATCGGGGTTGACGCGGATCGAGGCGATGGAGCTTTTTGGAGGCATTGCGCTGCCATTCTGGAAGCCATCCACGACGACGTTGGCGGAGGTAGCGACGCCGCCGCCCGTCGAGGCCAAAAGCTGCAATTGCTGCAGGAGATCGTCCGGATCATCGGGTAGCTGGCGAATGTCGTCCTCGCTGAGAGTCGTTGTTCCAGCGCCTCTGCTTGTATCCAAAGCGACCGCAGCGTCTGCGTTCACCTGGACGTCAGACGTGACGGCTGCAATGGCCAGCTGTGGCGATACTCTAGCAATGGTTCCTGGTTGTGCAGCTGCTGTGACCGTCGTCGGCGTGAAGCCGTTCGCCTTGACCTGGAGCGACATGGAAGATCCAGGAACGCAGGCGAAATGAAAGGCGCCCGTTGCGTCTGAGAGGGCCTCTTCACCGTCCGGTGTCCGGATGCGGGCTCCGACGATAGCGGCGCCCGTTGGATCGTTCACCATCCCCTCGATACTTATGCCATTGAGGCAGGACTGCTGTGCCAGGCCGGACCTCGCATGCAGCAGAACAGAGCACGCGAACAGCACTACCGATCCTCGTGCACCTAAAGCTCTTCTAAAATGACCAAACATACAGTTGCCCTCGTAATGAGGGTCATGGAACCTGCTTCGCAATTCGAGAGATTTGCAGCTAAGCGCATAGATCTTGCAGGGAAGACGATACGGTCCCACCGCCCCAGAGGGCGGTGCTGATCTATCTACTTATGACTGACAGCCAGCAAGCTCTGCCAACCAAGCTTGCTCATGCGGAGCCGCTCACCGTTGATCAGAACAACGGCCCCCTCACCCCTGCCCTCCCGGAAGATCTCGGAGACTTTGCCGGCATTCACAATAACCGAGCGATGTATTCGAACAAACTTTTGCGGATCGAGCGTCTGAGCGAGGTCTTTGATGGTCTCCCGGATCATGTGACGCTTTGGACCGACATGAAGGCAGGCATAGTAGTCCGCTGCTTCAATCCAGTCGATATCGTCGACCGCAACGAAGATGTCCTTACTCCCGTTGGGCACGAGAAGCCTCTTCGGGTAATCGGATCGAGCCGAAAGGACTCGTTCGAGATCCGTAAGCACGGATTGCCATTGCTGCGGATCAATCGCAGAAGAGTGAGATGTAATGCGTTCCTTGACTCGCGCGAGGGTCGCCTGAAGCCGCGGCAGCTCGATGGGTTTGGTCAGATAATCAAGCGCATTCACCTCGAAGGCCTGAACGGCATATTGGTTGTGTGCTGTCACGAAGACCGTCGCGGGTCTCCTGTCCGCATCGATCTCTTCCATGACTTCGAAGCCGCCTCGGACGGGCATCTGAATATCAAGGAACAGCACATCAAACGTGGAGTGGTTGAGCGCAGCGATCACCTCCTTGCCGTTGCGGCATTCGGAAGTGATTGAGACATCAGGATCGTTTGCCAATAAGAGTCTCAGACGCTCTCGCGCCAGCGGTTCGTCATCGGCAATCAGGGCTCTCAGGCGCATACTTCGTATGGGATGGAGATCGCCACTTCAAATCCTCCCGCTTCCATAGGTGCCGCTTTCATCTCAAAGCGGTCCTGATAGAAGTGGTGGAGCCGCTCCCTCGTGTTTTTCAGTCCTATACCGTTTCCATTTTGCTTCAACGCTGGCACCCCCGGACCAGTATCCCGAATACGCAAGTGCAGGCTTGCCCCATCACGGCGGATCACGGTCTCGATCACGCCCTGATCTTCACAGTGCGCAATTCCATGCCGAATGGCATTTTCTACGATGGGTTGGAGAAGAAAGCTTGGCACTAATCCCGAGAGTGCTCCTTGTTCGATACGGATGTCCAACTGCAGTCTGTCGGCAAAACGGACACGTTCGATGGCGAGATAATTTTCTACAATTTCGAGTTCCTGCGAAAGAGGCACCTTCTGCGGCGTAGTTCTGGCCAGCGTGGTTTTCAAAATACTGTTCAGGTGCGTCAACATTTGTGCCGCCTCGCGCTGCCTGCCAAGTTCCACCAGCGTCGTGATTGCGTTCAAGGTATTGAATAAAAAGTGCGGCTCCATCTGCATCTGGAGTGCCTGTAGCTGGGCTGAAGCCAGTTGTCTCTGCAACTCTGAGGAATGGATGGCATCACGCTGAGAACGGATGTGGTACTGGATTGCTCCGATTACTCCGACAATGAAGCCATAGACGAGGATCTCGGTTCCAAAGCGGTTAAGTTCGATCAATCGATGCCAGTCCGCTTCTAAGGCACGAGCACGCTGTGCCGGGGCCACCATGTACCCAAGACTCCATAGGAGAATGAGATGAACGTATGCCGCCAACGGAGCGACGAATAGGTGAGCTATCGCAAGACGGGGAGAAAATGGTGTCATGGATGGCGATTCTTTCCCGATCCACCATAGAAGGCCTGCAAGCAGGCCCCACCATCCCCAAAGCATGACACCGTAAAGCAGCGATGGAAGGTGTGTGACGGAACTACACTCGCTAGCCGTCATAAGAGCGAGCACAGCCGTCACGGAGCAAATAACAAAATACGGAGTGGAAGGACCTGGTTGGTTCCTGCCATCACTGCCGGAGATGCTCGTCGCACGTCTGGACTCCGACGAAGATGATCTTGGGCTCAAGGAAGCTGCCATGTGGGTTCCTCCTGAATCTGACCTAGAGCGGTCATGCTTCCAGTGTTCATGAATCCCCACAAAAAGGGAAAGGTTTGCAGGGAATCCTGACAATCTTGCAGCGAACACGTCCTGAACGATGCTAGCTGACCGCGCTCTCCTGTCTAATTCAGGCCAATGCGCTCAATGAGCGAACAATACCTGCCTCAGTGAAGTTTTTGATTTTCAGTATCTAACTACGATAAAGTCAGGATTCTCTGCTCAGCCGCTATGTGCAGAGGTCAATGCGTCCGCATGTGCACGAATCCAAATTGGTCGCGGAAGAATGGTTGCAGGGATGTACCGATTGCAAAGCGGTTATGGTTGCAAAGGTAGGATTTGAACCTACGACCTTTGGGTTATGAGTGCCGCCGCTAGCAACGTATTGTCAGCGAGTTAGAAGGCATAGTCGGTAGTTTCAAAGAGCGCTAAGTAGTTGAACATACGATTAGCGATTTCTTTCGGTGGATTGGGATTGGGTTGGAGAACCCAAAGGTCGCTGGAACAGCAACTCTTGTAAGTGGATTCCCAAATGTCGTGACGTCTTGTTTCCAAAGAGCGCAACTTTGGATGGAAACGATCTTATCGCCGAGCTCGAAGGAGAGGGCAGGGAAGCGAATCCGCATCATTGACCTCTTTCATGCGATTACAGCAATGAGAGGCAACCGATTAAAACCAGTTGGAACAGACCGCTCTCTGTATCCCTCATTACACAGATTTTGCTGTTATTAGACCCTACGCACTTCAAACTTCAAGACGGGATCGAACCGCCGACGCCGGCCTTTTCAGGGCTGCCTAGCAACGCGGCTAACTGGTTTGGAATCAGCGCAAATGATTGATGAAAATAGTCTTACGGTGTAGTTAGCCTGGGACAGTTTAGGACGATTTAGGCTGTTTGCGACCGTACGATGGTCGTGCATTGGTCGCGCCGCGCCAACGTTCCATTGCTGATCCTCTGCCGTGAGTTCTGAGTGTCACGGCCTACCGGATACCGTTGAATCAACCGCTACAAGGAAGTCGGACCGGAAGCGCTCCTAGACTTCATGGCTGTTCTCACGCGAAGTCGGAGAGGACCGAGAACGCGATTGCTCCGTTATTTGATGGTGTACGCGCGCCACGTCCCTTACCGATCTGTACGAGATAGTTTTGCTCCGCCAGCTTCTTCACATGCACCTTGATGGTGTTGCGATTGGCTCTGGTCTCTCCCGCGATATTCAGGCCTCAGATCTCCTGTAAACGCGGATTCAACGAGTAGGTCCCGGTTAGCGTGGCTCTTGCAATGACGTGGCTGGCAAGTGCCGCTCGAACGTTAGCGCCAGTGGGGTCGCCATGCACTTCGAGATGAGGCACATCCAGTGCGTAAAGGGTGAAAACGTAATGGTGCAACAGGGTATCGTTCCAGGGCGGAGCGGGGCCATCGTAGCCGAAATAAGTCCCTTGCATGTTCGGGTCACCGGCGAACCAACTCGTGTAATCGTTGATTCCGTGACGCAAATTGTTCGGCGCTTCAGGCCCCGTTTTGCCCCGAGGTGTAACACCGTTGCTGTGACCTCCAGCGACGATCTCTCGAGCCTCTGCTGGGATATCCATGAGCGTCCAGTGGAAGAAGTCGACTCGTGGCAGAGATGCGGGCACCTCACGATCTTCCTTGTTAACGTCATCCGCCTGGCTCGGAACGTCACTGTCGTGACAGATGAGCACAAACGATTTAGTCCCTTCGGGCACTTCCGTCCATGCCAAATGAGGGTTACGGTTGCCGCTTAGAGCGACATGGGTGAGGGGTTCTATGACTGCGAAGGCAAATTCACCGGGAATTGCTGCACCGTCGTTGAAACTCTGGCTACTAATTTTCATCGTGAAACTCCTTTTGTTCGTCGGAATAGACAACTCTTGCCAACAAATTTCGATCTGCTCTTGCTTGCCGAACCGTGGTTCTGGGTGGTCGAATGGTAACGCCTAAGCTCAGTGCATGGCGGCACCTGCCTCTGTTTCTTCTGCGCTGGGGCGTCGCATGATGAAGGGCGCGGTACCAGCAGGAGCACCATCAATCCGAGTACCCAGAACGTATTTACGAAACTCAGCAGGTTTGCCTGAAGATCGACCTGCGCAGAGACTTGAGCGAGGGCGCGGTGGGACGCTTCTGCCACTCCGATGCCCATCGCCTTGAAACTCTCTGTCACAGCATATAGTTGACGCTGGAAAAACGGATTCGCATGATTGGTATGCGCCGCGAGCCCATTGCGGTGGATCTGGCTCTGACGCGTGATAAATGTGTTCAACAATGACACACCGATTGCGCCGCCGATGTTGCGCGTGAAGTTACTGATACCCGCCTATTCCCCAATCATGTGCAGCACGATCTCTCGTTTATGAGGACGTACTCGGTGTTCGAAGAGGTAGATGCCTTGCCAGGTACCCAACACGAGACTGCCATTCATAACCGGTATCGATAGCTGTACCTGGGTCAGTGCTGTTTTCAGATGAGCGGGCATATCGTCGGACCCTTCAGAGTTGTGATGGTATGGCCCATTCTCAGGTGCGAGCCGGTCGAAATAGTCTTTGATGTCTCGCGCACAGTGGGATCGGCATTCTCCTGAATCAAAAGCGAAGCCGACGTGTGTCGACAAAATACCGTGAGAAGGCCAGTTCGCATCTTTTGACGCCCTACCCATTCGCTAATAGTGGACGTAAACTCATAGAGCCCTGCGCCACGCGTCGAGATTTCGAGGTTGTGCGATGCCTGCGTCAACATTCTGCCCCCGCAATTTTTCAGTTATGCTGGAACCGATTCGAGTGTTTGGATGCTGATGTTTAGCCTAACGATCTCTCTAGTGGGAAGCGTCTCCCAAACTCGAGTAAGGAGCCGTTCATCGAGGTACAGCAATCCTTATGAAGACAAAAGACAATGGGCTGCTACGCCTGATCGCCATCTTCAAGCTGGTTAAAGCGGTCACGCTGATTGGGGTGGGTCTTGGCGCACTGCGCTTAGTCCACGACAACAACATTGGCGATTCTATGATGCACTTGGCCTCAAGAATCGGGCTCGATCCGGGAGGCCGCTATCTCGATCATGCCCTTGCCAGGATAATGAACCTTCCCCCAAAAGATTTCAGAGATCTCGGCATCGGCAGCTTTGTCTACGCAGCCCTATTCCTGACTGAGGGGACAGGACTGTGGCTTATGAAGCCTTGGGCCGAGTGGTTCACCGCAATAATTACGGGCTCACTTGTGCCGCTGGAGATCTTTGAGATTCACCGCCATCCTACCATCTCCAAAGTCATCATTCTTCTCCTGAATATGGCCGTCGTTGGCTACCTAATCGTAAGAATCCGCAAAGAGCGCTCCGAGCCCAACTGATCATGCAACTCACACCCCCGTACGGTGCTGAACAGATCAGGAGCGCTGTCCTCGCCAAAGCGGCATTCTATATAGAGTCTCGATGAGTCTTTTGTGTTTATGAATATGACGTCGATGAGTGCATCGGCGATTTCGCGCCAACTGAGAATACTAGGCTGGTCAATGACGAGAGCGCATTTGCCGCGACTCACGCTGATGTCGTCTTGTGTCGCCGAAGGGGTCGGCCGCTGCCAACCCCTTCTCAGTTTGGATAACAAGCTGCCTTCTGGATAGCTTATGACTCGGCGTCCGTTGAAAAGGCAACGTCTTTCTGCGCCTCGAGAGCCGCCAGACGTTTCGTGAGGACGTCGTGGATTCCCGTATACGCATCGCTCCCCAGTACGAGGCGTTTCGGAGCCTCAGCCTGATCGACACTATTTATGACAGCCTGCATCATCCTGGTGGGATCGCCTGGAGGAATGTAGTTTCCGCTTCCGAGACGGGTTCCGGTTTGTCGGGCTGGCGTGCCTTCATACGCCGGTGAAGCCGGCGCGTGCAGCAGACGGCCCTCATCGAAGATCGATGTACGTCCGCCGCCCGGTTCGACGATGGTGGTCTGAATGTGAAACGGCGAAAGCTCTTGCGTGAGGGCTTCGCAAAGACCCTCGATGCCCCATTTGCTCACATGGTAGATCGACATGCCTGGAACGGCGATCTGGCCTCCGATGCTGGACATCTGGATGATGCGGCCGCCCTTTTGCTTGCGCAAATGGGGCAGCGCAGCGCGGATCACCTGGATGGAGCCCATCAGGTTGGTGTTGAGCTGATGATGTAGCTGCTCATCGGTGAGCTCTTCGGCCGCCCCGATGACGGCATAACCGGCATTGTTCATGATCACGTCAATCCGCCCAAAGTGCTGAAACGCGGCATCGATCACCTTGCGAATGGCTGGGTTGTCTGTTACGTCCAGCGATGCCAGCCAGAGCTGTTCGCTGTAGCGCTTTTTCAGGTCGTCCAGTTGCTCCAACTTGCGAGCTGTTCCTGCAACTCGGTCCCCGCGCTGCAGAAGTAGTTCGGTAATGACGCGGCCAAAGCCGGTATTCACCCCCGTAATGAACCATGTTTGCTGTGCCAAAACTTACACCCTCCTCGGTGCTTGTTTCAAAGTAGGCGCAGGAGCTGGTAAAGCGGTAGACTGAAACCGTACGATTCTTGCACAATACTCTCATGTTGGGCGCCCCCCTATATATGGCTTATCAGACAGCAAATTCTTCTGAAACGGACGAACGAGGACACATTTTATTGTCAGAACTACGTACCCTGCTCATGCGACAGGCCGCAGAACCGTTTCGATCTACACTGGT
>Ga0302220_10001126_pt1 | contig 21149 bp, 16 predicted proteins | sample II_Palsa_E1_3_FD_194572 | JGI IMG/M metagenome (GOLD analysis project Ga0302220, IMG submission 194572) | Peat permafrost microbial communities from Stordalen Mire near Abisko, Sweden - II_Palsa_E1_3 | ecosystem: Environmental > Terrestrial > Soil > Palsa > Peat permafrost | place: Sweden...
CGCAAACAGCATTGCGCCCGGCGTGTACTTTGCGCTGAAGCGATCGATCAGTCGGGCTGTCGGGGCTTTCGATCCCTGTGCCTCCTCAACCATTTGAATAATGCGGGCGATCGTGTTATCAGCAGCGATGCGTGTAATCTCGACTCGCAACTCTCCATTCGCGTTGATGCTGCCGGCGAACACGCGTGCTCCAGCTTCTTTGGGCACCGGTACGGACTCACCCGTTATCGGTGCCTCATCTACTTGGGATATTCCGTCGATCACTCGGCCGTCAGACGGCACGCGATCGCCAGGGCGCACGATCACAATGTCTCCGACCAGCAAGTCTTCAGCCGATACTTTTTCGAGCTTGCCATCCCGGTCGCGCAGTGCCTCGCGAGGCGTCAGGTTCATTAATGATTCGATCGCGCTGCGCGCCCGGCCGGCCGCAATCGTTTCGAGCAATTCGCCGACCGCGAACAGAAAGATGACAACGGCAGCCTCTTGCGCCGCACCGATTGCAACAGCACCGAGCGCCGCCACCGACATGAGCGTCTCGATGCTGAACGGGGTACCGGAAATTGCACCCGCATAGACCCGCTTTAACACCGGAACAATACTGACCAGCGCCGCGATCGAATACGCCCATTGCCCTACCTGCGGGTCGATTTGGGCCAAAGCGAACGCGGTCGCGAACATCGCACCCGTGAACAGCGCAAGTCGCCCTTTCCGGGTACGCCACCATGTCGGCGCGTTGGGCTCATCTGCGTCCGCTGCCGCCGAGGATTTACGTTGTGCGTTCGATAACGGGGTAAAGCCAAGCGCCTTGATCCTGGTCTCAATGCTTTCCGGCGACGTACGATCTCCGTCGAGCGTAAGGCTCAGGCTCTCCTGAGCGTAACTCACGTTGATATCACTGACGCCCGGCAGTCGCTTCATTGCGTTCTCGATCTTGACCGCGCAGGCTCCGCAATCCATTCCCTCGATCCGAAGTTTAAAAGTGCTCGGACTTGCCATTGGGTAACCTCGACAAACTTCATATTGAGCACTAGCATAGACCCTGTAGTAACTAGAGGGTCAAGGAATGGATTCATCGGTTTTGACGATCGGTCATCTGGCAAAACAGACAGGCACGAAGGTAGAAACGATCCGGTTTTATGAAAAGATCGGTGTGTTACCGCAACCTGAACGCACAGGCGGCAACTATCGCGCCTACGATATCTCCCACCTCAACCGGCTGGGGTTCATCCGGCGGGCTCGAGAGTTGGGCTTCTCACTCGACCAGGTGCGCGAGCTTTTGTCGGTCGCAGATGACCGAACGCAGTCGTGTGCTGCGATCGACGCGATCGCCAATGAGCACCGCCGCGACGTCGAGCGAAAGATAGCTGATCTCCAAGCGCTGAAGGTCGAACTGGACAGTTTGATTGATCAATGCAGCTGCGGCACAGTCGCCGAGTGCCGAATCATCGAATCGCTTTCGCCGACCGTGTAGTTGCAGGCCTGGTTGCTACACGACGCCTGGCTTAAAGCTATGAACTCCGTCTGGCTGTGGTGTGCGGAGCCGCGAATGTCTCTTAACTGGAAAGCCGAACGGCCCGAACAATCCATCAAGCGCGGGTCGCCGCGATCGCGGTACGTGGCCGCAGCGTTGCCATGACCAGATACATGCCGCCGCCGATCGCCACCCCGAAGAACCAGCCATAGGTATTCCACCAGGCCGGCAGCAGGTTGGTGAAGTTGGGCAAGAAGGTCGAAAACACGCTGCCGACCGCCGCGGCGACCACCGCGTTGATATTCCAGCCGCCTTCGTAGCGGTACTCGCCGTGCTCCTGGTAGAGCTCCGCGACGTTGATGTTGCCCTTGGCCACTAGATAGTAGTCCACCAGGATGATCCCCAGCAGCGGGCCCATCGTGGCGCCTATGGCGTTGACGAAGTGCGCGGCGTTGCCTTCCCACGGCGCGAACGGGTAGAGCACCAGGGCGATGGCCGCGGCAATATAGCCGCCCCTCTTGAAGCTGATCTGCTTGGGGAACGTGTTGGAGATGTCGAACGCGGCCGAGACGAAATTGGCCACCACGTTAATGCCCAGCGTGGCGACTGCAAAAGTCAGCGCCGCGATGAGTGCCAGCACCCAACTGTCGAACTTCGCCGAGATCTGTTCGGGGTGCAGCATCACTTCGCCGTACACCTTGAAGGCGGCGATGGTGGTGACGCCCGCGACCAGCGAGAACGCGATCAGGTTGACCGGCAGTCCCCACAAATTGCCTTTCTTCACTGCGCTGCGGTTTTTCGCGTAGCGCGAGAAGTCGCAAAAGTTCAGGTATAGCGCCGCGAAGTAGGTGATCCAGGTCGCGCCCACTGCCATCAGCGCCCAGAACGAGCCGGGCTCACCACTGACGCCGGCGTCCTTGGTCTTATCGAGTAGCACGTCCATCGGAATGCCACTGCTGAATGAAAAGCCACCGGCCTTGACGCACAGGCCGATGGCCAGGATCAGCATCGCGACCCACACCGCCGGACCGGCCCAATCCTGGAATTTGCGGACCGTCTCCATGCCCTTCTGGATGATGAGCAACTGCAGGGCCCAGATGACCACGTAGCAGATCACCTCCAGTCCCGAGTGGCCCAGGAAGTGCGCGCCCTTGTGAAAGTCCATCAGGCTGTCGTTGCGGATCAGCAGCGCGACCATCGCGCTCGAAGCTGCTGCTGTCTGCGCGCCATACCAGAAGCAGGCCACCACGGCGCGCACCAGCGCCGCCAGGTTCGCCCCCCACACGCCAAAGGAGGCGCGCGCCAGCACGGGGTAAGGCACGCCGGTCTTCTCGCCAGCGTAGCCGATCAGGTTCATCAGCGCGAAGATCACCAGCGAGCCGATCCCTATCGCCAGCACAAAGTTGATAAAGCTGCCGCACAGAAGGAACAGGCTCGCGGCGAGGTAGTAGCCCCAAAGGCTGTGCACGTCCGAGGTCCACACGTTGAAGATGCTGAAGGCACCCCAGTTGCGCGTCCTGGCGGGCGCGAGATCGTCGTTGTAGAGGCCGGGGGAAGGATCGCGGATTTCCATCTGTCATCTCCTTTGCGTTCGTGGAACTGCGCACACACCGCCAGACGCCCCTAGGCAGAAATGCCTGCGCGTTTGAAACAAGCTGGGATGCAAGAACTGTAGGTAAGTTGTCGCACAGTTTCGAATGGGTTAACCCTGATGGGGATGCCTGAGGGCACAAGCCAAACACCCGATCCCACGCCCCATAAGCGCCATCGCAGGTTCGTCGTTGCTGTACACGCGAGCGTTCTGTGGAAGTATCAATGCTCAAGTGAAGCACTGCACGAAGTCGCTGCTCGGTTGGACGATGTTTCGCAGCGTAAGACCGCCATGTCCCGCCGGATTCGAGGTTTAGCGAGGGGTGCTTGCCGCCGTTTCGGCGAGAGCAAGTTTGCGAACTACCTCGTGTTCACGGCGTCCAGGAACGCTCTTGATCGACGCGATAGCAAGACGAAGTCGGACCGGACATATGAGTGCCCGACAATTGAGTCGGCAAGTCGTCATTTCCGAGGATCAATGACCAAGACCGCTCGCGGCGACCTGCTGCTCCACGAACTGAGCGAACAGCGCATGCAGACGCGTTGTCGGATGAATGTCGTCGGCGAAGATGTACGTCTGGTCGGCATTGGGCGTTGCGTAGGTAGCCGGCGAGCACAGCAACGACGTGTCATCGGGCGTTTTCGAAGGGTCGCAGGCGGTGCTGGTGTTGGACACGGCAAAGCCATTCGCCTGAAAGTTCGCAATGATCTGATCCGCCCATGTATAAGCATCGATCTGGATCACCTTGCCTTGAAGGCCATCGGCCTGCAAGGCAGCGTTCAGGTCATTGTTGAACAGTTGCGATAACTGAGTCAGGTTTGCCCCGCCGTCGGACGAAGTAATGCCCTTGGGCGTCAGTCCGATGTTCGGGACATTGACCACTACGACATGAGTGGCGCCGCCCTGGACAATCTGTCCGACAACTTGAGCCAAGGTGGTTGCCGCCGTCTGCACGGTCGGCGCCGCGGCCGGCAGCGACCCGGCGCGGAGCACGTCGTTAGCGCCAGCCCAGACCAGCACCAGTTGACCCGAGTTGAAGCTGCCGTGAGAAGCCAGATAGCTCGACACCTGCTGATTCACGGGCATTTCAATATTGCCGATCACGTCGGTGAGAAAGTCGTACTGGTTTGCCGGCGTTGCCACCGTGGCCCCGCCCTCCGCATAGCCGAGGCCACCTTGCGCACTCAATTCATGAGTGATGTCGATCGTGAACGCAGCGGTGAGCTTATCTCCGTAGTATTGCGCAACGTCCTGAGTCCACACTTGGCCCGGATTGGTCGTGAACCGCCCTCCGCCGACCGCGCTGGCGATCGGCGCGTAGGTCCCGACGTCCGACAAACTGTCGCCGAACGAGACAACCTGCAGATCAATGCCGCCCGGCGGGTTGGGCGCACCACTCGAGCCACTTCCACCTCCGCCGCATGAGGCAAGCAGCAACACCACCACGGCAAGAATTGCAGCGCGTACCCGGTCATTGCTTCCTTGCATAGATCCTCCCACGCTCACCGGCCGGGCAGCCGCCCTCGCGTGGCGGGCTTATCGCCAGCCATGCTGCACGTTGCTCTTGCCATATGCCCCTTCGCTCCATCGCTTAAGCAAAAAACATGCGCTATCTTCCTGATTGCCGACGGCTGGCTGTAGACGCTGGCACCGCAAGCCAACCCATCACCAAAATGCGCAGTTCATCCATCGTCTGCTTTGTCCAGCTCGTTGGCGCAAAATGGCACGGCCCGTACCAGCGGCGATGCCCCGTACGGATCCTCAATCACGAACGCAGGAGACAACCATGACTTTTGACGGTTCTGCCATCAAGGCGCTGCTGGACGACGCTGTCTCGAAGGGCGCTGTTCACGGCATTGCGGCAGTAGTAGTTGACCGCAGCGGCCCGCTGTTCCATCACGCCGCCGGCGAGGCAAGCCAACGCACGATGTTCCGCAACGCCTCGATGACGAAGGCGGTTGCCACCACGGCCGCACTGCAGTTCGTGGAGAAGGGGCTGCTGAGTCTTGATGCCACCGTCGAATCGATTTTGCCGGCGTTCGGTCAGTTGCAGGTGCTGGACGGCTTCGACGGCGACAAGCCACGCTTGCGCGCGCCTGCCAGCCACGCCACAGTGCGCCAACTGATGACTCACTCGGCCGGACTGGGCTACTTCTTCCTCAACGAGAAGTTGATGCGCTACCACCAGCTCACGGGTGAGCCCCACCCGCTCACGGGACTGAAGAGCAGTCTCTCGGTGCCGCTCGTCAACGATCCCGGCACTGTCTGGGAGTACGGCACCAACACCGACTGGCTCGGGCTCATTGTCGAGAAGCTATCGGGACAGAGTTTGGGCAGCTACCTCCAGCAGCACGTGTACGGGCCGCTCGGAATGACCGACTCGACATTCACGCCCAGCGCCGGGCAGCGCGGCCAGCTGCTGCGCGTGATGCAGCGCCAGACCGACGGCACGCTCGCGCCTTCAACAGTCGATCTGCCGCCAACCTCCGAATGGGACGCTGCCGGCCACGGGTCTTACGGAACGGTGCAGGACTACGGCCGCTTCGTGCAGGCATGGCTCGACGACGGTGCCGGCATCCTCGAACCGGCGACCGTGCAGATGGCGTTGCAGAACCACCTCGGGAGAATCGAGCTCCCCGAGCTGCTGAAGTCCGCGATGCCCGAACTGTCCAACGACGTGCCCGCAGCGCCAGTGCCGCAGGGCTGGGGGCTGGGTTTTCACCTCACGCTCGACGACGTGCCGGGCATGCGCAGCAACGGCACCGCCGACTGGGCCGGCGTTTTCAATTCCTACTATTGGATCGACCGCTCCAAGGGCATCGGCGGGGTGCTGATGACGCAGCTGCTGCCTTTTTTCGACATGCCTGTCGTCGAGACGCTCATTGGCTTCGAGACGGCGGTGTACCAGCAGGTGGGAGCGACCGTACCAGCGGCATGACGCCGAAACCGGCCTGGCTCATGGTCATGGCTTCGTGCTCGCGTCCTGGTCTCGGAACACCGCCTCTCCGGCGTCCGATACCTCGACCCACTTCTTGTCGGGCGCGGCGTCTGCCACGTAGCCGTCGTGCCAGTTCCACCACTTGTAGGTCGGGGTTTGAGGGTAGCCCTCCGGTGAGTCCTCCCAAGCCTCCTGGCGGCCAAGCGGCGTAATGTCGAGGTAGTTCCAGGTGCTCCCCATCTGCTCGTCGCCACGGCTGTTGATGAAGTAGGTGCGGAACACGCGGTCGCCGTCGCGGTAAAACACGTTCGTGCCGTGCCACTCGTCCACGCCGAAGTCAGCGTCGAAGCTGTCCGTGAGGGTGAACCACGGCATCTCCCAGCCCATCTGCGCCTTCAGCCGCGCGATGTCCGCCTGAGGCGCGCGCGAGACGAAGACGAGGGTCGTGTCACGGGCGTTCAGGTGCGCGAGGTGGGCAACCTGATCGGCCACCATGGAGCAGCCCCGGCAGGCGTGCTCGGGCCAGCCGAACACGCCCGGCTCGAAGAAGGCGCGGTAGACGATCAGCTGACGCCGGCCGTCGAACAGGTCGAGCAGGCTGGCCTTGCCCCCAGGCCCCTCGAACGCGTATGCCGTCTCCACGGCCATCCACGGCATGCGCCGGCGCTCGGCGGCGAGTGCGTCACGGGCGCGGGTGTGGGCCTTTTCCTTCACGAGCAGTTGCTCGCGCGCCGCCTTCCACGCCTGCGACGACACCACCGGTGGTGTATGCATGGCAGGCTGTCCGTCTTTCCGTCCGTTCTCGGTTGATGGGGTCATGGTTTTTGCACTCTCCTGGTGGGGACAAATTCCCGCGCTTCGCGACTAAAGCGCGCCTGCGCTCGCTGCTCATCGCTGGTTGTTGGCTGTGAGACAAGTCTGGCACCGGAAATCGAACGGCGGGAGTAACAAGTGCGGCGGTATTCCGATGGAGTCGCTGAGCGCAGCTTCGGCGTGGCTGATACCAATCTGCGTTATTGCCGCGAACTCGTGTCGATGCGCAAGGCACATTTGCTCCCGACACTAGGGAATGCCTACCATTGAGCCGCCGCCGTTCAGCGTCGTAGAATCGTGGCACATCGGCTTGGGGGCCCAGCAATGTGTCTGGCTTCTCGTTGCGAGTTAAACCGCGAATTTCACTGCGCTTTTCACCGCGCTTTTCGCCGCCATACCCGGCTGCGACCGGCGCAGCGGCGCCCGGCGTACCGACGCCCGGCGCTTTTTCGACCCGTCTCCCGCGATGAGGCAGGCGGCCGGCGCGCACTTGTCGGTAAATCCACTCCATGATCCCGCTCATTTCCGTCAAAAGGCTCAGCAAGCGCTTTCCCGGCGTAAGGGCGCTTCACGAAATCCAGTTCGAGCTGATGGCGGGTGAAGTCCACACGGTCATGGGCGAGAATGGTGCCGGCAAGTCGACGCTGATGAAAATCCTTGCTGGCGTCTACACCCGGGATTCCGGCGAAATCCTCTATGACGGCCAACCCGTCGACTTCTCAAGCCCGCGCGAGGCGCAGGCGATGGGCGTCTGCATCATTCATCAGGAACTCCAGTTGATGAACCATCTGAGCGTCGCCCAGAATATGTTCATCGGCCGCGAACCGCGCGGACGCCTCGGCCTGTTCCTCGACGAAGACAAGCTCAACGCGCAAGCGCGCGAGATTCTTGCCCGCATGCATGTAAATCTGGACCCGCGCGCGATTGTCGGCACCCTCACCGTCGCCAGCCAGCAGATGGTCGAGATCGCCAAGGCCTTGTCCTTCGATTCGCGCGTCCTGATCATGGACGAGCCCACCTCCGCGCTCAACGACGCCGAGATCGCCGAGCTCTTTCGCATCATCCGGGAACTGAAGAGCCGGGGCGTGGGCATCATCTATATCTCGCACAAGATGGACGAGCTGAAGCAGATTTCCGATCGCGTCACCGTGTTGCGTGACGGGGAATATGTAGCCACGGTCACCGCCCGCGACACCCGCGTCGAAGCGATCATCGGGATGATGGTAGGGCGAGCTTTGACCGACGCCGCGCCTTCTCGTAGCGTTGCAGGCACAGGCGAAGTCGCGCTCGAAGTAAAGAATCTGAACGCCGGCCCGCTGGTGAGGGACGTGAGCTTCGCGCTGCGCAAAGGCGAGATATTGGGCTTCGCGGGCCTGATGGGCGCCGGTCGAACCGAGGTTGCCCGAGCAGTGTTCGGCGCCGATCCGATCGAATCTGGCGAAATTCTGGTGAAAGGCGTGAAGGTGACGATCAGGACGCCGAGCGACGCGGTGGCACGCGGTATCGGCTATCTCTCGGAAGACCGCAAGCGCTTCGGCCTTGCAACCGGAATGGACGTCGAATCGAACATCGTGATGTCCAACCTGCGCAAATTCCTGTCGCTCAGCGTTTTCTTGCGCCGCGCCCAGATACGCCGGACAGCCACCCATTTCATCAGTCTGCTCGCCATTCGTACGCCCTCTGCAACGCAGGAAGTGCGGCTCCTCTCCGGCGGCAATCAGCAGAAAATTGTCATCGCCAAATGGCTCGAGCGCGACTGCGATGTGCTCTTCTTCGACGAGCCGACGCGCGGCATCGACGTCGGCGCCAAGAGCGAAATCTACAAGCTCCTGCGCTCGCTCGCGGACGAGGGCAAGGCGATCGTGATGATCTCTTCCGAACTGCCGGAGATCTTGCGCATGAGCGACCGGATCGTCGTGATGTGCGAGGGCCGCATTACCGGCGAACTCTCAGCCACGGAGGCGACGCAGGAGAGCATCATGCAACTGGCGACGCAGCGTGAAACCTTAAAAGCGGCATGAGTCTCTAGAGGAGAGGTTCGTTTCATGACACTGCCATCGGATACTTCGGCGCTGGGTAATCGGGGACGGGCGTCCGCCCTGAGAGCCCGCCTCTTCTCGCCGACCGCCTTGCAAAAGCTGCTCGCCTTCGGGAGCCTGGTCCTGCTGCTGGCCTTTTTCAGCTTCGCCTCGCCCGCCTTCATGCAGATGGACAACATGCTCGGGATCCTGCAGGCGACGGCGGTCAACGGCGTTCTGGCGATCGCTTGCACGTTCGTCATCATCACCGGCGGCATCGATTTGTCCGTCGGCACGTTGATGACTTTCACGGCCGTCATTTGCGGCGTGTTCCTGACGTACTGGCACTTGCCGATGTCGATCGGCGTGATTGCTGCGATTGGCACGGGCGCGCTTTGCGGGACCATTTCGGGCACCCTCACGGCGAAGATGAAGATACCGCCGTTCATTGCCACCCTGGGCATGATGCTGCTGCTCAAAGGGCTTTCGCTCGTCGTCTCGGCCGACAAGCCTATCTATTTCAGCGACACCGAGAACTTCTACAGGATCTCTCAGGATTCACTGATCGGCTATTTGATCCCGAGCCTGCCCATTCCGAACGCAGTGCTGATCCTGTTTTTCCTGGCGGTGGTGAGTTCGATCACGCTGAATCGCACGGCGCTTGGCCGCTACACCTTTGCGCTCGGCAGCAACGAAGAAGCGGTGCGCCTTTCCGGCGTGAATGTCGACCGATGGAAGATCGCGATTTACGGCCTGAGCGGGGCAATTTGCGGCGTCGCCGGGTTGCTCATCGCCTCGCGGCTGAATTCGGCCCAGCCGGCGCTAGGCCAAGGTTACGAACTCGAAGCGATCGCCGCCGTGGTCATTGGCGGGACTTCGCTCAGCGGCGGTTCGGGCACGATCCTGGGCACGATCATCGGCGCCTTCATCATGAGCGTGCTGACCAACGGACTGCGCATCATGTCGGTCGCTCAGGAATGGCAGATCGTGGTGACGGGTCTCATCATCATTCTCGCTGTCTATGCCGATATTTTGCGGCGCAAGAAAAGCTGACTGAAGCTGACGAAAGTGGACACTGCACAAGACAAGATCAAGAAAAGGGAGCGCCAAGGCTCCCCTAACGGCTGAAGCCTGATAGCCCACCTCAGGAGGAGAACCACCATGTTGAAAAGAAGACTCATCGGTGTCGTAGTCGGCGTTGGCGCGCTCATTGGCGGGACCAGTCTTGTGCGCGCGGACGAACCCTACATCCCGCTTATTTCGAAAGGCTTCCAGCACCAGTTCTGGCAGGCCGTCAAAGCCGGCGCGGAACAGTCGGCGAAGGCGCAGAACGTCAGGATCTCCTTCGAGGGTCCGGAAACCGAGGCCATGGTCGACAAGCAGATCGACATGCTCTCGGCCGCGCTCGCGAAGAAGCCACAGGCGATCGGCATTGCCGCGCTCGACAGCAAAGCAGCCATTCCGCTCTTGAAGCGGGCGCAGGCCGCCAAAATACCGGTCATCGCCTTCGACTCCGGCGTCGACAGCGACATTGCGCTCACGACCTGCGCGACGGACAACCTGGCCGCCGCCTCACTCGCCGCCGACAAGATGGCCGAGGCGATCGGCAATTCCGGTGAGGTCGGCCTGATCGTGCACGACCAGACCAGCCGTACCGGTGTTGATCGCCGAGACGGCTTCCTGAACGAGATGAAGGCGAAGCATCCGAACATCAAGATCGTGTCAGTCCAGTATGGCGGCGGCGACCATCTGAAGTCAGCGGAAATTGCCAAGACGATGATCCAGGCCAATCCCAATCTCAAGGGCATTTTCGGCTCGAATGAAGGCTCGGCGGAAGGTGCCGCGATCGGCGTCAAGGAATCAGGCAAAAAGCTCGTCCTGATTGGCTATGACTCCGGCAAGGAGCAGAAGGACGACATCAATTCGGGCCTGATGTTCGGCGCCATTACGCAGAACCCGATCGGTATCGGCAAATGCGTCGTCGACTCTGCGGTGAAGGCACTAAAGGGCGAAACGCTGCCCAAGAAAGTCGACACGGGCTTCTACTGGTACGACAAGAGCAACATTAACGATCCCAAGATCGCCGCCGTGCTCTACGATTGAGCGTCGCCGTCAAAGGCAGGGTCGTGGCTTCTTTCGACGCCACGACCCGTGTTGTTCATAGGTACAAGTCGATAGCTGTCGAAGAGGAGCATGTTCAGATGCCCACGATCACCAAGCTGTCCGTCCGGGACATCCGGTTTCCGACCTCGCGTTCGCTCGAAGGCTCCGACGCGATGAACGCCGCGCCGGATTACTCCGCCACCTACGTGACGCTCGAAACAGATTCGCCTGAAACACTCACGGGCCATGGCCTCACCTTCACCATCGGGCGCGGCAACGAGATCTGCGTGAGTGCGGTACACGCGCTTGCCCCGCTGGTCGTCGGTAAAACGCTCGAGGACATTGCAGCGGACATGGGCGCTTTCTGGCGCGCGCTGACCTCAGACAGCCAGTTGCGCTGGATCGGTCCAGACAAGGGGGCGATTCATCTGGCGACGGCGGCGGTCGTGAATGCGGCCTGGGACCTGTGGGCCAAATCGGAAGGCAAGCCGGTGTGGAAGCTGCTCGTCGACATGAGCCCCGAAGCGCTGGTGCGTTGCCTCGACTTCCGTTACGTGACCGATGCGATCACGCCGAACGAAGCCATCGCCATTTTGCACCGCCATGCAAAGACGAGGGGCGAGCGCGTGAAGGAGATGCTGGCGCACGGCTATCCGGCCTACACGACGTCGGCCGGCTGGCTCGGCTACGACGACGACAAGATCCGCCGGCTCGCCCGTGAGGGCGTCGCGCAGGGCTGGACGCACTTCAAGCAGAAGGTGGGCGGCAATCTCGAAGAAGATATGCGCCGGGCCCGCATCCTGCGCGAAGAAATCGGCGAAAACCGCAAGCTGATGATGGACGCGAACCAGGTATGGGATGTCGATGAAGCGGTCTCGAACATGCGGCGCCTGGCGCAATTCGATCCATGGTGGATCGAAGAACCTACGAGCCCCGACGACATCCTCGGCCACGCGGCCATCCGCCAACGGATTCGGCCGATTGGCGTGGCGACAGGCGAGCACTGCCATAACCGGGTGATGTTCAAGCAGTTGCTGCAGGCGCAGGCAATCGACTTCTGTCAGGTCGATAGTTGCCGCCTGGGCGGTCTGAACGAGGTGATCGTCGTCCTGCTGATGGCGGCCAAATTCGGCGTGCCCGTGTGTCCGCACGCGGGCGGTGTGGGTTTATGCGAGTACGTCCAGCACATTTCGCTGTTCGACTATATCTGCGTGTCGGCGTCGCTGGAAAACCGGGTGCTCGAGTACGTGGATCATCTGCATGAGCATTTCATCGATCCTGTCGTGATCCGCAACGGCCGCTACATGCCGCCGCAACGTCCCGGCTACAGCATCGAAATGCACGCGGCATCGCTCGATCAACATGACTTTCCCGGGGGTCCGGCCTGGCGGGCCTGAGCCGGTACGATGCAGCGGCAGCTAGCGCCAATTCAGATCCTGCGGGATTCGCTGGACGATGATCCCCGCCTTCCACGTACGCAATCGCGGAGGCGTGAATGACGCTCGTCGGCACGCTTGTCCAGACCTGCCGGGCGGCTGTGTCGTCGCTCGGACGTGAATTGCTGGCCTGGAAGCCGTCAAGGGAACGCGCGATGTTCGGGACGCAAGCGATGCTCTCGGTCGCCCTGTCGGTCGCGCTCGCAAACGCGTTGCATCTTTCGGACACGTGGTGGGCAGCAATCAGCGGTTTCGCGGTCATGCAAACGAGTTTCGCCGGCTCCGTGCAGCGCGCCGTCCATCGCATGATGGGCACGCTGATCGGTGCCGCGCTTGGAACCCTGGTGGGGCCCTGGATCGGCGACCGGCCGTGGCTGTTTGTGCCCGCATTGGGAGCGATCGGCGGCGTTGCGGTGTTCTACGCCAACGGGACCAGGTCAGCCTACGCCTGGGTTCTGGGTGGAGTGACCGCATTGATGGTGACTTACGAAGCGCATGGGCTCCTATCAGTCCGATCGACGGCATTGTTTGCAGCGCTGCGAGTCGCCGAGGTCATGGTTGGAACGCTCGCTTGCCTGCTGGTGGCGAGCGTATTTCACTTCGGACCGAAGTGGTATGGGAAGACCCGGCCGCCATCGGTGTTCGCAACGGCCGCCGAATCCGAGGCGCCTTCTGCTTCAACTCTGTCGCCATCGCTGGAATCTTTGCTCCCGACTCGCAGGCTGCTGTGCTTGCAGGGCGCACTGGCAATCGCAATCCTTGGCGCCCTTACCTATGTTTTGCATCTGCCAGGTTTCGCGCAAGCGATGGTCACGGCGATTGCGGTGCTGATACTCCCGGCAAGCTTGCCGGCAGGCGGCGCGCAGCAGCCAGTCATCGAAAAGATGGTGCACCGCGTGGCCGGCTGCTTGCTGGCCGGCGCGCTGGGTGTGGCGCTACTGCCCCTGATGCGGGGGCAGGCAATTCTGTGCATGCTCGCGCTGTCCGTCGGCGTGTGGACAGGATGTCACGTGCAGACGGGGCGAGAAGGAGCAAGCTATGTCGGCCGGCAATTCACTATCGCGTTCATCATGGTATTTGTGCAAGACCACCATTGGTCGGCCGATCGAATACCCGCGCTAATGCGGCTATCGGGCATTCTCACTGGAATCGTCGTGCTGGCAGCGGTGATCCTCGTGACTAGCAGGCTGCATTTACCGCCGTCTCTGAACGATGCAAACCGTTGAGACTCGTATTGGCTATTTGCACCCTGCCAATCCTTTTCCCAATTAGCAGTCGCTTGGCACTCGCTGATCTTTCGGAAAGTCAATTCAACGACCAGTACGATATAAACCGCACTGCGCTCCAGCAGTTGGTCTTGAATCTGAAGTGCCGGACTCGCGAGACTCCAACCAGTCAACAGCGGATCACCCTATTTGTCTTTTGAGTTGATCGCACTCGTGCAATCAACCGCGGATCAGCGTGGCTTGAAAGCAGCTAATGGCTGCAATGCTTCCCTTTCTCCAAACGTTTGCCATTCCCGCATTACCCCACGGCCGTGAAGAGAATTTCTTTAGTAAGCACCTAAAGATTTTTGTCTTACAGCCGTTTACATGATGGCGCCATTGCGCGCACGGAGTATCCAAACCCAATCAACCAATGCGGAATCGAGAGTCCGCATTCAAAAAAATATAATGCACATGCAAACAAGATTACCTTTGATCATTTCCATGTTGGGTTCGTTTGCGCTCGCCGCGTGCGGTGGAGGCGGAGGAGGCAGCACGTCGAACGCACAAGCGGCGGCACCAGCCTCTTCAGCCAGCGCACCTGCAGTCGCGTCGGCGCCAGTGGCCGCATCGGTACCGGGTGGCGCATCAATACCGTCCGTGACGGGCGAGGCACTTCCCAGCCTGAGCGCCCCGCAGGCTGGCTCGACTGCTGCCACGGGCAATGGTTTCGAAGGTATCTGGACGCAACAATCGTCCACGTCCCGGGTGACGGCCCTAATCGACCCGTCGAACAACATCTCTTACACGAACGCTTTGTTTTCTCTCGTTACCTCCATGTTCTTCGGAACGGTGACGACCGCTGCGCCGAACTGGACCTTGACAAGCGGCTTTGAGACCTTGAGCAATTTTCGCTATCCGGCTAGCTTGGGAAGCGGAACGTTCACAGCGAACCAGACCTTGACTGGCAGCTACGTGGCGAATAACAGCACGGTGAACCTGTCCTTGAACTACGACCCGGCCAATGCACTCGCGGTCGACCAATCGAGCGTTGCGGGTACGTGGACACAAAGCGTGACAACCATGACGGTCGACAATGCGGGCGGCTTCACGGGCTCGTTTCTCGGCTGCGGTGTCGCGGGCACGCTGGCGCTGACCACGCCGGGCTCGAGCAAGAACCTTTACACGATGACCGTGAGCGGCACGACGACCTCCTGCACGTTGCGTTCAGGGGTGACCTACACGGGTAACGCAGCGATCACCTTCCTGCCCGTTTCCGGCAGCACGACGCTATACGAGCGGACGATCGTCTATCACGTCAAGGCAGCCGACAACTCGGTGATCGCCTCCGGTCAGTTGGCGAAGCAGTAAGCCGGTTTGAGCCACGGCACGCGTGAGCTAGCCGTGGCTTACTCCCGGTCAGAGCTGCTTCGCAGGATTGGTCTGTTGCGCGGTCGCCGGCTGTTGCGGCGCCACCGGCTGATTGCGTGTCCAGTTGATAAATCCATTGAGCATCGGGTGAAACAGCGGATCGTCCAGGCCTGCCATGTTGAATGCGTTCATGTCGATCAGCAGAACCGTCTTTCCGGTGCTGGCATCAATGGCTTTTAGCGTTCCCTCGAAAGTGTAAGCCCCCTTGAACACTGCATTGGACTCAACGATCAGGAATGGCCCGATTTCTTTACTCAGGTTATTGAGTCCAACAAGATCCGACACGCTCGGAACCTTGCTACCCAGATTGCGTTCAATGACCATTTCCTGCAAATCATCCTTTGTCACGACCCGCTTGAAGGTGTGCATTTCCTTGAAAGCCGATACAAAGAAATCCACAAAGCGCGGGTTCGGGTGTTCGGCGTCGACCTTCAGGTAAATCATTTGTGTGTAAGCGGGGTCAAATTTTTCAGCGACGCGGACATCGGTGGGTTTGAGAACCGTATGGGTTGCATAAAGGCCCGATGCGGAGTCCGGCTTTTCGACATGCAGAGTTGTGTTGCATCCGGCAAGCAGTCCGGCAAGCAGCAGGCCTATAACGATACGAAGCATAAATTCCTCAAAATTAATTGTGTAATTGGCTGCTTATATATCGTCATAGGATTGAAAATCTTGAGATCTGGCGGACGAATTTTTGTAGTTCGTTCAGCGGTTTCAGATCACTTTCTTTGGCGGTTCACGATGACCGAGAGCGACGTACGGCATTCACGAATGCACCGCTCGTGCTGCCTGATTCATTCAAGTTGGACGTCCAGGGAATTGCTCGGAACGGTCTTTCCCGAGTGAGCCGATCATTCCCCTCCGTCATACCAATTCTGGTATCGCAAACACGAAATAACTGATTTGACCGCCATGAACCCCGGCGTTACGCTTCATTTCGGTACGTCCTGAATCACCCGACCGCGCGAAAACAGATAAGCACGGCAGTACCGAACACAAACACAACAATCGGAGACAAACATGAGACATGCTCGACGCGCAGCCATCGGTGCGCTGCTTGGTTCTGCGCTATTGCTGGGCGCAAGCCTGAGCGCCCACGCAGATGACAGCAAGATCACCCTGGGTTTCTCACAGGTCGGCGCGGAAAGCGCCTGGCGCACGGCCAATACCGTTTCTGTCAAAAGCGCGGCTAAAGACGCCGGCATCAATCTGAAATTCTCCGACGCCCAGCAAAAGCAGGAAAACCAGATCAAGGCGATCCGCTCGTATATTGCGCAGAAAGTCGATGTGATCGCGTTCTCCCCGGTCGTCGAATCCGGCTGGGAACCGGTACTGATCGAAGCTAAGAACGCCAAGATTCCGGTGATTCTCACCGACCGCAATATCGACGTTAAAGATACCTCGCTGTACGTGACCATGATCGGTTCGGACTTCCTCGAAGAAGGCCACCGCGCGGGCAAATGGCTCGAAGACCACTACAAGAACGACGCCGGTCCGATCAACATTGCCGAGTTGCAGGGCACGGTCGGTTCAGCGCCCGCCAACGATCGTCGCGCCGGACTGCTGGAAGTGATCAAGAACGATCCGAAGTTCAAGGTGATCGCTTCGCAAAGCGGCGACTTCACGCTCGCCGGTGGCAAGCAGGTCATGGAAGCCTTCATCAAGACCTACGGCAAGCAGATCAACGTGGTCTACGCCCATAACGACGACATGGCGCTCGGGGCAATCCAGGCGATGGAAGAAGCCGGCGTAAAACCCGGCAAGGACGTGACCGTGGTTTCGTTCGACGCCACCAAGGGCGGCTTCGAAGCGATGGTCGCGGGCAAGATCAATGTCGACGTGGAATGCAGTCCGCTGCTCGGACCGCAACTCATGACGGCGGTGAAAGAGGTGAAGGCGGGCAAAACCTTGCCCAAGCGCATCGTGACCGAAGAAACCATTTTCCCGATGAGCGTTGCAGCGCAAGTGCTGCCGCAGCGTAAGTACTGAGCCATCGACCAAGCCATCGCGGTCGCGGAGAGAACCCGTGGCAAGCGCGAGTCCGCCAATAAGCAATGACCACTGCAACGGCGGACTCGCGGTGAACTTTCAACCTCCCTTTTCGGCCTTCGTTCATGACCGGCTCGCCCATTCTTGAAACCATCGGCATCTCCAAGTCGTTCCCGGGCGTCAAGGCGTTGCAGAACGTGGACTTCAGTTTGTTTCCCGGGGAAATCCATACGCTGATGGGCCAGAACGGCGCTGGCAAATCGACCCTCATCAACGTACTCACCGGCGTCCATACCCACGATGCAGGCGAGATACGGCTGGGCGGCGACGTCGTTAATTTCGCGACCCCGCTCCACGCGGAAGCAGCCGGAATCAGGACGCTTTATCAGGAAGTGAACCTGTGCCCGAATCTGTCCGTCGCGGAAAACGTGTTCGCGGGGCGGCAGCCGAAACGGCATGGTGCTATCGACTGGAAGACCATTCATGCGCGTGCGGAAGCGGCGCTCGCCGACCTGAACGTTTTCCTCGATGTGACCAAATCACTCGATACCTATCCGATCGCCGTGCAGCAAATGGTCGCAATCGCGCGCGCGGTCTCGGTGGATGCGCGTGTGCTGATCCTCGATGAACCGACCTCGAGCCTGGACGACGGCGAAGTCGCGCGGCTCTTCGACGTGCTGCGCACGCTCAAGCAATCGGGCATGGCGATCCTGTTCGTCACTCACTTTCTCGAGCAGACCTACGCGATATCGGATCGCATCACGGTCATGCGCAACGGTGAACGTGAAGGCCAATATCTCGCCCGCGATTTACCGGTGGAACTGCTCGTTTCGAAGATGGTGGGCCATGAACGGATGACCGAGCGGCTGAAACGCGCCGCCGACGAGCCGCCCGCGCATAAGGCTGCTGTCCCGCCGTTCTTCGAAATGCGCGGCAGCGGCCGGCGCGGTGTGATGAATCCTGTTGATATCGATGTACAGCCCGGGCAAATCCTCGGACTCGCTGGCCTGCTCGGTTCCGGCCGCACCGAAACCGCCCGCCTCCTGTTCGGCGCGGAGCGGGCGGACGCGGGCGCCATGTCTATCGACGGCAAGCCGGTAAAGCTTCGTTCTCCTCGCGATGCAGTGCGTCGCGGCATAGGGTATTGCCCGGAGGACCGGAAGAAGGAAGGTATCGTCGCGGATCTTTCCATACGAGAGAACATCATTCTCGCGCTGCAAGTGCAACGCGGCTGGTGGCGCGTCATACGCAAGGCGAAACAGCGCCAGATAGCGGACGACTATATCAAGCGCCTGGACATCAAGGCACCCGACGCTGAACAGCCGATCGGACTTTTGTCGGGCGGCAACCAGCAGAAGGTCCTGCTCGCGCGCTGGCTTGCGACAGAACCCAAGATGCTGATCCTCGATGAACCCACGCGCGGCATCGACGTCGCGGCCAAATTCGAAATCATGGATCGTGTGCTGGCGCTGTGTGCGAAAGGGCTCGCCATTGTCTTCATCTCTTCCGAGGTGAGCGAGGTCGTGCGCGTGAGCCATCGGATTGCAGTGTTACGCGACCGGCGCAAGGTGGCGGAGGTCGAGGGGCACGCGGCATCGGAAGATCAGGTGTATCGACTCATTGCGGGAGGCAGCCGATGAACCGGATCAAAGCCGCATTGCAACATCCGCTCGTATGGCCGGTGCTCACGCTCGTGCTGCTGATCCTGCTCGACCTGAGCCAGAACGCGCACTTCCTCGCAATCACGGTGCTCGACGGCCACTGGTTCGGCGCGCCTGTCGATATCCTTAATCGTGCCGCCCCCCTCGTGCTCGTCTCGCTCGGCATGACGCTTGTGATTGCGACACGGGGCATTGATATTTCCGTCGGCGCGGTCGTTGCAATCGCCGGTGCGGCAGCCGCCAGCATCCTGGCCGACGATCCTTCGCGGGTCGGTGAAGCACTCGCCGCAGCACTCGCAGTGGGTGTGCTCGCCGGCATGTGGAATGGCGTGCTGGTGGCGTTCGTCGGCATGCAGCCGATCATCGCCACGCTGATCCTGATGGTGGCCGGCCGCGGCGTCGCGCAACTGCTCACGGGCGGCCAGATCATTCCGATCGGCGCACCCGGATACCTCATCGTGGGCGGCGGTTATCTGGCGCGCATTCCGTGTTCGGTATGGGTCGCGATCGGGGCAATCGCGGCGACCGCGCTGCTCATGAATCGCACCGCACTCGGTATGTTCATCCGCGCGATCGGGATCAATCCGGTGGCCACGAAGCTGGTCGGCTTGCGCTCCAGTGCGATCGTGTTCGGCGTCTATACCTTCTCCGGACTGACGGCGGCTATCGCAGGCATTCTGATCAGCTCCAATGTGCGCAGCGCTGATGGCAACAACGCCGGATTGTTGCTCGAACTCGATGCGATCCTTGCTGTCACGCTCGGCGGCACGTCGCTGCTCGGCGGAAGGTTCAGCCTCGCGGGCACCGTGCTCGGTGCATTGATCATCCAGACGCTGACCTACACCACGTACTCCATCGGTGTGCCGCCTGAAGCCACGCTCGTCGTGAAGGCAGCGGTGGTGCTGGTAGTGAGCGTGATCCAGTCGGCCACTGCCCGCACGGTCATCATGCGGCAACTGAAACGCGCCTTTCCCTACGCCCTGAAAAAGCCCCTTGCCGAGGCAGTAAAATGAGGAACCTTTTCGACCGCCTGGTCGATCCGCGCACCCTGCCGATCGTCGTCACCATCGTGTTATTCATCGCGCTTTTCGGCTTCGGTTCGGTGATGTACACCGGATTTTTCTCGCTGCAGGTGCTGCTTGGCTTGCTCGTGGACAACGCGTTCCTGCTGATCGTCGCGATCGGCATGACATTTGTGATCGTATCGGGCGGGATCGACTTGTCGGTGGGATCGGTCGTCGCGTTGACCACCATCCTCTGCGCCGTATTCGCTGAACACCTGCATTGGCCGATATGGGTGATCGTGCCGCTCGTGCTCATGCTGGGCGCGTTGTACGGCGCAGCGATGGGCGCGCTGATCCACTTCTTCAAACTGCAGCCGTTCATTGTCACGCTGGCGGGCATGTTCCTCGCACGCGGCGCGTGTTTCCTGATCACCACGCAGTCGATCACCATCAACGACCCGAGCTTTCATGCGCTGTCGGGCTTTCACATCGATATTCGCGGCGCATCGCTCACGGCCGGCGGCCTGATCGCCATCGCGACGCTGCTGCTCGCCATCTTCGTCGCGCACTTCACGCGCTTCGGGCGCAACGTCTACGCAGTCGGCGGCAACGAACGTTCCGCCTTGCTGATGGGGCTGCCCGTGGCACGCACGAAGGTCGGCGTCTATGCGTTAAGCGGCTTCTGTTCGGCGCTGGGCGGCGTGGTGTTCACGCTGTACGTGCTCTCCGGCTATGGCTTGCAGGGCCAGGGCATGGAACTCGATGCGATCGCCGCCACGGTCATCGGCGGAACCTTGCTCACGGGCGGGGTGGGTTATGTGATTGGATCGGTCTTCGGCGTCGGCATTCTCGGGACCATCCAGACGCTCATCACGTTCGACGGCACGCTGAGCTCGTGGTGGACCCGCATCGTCATAGGAGCCCTTCTGTGCGCGTTCTGCCTGTTGCAGCGTGTGATCGAACGACATGCGGCGCGGCGCAAATCGGATGGGACGGCATCGGGTGAACGAGCGAGGTCGAAGCTGAAGCGACGAGATGCGGCGCGGCAACACGATGCTGCGAACAAGGCTGACCCCGTTGCGCTGGGGTCCCGGACTTGATGTGTCCTCCAAGGACCGCCCTTGCATGTTCTATGAAACGGATAAGTCAGCGCGCATGGCGCAATCACCAGACAGGTCTCGAACGCACCGCACGTTGGTGCAAATAAAGTCTTGAAATAGCAAACGAATAGCACACAGTAAGGAAAAATCGATGTCAGACGCAAAACGCCCGCTGCGCTCCGCCCAATGGTTCGGCACAGCCGACAAGAACGGTTTCATGTACCGAAGCTGGATGAAAAACCAGGGCATTCCTGATCACGAGTTCCAGGGCAAGCCGATCATCGGCATTTGCAATACGTGGTCTGAACTCACGCCCTGCAACGCGCATTTCAGGAAGCTCGCCGAGCATGTGAAGCGCGGCGTATTCGAAGCGGGCGGATTCCCGGTCG
>Ga0302220_10001127_pt1 | contig 21135 bp, 13 predicted proteins | sample II_Palsa_E1_3_FD_194572 | JGI IMG/M metagenome (GOLD analysis project Ga0302220, IMG submission 194572) | Peat permafrost microbial communities from Stordalen Mire near Abisko, Sweden - II_Palsa_E1_3 | ecosystem: Environmental > Terrestrial > Soil > Palsa > Peat permafrost | place: Sweden...
GAACTGATCGCACCGGACATTCATATGACGGGCGGCACGGCCAGTCTGATCGTCTCGCTGACGCAGATCGGCTACGCCTTGGGACTGTTCTTCCTCGTCCCGCTCGGCGACCTGCTGGAAAACCGCAAGCTGATGATTACAACGGCGCTCGTCGCCATCGTCAGTCTCGCGCTGGCTGCCGTGACGCGTCAGCCGAGCGCGTTTCTGGCTATCTCGCTGCTGGTCGGCTTCAGTTCGGTTGCCGTGCAGATCCTGATTCCGCTGGCGGCGCACCTGGCGCCCGACGAAACGCGTGGCCGTGTGGTCGGCAACATCATGAGTGGCCTGCTGCTCGGCATCCTGCTGTCGCGGCCGATTTCGAGCGTAGTGGCCGGCCATTTCGGCTGGCGCGTGGTGTTCGGCTCGGCCGCTGTCGTGATGGCGGTCGTGACGACCGTGCTCGCGCTGACGATTCCGCCGCGGCAACCCTCGCACCAGGCGACCTACTTCCAGTTGATCCATTCGCTCGGCGAACTGGTCACTACCTTACCCGTGCTGCGTCATCGCTCGCTGTACCAAGGCTTGATGTTCGCTACCTTCAGCCTCTTCTGGACCACCGTGCCGATCGAACTGACGCGCCATTACGGGCTGTCGCAGAACGGTATCGCGCTGTTCGCTCTGGTCGGCGCGATTGGCGCCACCTCCGCACCGATCGCAGGACGGCTTGCCGATGCGGGCCACTCCGTCAGCGCGACGCTGGTCGCGCTAGTGATCGCCGCGCTCGCCTTTACACCCTCGCTGATTCATCCTGCGTGGGGCGTGGGCGGTCTCGTCGTCACCGGTGTCGTACTCGACTTCGCCGCGCAAATGAACATGGTGATCGGCCAACGTGCGATCTACGGCCTGCATGCGGCAAGCCGCAATCGTCTGAATGCCCTGTATATGACGAGCATTTTCATCGGCGGCGCGATCGGCTCATCGCTTGCGAGCACGCTGTATGAGCACGGCGGCTGGACCTTGACCGCCATCGTCGCGAGCGTGTTTCCGCTGCTCGCGCTGCTTCATTACCTCGCGATCGGCAAGCCAGTTGCGCTCGCAATGGCCTGACTGGCAACAGCACACGTCGCTTTACCAGGACGAATACCCCGGGCACAGCACGGACCAGGCACAAGGGATGCTGATACAACGTTGATGAGCGTGCCGGAAGCTTCGCTTGCCGGCCCCTCGACGCAAAATCCACCCGGTCCGAGACCAACTGACGGCAACTGCGGGCCAAATCAAGGTAGGATTATCGACTGCTCTCAATCTGCCCCGCCGCCAGGAATCTCATGCCGAGCCAACATGCCGCCAGCGTCTCGCTGACCGAATCCCCGCGCCAATACGCCGTCTTGCGGACTGCACGATGACTACGCCGGCCCGATTTCCGATTGTCGGCATCGGCGCCTCGGCGGGGGGTATCGAGGCGCTTGAAGGGTTTTTCCGCGGCATGCCCGAAGAGCCGGAATTGGCCCTCGTGATCGTTACGCACCTCGGCCCCGCGCGCGACAGCCTTTTGTCCGAGATCGTGGCGCGCTATACCCCTATGCCGGTGCATGTGGTGGTGGACGGCGAGCCGGTCCAAAAGAATCATGTCTACGTGCTGCCCTCGGACGTCATGCTTGGCGTCGAAAAGGGCCATCTGCGTCTCCATCCGCAAAACGCGTTGCACCGCGAACGCAAACCGATCGATTTGTTTTTTAGCTCGCTCGCCGAAGACCAGGGCGAGTTGGCGGTGTGCGTGGTGTTGTCCGGCGGTGACTCGGACGGCACGCTCGGCGTAAAAGCCGTCAAGGAAAACGGCGGCCTGACGCTGGCGCAGGTTGCCGACGGTTTCGGGCCGCAACACCCCGACATGCCGGATAGCGCCATCGCCACCGGGCTCGTCGACTACGCGCTGCCGGTCGAGGCAATGGGCCAAAAGCTGGCGGAGTTTGCCCGCAGCGCCTACGTGCTGGACGACACGGCGTTTAGCGCCAGCGCCCAGGAAGAGCTGCAGAAGATCGAACATGCACAGGCGGAGATTTACGGCATTTTGCGCGGGCAGATCGGCCACGACTTCAGCGGCTACAAGTCCAAGACCTTCATGCGACGCGTGCAGCGGCGGATGCAGGTGGTACAGATCAACAATCTGGAAGCGTATGTCGCACACCTGCGCGATCATCAGCAGGAGGTCAACGCGCTATTCCGCGATCTGCTGATCAACGTGACTAACTTCTTTCGCGACGGCGGCGCGTTCGACGCGCTCGCCGAACTGGTCGTACCCAAGCTCTTCGAGACGCGCAGCGTCGACGATACCGTGCGTATCTGGGTTCCCGGCTGCGCCACCGGAGAAGAAGTCTATTCGCTCGCCATCCTGCTGCGCGAGCATATGGACCAACTCGCGGTCGTGCCGCGCGTGCAGATCTTCGCCACCGATATCGACGACCATGCCCTCGCCGTCGCACGCGCCGCCAGGTATCCGGCCGCGTTGCTCGACAGCGTCTCGCCGGCACGCCGTCAACGCTTTTTCGTTTCCGACGGCGGCAGCTTCGCCGTGGCCAAGGAAGTGCGCGACCTGTGCATCTTCTCGCCGCACAACGTGATTCGCGACCCACCCTTCTCCCGTATCGATCTGGTCTCCTGCCGCAACCTGCTGATCTATTTCGGTCTGGACCTGCAAAGCCAGGTGATTCCGACCTTCCACTATGCGCTGCGTGAGGACGGCTATCTGTTCCTCGGCACCTCAGAGAGCGTGAGCCAGTTCGACGATCTGTTCACCCCGCTCGAGAAAAAGCATCGTATCTTCCAGCGCCGCTCGGATGTCATGCCGCGCGTGCGTCTGCCGCTTACGGTGTCGGCCTTGCGGCCAGGCCAGGGCCACGAGCTCACGGCGCGGCGCATCCAGCCCGGCGGCGCGGCGTTGCGGCAGATAGTCGACACCCAGGTGCTCGAGCGTTTTTCACCACCCCATGTGGTGGTAAACCGGGAAGGCGATGTCGCCTACTATTCCGGGCGCACCGGCAAGTATCTGGAAGCGGCAGCCGGCGCGCCGACCCGCCAGATCTTCACGATGGCGCGCAAAGGCATCCGGCTCGAACTGCGCACGGTGTTCCGGGAAGCGGTGGAGTCGGGCCGCACGGTGACGCGCGAGGGCATTGCGGTCGAGGAAGACGACGGCCGCGTGCAGGTGGTGAGCCTGACAGTCGAGCCGCTTGGCGCCTACCCGGGCGCGGACCCGCTCTATCTGGTCCTGTTCATCGATCAGGGTCCCGTCCTGAGCCGCGAGGAAGCGCTAAGCCGTGCGCACGCCACCACGACCGGCACCGCGCTGCAGATGGAGCGCGAGTTGCGCGAGACGCGCGAGCGCCTGCAATCGATGATCGAGGAATATGAAACCGCGCTCGAGGAGCTGAAGTCCTCAAACGAGGAACTCGTTTCGGTTAACGAAGAACTGCAGTCGACCAACGAGGAGATGGAGGCGTCCAAGGAAGAACTGGTGTCGCTCAACGAGGAGTTGCACACCGTCAATACCGAACTGAACGGCAAGATCGAGGCGCTTGACCGTGCGAGGAGCGACCTGCAGAACCTGTTCGACAGCACTGCGGTCGCCACGGTGTTTCTGGACAGCAAGCTGGTAATTCGCAGCTTCACGCCGGCCATGTCCGAGGTGTTCAATATCCGTGCGGCCGACCGGGGCCGCCCGATCACCGATCTGGCGAGCCGCCTGCGGCTCACCGGTTTCGACGAGGCGATCGCCAGGGTGGTGGCCAGCGGCGAGGTCATCGAAAGCCGGGTCGACAGCGACGATCGCCAGATGCATTACCTCGTGCGCCTCGCGCCCTATCGAAACGGCGATGACAAGGCGGAAGGCGTGGTGGTCACCTTTTTGAACGTCACGAGCCTCACCCGCGCCGAACAACGCCAGAAGATCCTGGTTGCAGAGCTGCAGCACCGCACCCGCAACCTGCTGGCGGTGGTGGAATCCATCGCTTTCCAGACGCTCGGCAAAGGTGCCCCGCTGGAAACATTTACCGCCCGGTTGGGCGCACTGGGCCGCCTGCAGGGGCTGCTTGGCAAAGCGACCGACGAGCAGATCGAGCTGGGGGAGATCGTCCGCATGGAGATCGAGACCATTGCCGGTAGCACCGCCGAAAATGTCGCCATCTCCGGCCCAGCGGTTCCGCTCAGCCTCGAGTACGTGCAGAACATCGCTCTCGCGGTCCACGAACTCGCGACCAACGCCGTAAAATACGGCGCGCTCAAGAGCGGCCAGGGGTATCTGGACATCAGTTGGCGTCTGGAGGATCAGCAACAGGACCAATCCTTGCTGGTACTTGAGTGGCGGGAAAGCGGTCTGCCGCAGCCCCCGGAATCGACGCGCCGCGGATACGGGCGGCAGCTGATCGAGCAGGGCCTGCCTTTTTCGCTCCGCGCGAAGGCCGAACTGGTATTTGGCGAGGATGGCGTTTCGTGCCGGATCGCCATGCCGCTGAGGCCCGAGCTGCTCACGGGTCACAATTGAATCTTTCGGAGACAACCATGGGACAAAGCGGTGAGCTGCAGGGTCGCCGCATTCTCGTGGTAGAGGATGATTATCTGGTCGCGCAGAGCCTGTGCGCGCTGCTCGAGGAAGCAGGCGCCACGATCGTCGGCCCGTTCGGCTGGGCGGACGAAGCGCTGAAGTTTGTCGAAGCGCATCGGGATGCCTTCGACAGCGCCGTGCTCGACGTCGACCTGCACGGAGAGAAATCCTATCCGATCGCGGACTGGCTGGCCGGGCGCGATGTCCGCTTCGTCTTCACCACCGGTTATGGCGCCGATGCGCTCGATCCCGGCTACCTGCGCTATCCGCGCTGCCAAAAACCGTTCGATGTACGAAATCTGTTCGTAGCGCTCACGAGCAGCTAGTCGATGGGGCAAGTCGACTCGCTCGCATAAACCTTTCGCATACCTTACCTCCCCGCCGCTTATTGATACATCCTTGACGGTGCCTCGCCACCGCGGTCAGAATGCTGCCTGTCAAAGCTTCCGGCCCCGCATCCGCATGTCGCAAATCTCGCATAGCCACGATGCCGCACACGAACTGCCCGACGCCTGCCCCAACTGCGATGCGCCGGTGCATGGGCCGTATTGCGCGCAATGCGGCCAGGAAACCGTGCACGAAATGCCGACCTTGCGCGAATTCGCGCATGAGTATCTGCATCATTACGTGGCCGCGGAAGGCAAACTCGTCCCGACTGTCAGGATGCTGCTGCTCAAGCCGGGGCAGCTCACGATCGAATATCTCCAGGGGCGCCGGCGCCGGTATGTAAAGCCGCTATCGCTGTATGTGACGGTCAGTTTTGTGTTTTTTCTGCTGCTGGGCTGGTCCACGGTCATGACGCCCGCTCCCTCCGTCGTGATACTCGACGGCAACCGCGCCGTGCCCGCCACCCAGGTCTTCTCCACCCTCGCCGCCTCGGAGACCGATCCGACTGGCAAACAGGTGTTGAGTTTCCTCGACAGACACATGAACTGGGTGTTTCAACCAGGCAAACTCGCCGCATTCAACGACCACGTTTTGCATCGCCTGCCGTATACGGTGTTCGTGCTGATGCCGGTTTTTGCGGCGATGTGTGGGTACGTCTATCGAAAGAGGCGCCAAAACTACGGCATGCACCTGCTATTTACGGTGCACCTGCATGCGTTTATTTTCCTGGTGTTTCTGCTTTGCCTGGTTCCCGGTGTGCAGAACTTTGGCGGCTGGGCCATGCTCGTGGTCCTGATCTACCTGATTCTGGCGCTCAAGCGTGTGTACGGCGGCCGCTGGTGGCCGCAAGTTGGACGGGGCACGCTGCTGTGGGCGGGTTATGGGGTGGTCACGAGCCTCGCGCTGGCGGTGCTCGCATTCGTCTCGACCGATCTCTGGCACGTGTCCTGAGCGCGCGGCAAGCTTCGAGCCCGTTGCGTGCACCGGCATCTAGAAGCCGACGATAAAGCGCGTCCCCGCGGCCAGACGGCTCACGGTCAACCGCCATTCGTGCGCGACCGCGATTTCCTTGCAGATGGCGAGCCCCAGTCCAGCGCCGTCGTGCCTGACGCCGGGGGCGCGCCAGAACCGCTTGAACAGGAACGGCAGGTGCTCCTCGCGGATACCGGGCCCCGCGTCGCTAACCTCGATCGAAGCCGCGCCTATGACAAGCCACACAGCGCTATTCGGCGGCGACACGTTGATCGCGTTTTCGACAATGTTTTTCAGCAGGATGAACAGCGCACTCCGGTCCGCCCACACTGAGGCCGGCGCGCCCGATGGGTCAAGCTCGAGTTTGACCTGCTTCGCATCGGCCTTGCGCCCGAGATACGCCAGAACGTCGCGTGCCACATCGACCGTACTCACCTCGCCGAAAGTGAAATTCTGTGCCTCGCTGACTTCGGCCAGATGCAACAGTTGTCGAGTCTGGCGTGCCATCAGATCGATCTCGCGAAGCAGCAGTCCCTTGTCCTCGATGCCGGGCTGCAACTCGATCTGACCGCGGATCAGCGTGAGCGGCGTCTGCAGTTCGTGCGCCGCCGAAGCGAGAAACTGCTGCTGCACGGCGAAGCCATTTTCCAGTCTGCCGAGCGCTCCGTTGAACGCCTCGATCAGCGGCTTGATCTCGCTCGGCATGCCTTGCAACGACAGCCGTGTCGTCAGATTGCGCGGCGTAATCAGCGCGGCTGCGCTCGACACCTCCCTCAGCGGCTTGAGGAGACGATGCACGGTGACCGTCAACGTCAGGCCGAAAATGATCGCGGCGATGGACGTGATGATCCGGACGTTGGCTGGAATCTGCCGAACCTTCGTACCGATCATTGCATCGAGGAGACGTGCGCTCGTTGCGATCTGCGCATAGAAACGCGCCGGTCCCTGCCGTAACTCGAGCGTCGTGATGTCGAACGATCTGCCTTCCATCTTTACCTGCTCGATATGGCCGACAGCCGCAGCGAGGTCGCCCGGAACCCAGGCTGGACCGTTCTGCGCGTCCGCCGAGGCGAACAACACGTGGCCCTGCTCGTCGAGTACGCGGTAGTGAATCTCGGTCGGCGCCGCCGAAAAAATCCAGGCTTGCTCCGCGGGCAGATTGAGGGAGACCGGACGGCCGGCTCCATCGAAGCGGACACCGCTGGCGAGCTCCTTCGTGTGTTGAATCAGGTCGTGCCGCCCCAGCATCTGTTCCGGGTAGTGGTTGAACGCGTAGGTGACACCCATGGCCAGCACGGTTAGCGTCAGCGCCAGCGCGACGATGCTGGTCACCCATAAGCGCGCGGACAGACTTCGAATCCAGCGATTGAACATGGCGAACATGGTAAACATGATGAACGGCCCGCCTCAGGACAATGATGGTGCGTCGGTCGAAGCGGGCAGCGCCTGCAACGCGAAGCCCGCCCCCCGGATGTTGGCGAGCCGCAGCGTCGTCCCCACCGTCGTCAGCTTCTTGCGCAGCCGGTGTACGGTCACCTCCAGCGCGTTGGGCGTAACGGCCTCGCCGAGGCCCCAGGCCGCATGTTCGAGGGCCGCATGGCGAACGGTCTGGCCGCTCGCCTTGACGAGGCACAGCATGATCTGCAGCTCGGCTTGCGCGAGCTGAACCGAGCGATAGTCGCAGCGCATTGCGTGCTGCTGCGGGTCGACGGTGATGTCGGCAAATTCGGCAACCAGCGTCGACAGCGCCGCCGGCCGGCGCATCAGCGTGCGTACGCGCGCCACCAGTTCGCTCATGGCGAACGGCTTGGTCACGTAGTCGTCCGCGCCGCTCTCCAGTCCGTCGACACGGTCGTGCAGCGCATCGCGTGCGGTCAGCATCAGACAGGGCATCATCTGACCCGCTGCGCGCAACGTGCGCAGAAAGGCGAGGCCATCGCCGTCCGGCAAACCGCGGTCGACGATCAGCACGTCATAGTCGGCGCGGCTCACGCCATAGCTCGCCTCGGAGACGGTGTGGAACAGATCGGCCTCGATTCCGGCCGCCGCGAGCGCCTGGCGCACCATCTCCGCGAGGCGCTCGTGGTCTTCGACAATGGCTACCCGGGACATGATGGTGCACTCATTTGAACTGATAGAGGTAGGCGAGCCTCACCGCAGGAATGTAACTGCGTCCTACGATGGGGCTGTCGGTGATACCGCTCGTGAAGTGCTTTACGCCGACGTCCAGCACCAGTTTCTGCTGACGCGTGATGCTGTAGTTGACCCGCGTGCCGAGCGATACGTCGTAGGCGGCGGTGCCAGTGTACTCGGGGCGCCCTGCCCGTGCTTCCGACGCCTGCACGCCGTAATAGTAGTTGACGTAGTCGCTGCTGAGCCACTCGACGCCACCGTACGGTTGCAGCGAGAACTTGCCGAAATCGAACGACTTGCTGTAGTCGATTTTGGCTCGCTCGCCGCGGTTGCCGCCCAGCAGATAGTCGGCCGACAGCGTGCCGAAGCCGGTCTTCCAGGCGAGCGCCGGGCCGTACCAGAACGTAGGATCGCGGTTCTGCATGCCGTTCAGAATGGGCGCGTCGTTGTTCTTGTAGCCATCGGCGAGGGTATAGTCGCCGCGCAGGGCGACGCTCACGTTGTCCCAGGTGCCGATCTTCAGGTCGATCGCGGTGCCGAGGGCGTGGATCCATTTATCGTCGAAAGAAATCAGCGGAATCGGCGTGTATTTCGTGTCGCCGCTTTTGTACGGCGACGCCGCGATGCCCGCTCCTACGCCAAGGCCCCAATGCGTCACGTTGGTCGCGTTGCTCAGGACGGTGAAGCCAGAGTCGTCGGGGCCAGATTGAGCGTCGGCGCCGCCCTCTGCCCATGTGCTCGCCGAATACAGCGCGACGGACGCAAATGTCAGCACCAGAGGATACCTTCGACAAAAAGCTCTTTTCACGGTTGTTCCTAAAGTAGTGGGATCAGGCGGTCTCGACTTTAGGAGCGGGCGACTTACCCGTTACTTACTCAAACAATCATCGGCTCGGCGATGGAATGCGACGCCACGCGCGCCGCGGCGGATATGCCGGGCCGCCAACAGTCACAGCGGCCGGCAGGTGCTGGTAAGCCTTGGGTAAGTCGCGTGCGTGCAGCATGGATGCCCTCGTCCCCCTCTCTATCTGACGGCACGGTCATGCCCTTGAAACCCCGTCTTGCGACCGCGCTGCGTGCCAATCTCCTGCTGTTCGCGGTTTCGACAGGTGCCGCGGCGCTACCCTGTCTTGGGCTCATCCTGATGTTCGGCATGAGCGAGGCAGGCATGCCGGCGTCGGCTTATCTGGGCGGCTTGCTGCTCGTCGCGGGAGTGATCACGCTGGTGGTGCGCGGGCATGCAAGGCGCGCGTTTGAAGATGCGGATCTGGCCCGCAAGGTTCAGGTATATGAAAAACCGCCTTTCGGAGCGTCGATTGCCGGCGACTGCGCACAGCCGTGGCTCGTGCAGTTGCACCTTGAATTGCGGGGGCTTCAGTGCCGGGACTGATTGCGCGCCTCTCAACGCGAGGTGCGAGCGTTTTGAGCCCCGTGTCCTGTTGCAAAGCGCTTTACGGTTATTACCATCTGTTGCCGTTCGCGTGCCCTCGTTCGCCCCTGCGCCAGACGCCGCGCCCGAAAGCGTCTATTGGCGCGCAATGGCGAAAATTTCAAGCTTCACGCTTTGTTGCACTTGCGTAACTCAAGGGTCCTTTCGCAGCGCTACAGTTAAGCCGTCATCCCCACACGTATGGAGGTCAACATGAAAAGCAAACTCTTAATCAGCCTCGGTCTCGGGGCAGCTATCTTCGGCGTCTCGCAGTTCGCCAATGCGGGAGTCGGTATTGGGATCAACCTGGCGTTGCCGGCACCGGTTTATGTCGCGCCTGCTCCGGTTTATGCGCCGCCGCCTCCGCCGCCCGCTGTTGTTGCTTATCAACCGGTTGTGGCTGCACCTGTTGTCGTTTCGCCGTCCCTGATTATCGGCTGGCATAGCGGGCAGTACTGGGATGGGCATCGCTGGTGGTCGCGGCATGACTACTATGGGCATCGTCACTGGTAATCGCGCGTGGTTGTCCGGTTTTTTGACGGCCTTTCCCTGATCCGTTAGTGATCCTCTGGTGTCGCCCCTGCGCGGGGCGGCACCTGCTTTCTTCTTCACCCCTGTCCCCGCTAACACGCCCCCTACACCCTCATTGGTTTGTCCTCCTCCTGAAAGGAAGAATCGGTAAACCGCAAGTAACCTCGCCGCGCGGCTTCTCACATAGACTCGGCCTCCAATATTGTTTGGGAGTGCATTCATGTCACCGCCGGTAGCCCTAGCAATTCATTCCCTGCATTCCTTCGAGCTGACCGGCGATGGTCAATACCTCATGCTCAAAGGCAACCAGCCCGACAGCATCGCCCTGCACTACTCCGTCATGCATGAGCTGCTGGCCGCTATTTCCAATGCTATCGGCTGGTCAGCGCGCGTCCGCGAAAAGAACGACGACGTCAAGTTCGCCATGCCCTGCGAAGCGTGGGCCGTCGGCAAAGATAAAGGCGAGTCCTCTCATCTGCTTCTCTCGTTTCGTCTCCCCGGCGGCGCCGAGCTTTCGTTTCGCATGCATCGCGCTGACGCGCGGCATATGACCGAAGTGCTTTCGCTCGTGACGGGTCTCGCCAAAGTGGACGGCGCCCGCAGTGCCCGGCTGCAGTAGCGCGGCCGTATTCCCCTTTTGTAGCAAGTTCGCGCTCGCACTTCGGCATCGGCTATCGATGTACCTGCGATCCTCCTATTGTCTGTCTCTCCTGTCAGCACGTATGAACCTTGAAACACTATCGGCCCGCTATACCAGGGCGCTGACACTGATCGGCCTGAGCGTCACCTCCGTCTCGGCCTTCGCCGTCACGCCTTTCGTGGTGCGCGATATCCGGCTCGAAGGCCTCAAGCGCGTCGAACCGAACACCGTTTTCTCGTACCTGACCATCAAGCAGGGCGATACCTTCAACGATGACAAGGCGTCCGCCGCCATCCGCGCGCTGTACGCAACGGGCTTCTTCAATGATGTCAGGATTTCTGCCGAAGGCGATGTCGTGGTCGTGCAAGTCGAGGAACGCCCCGCCATCGGCACGATCGATTTCTCGGGCCTCCACGAATTCGACAAGGACAACCTGAACAAGGCGCTGAACTCGGTCGGGTTGTCGCTCGGCCGCTATTACGACAAGTCGCTCGTCGACCGCGCCGAGCAGGAGCTCAAACGCCAGTACCTGACCCGCGGCTTCTATGCCGCCGAAGTCACCACCACCGTCACGCCAATCGACCGCGATCGCGTCGGCCTGCTGTTTTCGGTGATAGAAGGTCCGAGCGCGAAAATCCGCCAGGTCAACTTCATTGGCAACAAGGTGTTTAGCGACGGCACGCTGCACGATGAAATGCAGGAGTCCACGCCAAACTGGTTCTCGTGGTACTCCAAGAACGATGTGTATGCAAAAGACAAGCTGACCACCGACCTCGAAAACCTGCGCTCGTATTACCTCGACCGCGGCTACCTCGAGTTCAATATCGACTCGACCCAGGTCTCGCTGTCACCGGACAAGAAGGAAATGTATCTCACGCTCACCCTGCATGAGGGCGAGCCGTACACGATTTCCGCCATCCGTCTGTCGGGCAACCTGCTGGATCGCCAGGCAGAGCTGACGAAACTCGTCAAGATCAAAGCGGGTGACCGCTTCTCGGCTGCCAGGCTGAAGGCCGCTACCAAGGCGGTGGTCGACAAGCTCGGTGAATACGGTTACGCGTTTGCAACGGTGAACGCAGAGCCGCAGATCGACCAGCAGCACCATACGGTCGACCTGACGCTGCAAGTCGATCCGAGCCGCCGGGTGTACGTGCGAAATATCAACATCGTGGGCAACACCCGCACGCGCGACGAAGTGATCCGCCGCGAAATGCGTCAGCTCGAAAGCTCATGGTTCGACTCGAGCCGTCTCGCGCTGTCGAAAGACCGGATCAACCGTCTCGGCTACTTCACCGACGTCGACGTCACCACCGTGCCGGTCGAAGGCACCGCCGACGAAGTCGACATCGCCGTCAAGGTCACGGAAAAGCCGACCGGCTCCGTTACCCTCGGTCTTGGCTACGGTTCCGGCGAAGGCCCGATCATTTCGGCGGGCGTGTCGCAGGACAACGTGTTCGGTTCGGGCACGAGCCTCGCGGTGAACGTCAACACGGCCACCACGTTCCGCACGCTGACGGTCACGCAGGTGGATCCGTACTTCACGGTGGACGGCATCAAGCGGATTACCGACGTCTACTACCGCACCAGCGAACCGCTCTATTACTCGAACGTCACCGACACGAGCTTCCGGATCATTACGCTCGGCGCTGACCTGAAGTTCGGCGTGCCGTTCTCCGAATCGGACATGGTCTACTTCGGCACCGGCATCGAGCAGAACCGCCTCGACGTCGATTCGACCACGCCGCAAAGTTATATCGACTACGTGAACGACTTCGGCCGCGTGTCGAACAACGTGCCGCTGACGCTCGGCTGGTCGCGCGACAATCGCGACAGCGCACTGGTGCCGAGCCGCGGCTACTTCACGCAGTTCAACGCCGAGTACGGCACGCCGATCGCCCGCACTACTTACTACAAGACCGATTTCCAGGCGCAGTATTACTACTCGTTTGCGAAAGGCTTCGTACTGGGTCTGAACTTCCAGGGTGGTTACGGTAACGGCCTGGGCGGCGAACCCTACCCGATCTTCAAGAACTACTACGCAGGCGGTATCGGTTCGGTGCGCGGCTATGAGCCGAGCTCGCTGGGTCCGCGCGATGCGACCACCGGCGACCCGATCGGCGGCTCGAAGCTGCTGGTCGGCAACATCGAACTGACGTTCCCGTTGCCGGGCACCGGCTACGACCGCACGCTGCGCATCTTCACGTTCTTCGACGGCGGCAACGTCTGGGGCACCGAAGGCAGCAGTACCGGCGCGAACGGCCTGCGTTACAGCTACGGTACCGGCCTTGAATGGATTTCCCCGATCGGGCCGCTCAAGCTCGACTTCGGCTTGCCGCTCATCAAGCACGCTGGCGACCAGTACCAGAAGTTCCAGTTCCAGATCGGTACGTCGTTCTGACGTCCACCCTGTTGCACGATGGATCGCGTGTCTTCGACGCGCGATCCATGGCATTTCTGCCATCTTCGCATTCCATACAAATTGCCTTCACATCATTACATCTCTGCAATGTGAGGACTGCTGCCCTTACGAACGGCCTCTACTATTACGGCCGTTTACACAGCGCCTTCTCCGTAACTCCTCGCAATGTCTTTGAAGGCTGCAGGGCGCGGCAAGCGGGCCTCGGCACATTAAACTCCTGCGCATGGCTATTCAAATTCTGGTTGTCGACGATGACGCCGATCTGCGCGACCTGTTGCGCATCTATCTGGGCGAAGTGGGCTTTGAGGTCTCTGTGCTGCACGACGCGAGTTCGCTCGAGCGTCGGCTCGAACGCGAACGTCCCGATCTGATCGTCCTCGACCTGATGATGTCGGACATCGATGGCCTGACCGCGCTGCGCAAACTGCGCGCCACCGGCGACGACATTCCGGTCATCATCCTGACGGCGAAGGCCGACGCCGCGGATAGAATCAAAGGTCTCGAACTGGGCGCAGACGATTTTCTCGCCAAACCGTTTAATCCGCGCGAGTTGCTCGCCCGCGTGCAGGCTGTGCTGCGGCGCCGCACGCAGCCCTCGGCAGCGGCGCCCGAACAGCGCGAGCCGTTTGCCTTCGGCGCCTTTACGCTCGACTTTCAGTCGCGCACGCTGATGCAACGTGGCCGCCCGCTGATGCTGGCGGATAGCGTGTTCGCGTTATTGCGCGTGTTCGTCGACAATCCGATGCATGCGCTGACCCGCGAACGCCTGATCGAGCTGCTGCACGGTCCGGAATACGACGGCACCGACCGCGGCATCGACGTGCAGGTGTGGCGCCTGCGCCGCATCCTCGAAGCCGATCCCTCCGCGCCGCGCTTCATTCAGACGGTGCGCGGCCGCGGTTATCTGTTCGTGCCCGAGGGCACGCCGCAGCCAGGGTCTTCATGAGCCGGGGCTTTTCGCCGGCTTTGGCTGCCGTCTTCATCAAACAGAAAGAAAGGGATCGTTGGATGGTGACAACGCGCAGTAAACGTGGCACTTTTCCGCAGTTGTGGAAAATCTCTCTTTTTCACCTTGGCCTGCGGCCGCTAACCGGACAATTGAACCGGTTGCGCAAACAGGCGCGAGTAGTTCTTGCCGGCCTTGCCCACGTTGGCCAGGCCAGACCTATCATCAAACGCAACACCCGTTTTCGGAGATTGATATGAGCGAAGCCGTGTCCACGCAGCCCAAGCGCTCGCGCGTCAGGATCATCCTGGTCGCGGTCATAGTGCTGGCGCTGGTCGCGCTCGTGGTTATGCACATCCTCGGGCAGAAGAAACCCGCCCGCGGCGCGGCCCCGCAAGTGGTGACCGTTGCCAACGCGACCCTCGGCTCGATGCCCGTGACCCTGAGCGAACTGGGCACCGTAACGCCTACCGCAACCGTGACTGTGCTGCCGCAACTGAGCGGCTACCTGACTGAAGTCGGCTATCAGGAAGGCCAGGACGTCAAGAAAGGCCAGTTCCTCGCCCAGATCGATCCGCGTCAGTATGAGATCGACTTGCAGCAGGCCCAGGCGGCGCTCGCGAAGGACAAGGCCTCGCTCGCCCAGGCTCGCTCCGATCTCGCGCGCTTTGAACAGTTGAACGAGCACAAGTCGATCGCCGAGCAGACCTTTGTCGACCAGCAGTTCCTCGTCCAGCAGGATGAGGCCACGGTCAAGTCGGATCAGGCGAACATCGCGCAATTCCAGCTCGACCTCGCTTACTGCCATATCACCGCGCCGGTTTCCGGACGCGTCGGCCTGCGCCTCGTCGATCCGGGCAACTACGTCACGGCTTCGTCCTCGCCGGGCATCGTCGTCATCACGACGATGAAGCCCACCACGGTGCAGTTCACCGTGCCGCAGGACTCGCTCGCCGCGGTGCTGCAACGCATGGGTTCAGGCGCCAGCCTGCCGGTCACCGCCTTCAGCAGCGACAACTCGAAGCAGATCGCTGTCGGCACGCTGTACGCGGCGAGCAACCAGATGGCCACGGCCACTGGCACGGTCACCTTGCGGGCCACCTTCGCCAATGACGACGAAGTGCTGTTCCCCAACGAGTTCGTCAACGTCAAGCTGCTGGTCGATACGATGCAGAATGCCGTGCTGGTGCCGACCCCGGCCGTGCAGACCGGCGCGCCTGGCGACTACGTGTATCTCGTGAACGCCAACAACACGGTCTCCGTCCATAAGGTCACGCTCGGACCGAGCGACGGCAAGAACACGGTCATTACAGCGGGGCTCTCGGCTGGCAACATCGTCGTGACGGACGGCACCGACCGGCTGAGCGATGGCGCGCCGATCAAGGCGGCTGCCGCAAAGCCCGCCTCGGGCAGCGCAGCATCAGCTTCGGACGCGGACTCGTCATCGGCCGCGGCAGCGGGAGCCGCGAGCGGCGCCCATGGCCATCATAAGCACGGCCAAAGCGGTGCCTCGGGGGCAAGCGCCGCCTCCGCCGACGCAGCTTCGTAGACGCGGATCCACTCGCCGATGAATATCTCCCGTCTGTTTATTCTTAGACCCGTAGCTACGCTGCTGCTGATGATCGCCATGGTGCTGGTTGGCCTCGTCGCGGTACGCGTGCTGCCGGTCTCTTCGCTGCCTAACGTCGACTATCCCACTATCCAGGTGCAGACCTTCTATCCGGGCGCGAGTCCGGACGTAATGGCCACCACGGTGACCGCGCCACTCGAGGTGCAACTGGGCGAGATCCCAGGCCTGCAGCAGATGACCTCGTACAGTTCGGATGGCGCCTCGGTCATCACGCTGCAGTTCGACCTGTCGCTGAACCTGGACGTCGCCGAGCAGAACGTCCAGCAGGCCATCAACGCGGCCAACAGCTTCCTGCCGGCCGGCCTGCCCGCGCCGCCGACCTACGCCAAAGTCAACCCGGCCGACCAGCCGATCCTGACGCTCGCGGTCACCTCCAGCTCGATGTCGCTCACGCAACTCGAGGACGCCGCCAACAACCGCCTCGGCACCAAGATCTCGGAAGTCTCGGGCGTGGGTGTCGTGACCACCAGTGGCGGCAACGTGCCGGCCATCCGGGTCGAAGCCGACCCGCAAAAGCTGGCCGCCTACGGCCTGAATATCGACGATCTGCGCACCCTCCTCAGCTTCGTCAACGTCAGTCAGCCGAAGGGTAATTTCGACGGTCCGGACCTCGACTACACGATCAACGGCAACGACCAGATCTCCGATCCGAAGGACTACCTGAACACGGTGATCGCCTACCAGAACGGCTCGCCGGTGTTCATGCGCGACGTCGCCCGCGTGACCTCGGCCGCCCAGGACGTCGAGCGCGGCGCCTGGTATAACGGCACGCCCGCGATCGTGCTCAACGTGCAGCGCCAGCCGGGCGCGAACGTGATCGCTACCGTCAACCAGATCATGAAGGAATTGCCGCAGCTCGAATCGACGCTGCCGGCAGGCATGAAGGTCACGGTTGTCTCGGACAGTACCGGCGTGATCCGCTCGTCGGTCTCCGACGCAGCCATCGAACTGATACTCGCCATCGTGCTGGTGGTGGCGGTGATTTTCGTATTCCTGCGCAACGTGCCGGCTACGCTCATCCCGAGCATCTCGGTGCCGGTTTCGCTGATCGGCACGCTGGCCGTGATGTACCAGTTGAACTACTCGATCGACAACCTCTCGCTGATGGCGTTGATCATCGCGACCGGCTTCGTGGTCGACGACTCGATCGTGATGATCGAGAACATCGTGCGCTATCTGGAAGAAGGCAAAACGCCACTGGAAGCGGCACTCGAAGGCGCCGGGCAGATCGGCTTCACGATTCTGTCGCTCACCATCTCGCTGATCGCCGTGCTGATTCCGCTGCTCTTCATGGGCGGTGTGATCGGGCGCCTCTTCAGCGAATTCGCGGTGACGCTCGCGGTCACCATCGTGCTGTCGGCCGTGGTCTCGCTGACTGTCGTGCCGATGCTGTGCGCGCGGCTCTTGCGTGCCCAGGCCGAACGCCATCCGAGCCGCTTCGAGCGGATTAGCGAAGGCCTCTTCGACAAGACACTCGCCGCCTACGACAAGGGCCTGCGCTGGGTGCTCGATCACCAGGTGCTCACGCTTCTGGTGTTCGTCCTCACCCTTGTGCTGACCGCCGTTCTGTACATCGTGATTCCGAAGGGCCTGTTCCCGGTGCAGGACGTCGGCGTAATCGAGGGCATCAGCGTGGCCGACAACTCGGTGTCCTACAAGGCGATGGTGACGCGCCAGAGCGCGCTCGCCGATCAGATCCTGAAGGATCCCGATGTGGTCTCCCTCACCTCGTATGTGGGAATCGACGGCACCAACTCCACGCTCAACAATGGCCGCTTCCTGATCAATCTGCGCGACCACGACAAGCGTTCGGACACCGCGCAGGAGATCGCGCGGCGCCTGCAGACGGAAGTCGCCAATGTGCCCGGCATCAAGCTCTTTATGCAGCCGGAGCAGGATCTGACGCTCGACACCACGGTCTCGCCGAACCAGTACAGCTTCGTGCTGCGCGGACCGAGCCAGCAGGCCTTCCAGAAGTACGTGCCTGAACTGATTGCGCGCCTGCAGAAGATTCCGTCGCTCGCCGATGTGCAAAGCGACATGAACACCGACGGCATGAGCGTGAATGTCGAAGTCAACCGGCAACTGGCCGCGCGTTTCGGCATCACCCCGGCGACCATCGACAACGCGCTCTACGACGCGCTGGGCCAACGGATTGTCTCGACCATCTTCCAGCAGTCGGACCAGTACCGCGTGATCCTCGTCGCCAAGCCGGAATCGCTGCCTAACGTGGGCTCGCTTGGCAACCTGTACTTGCCGAGCCAGACCAGCAGCACCGGTCAGGTCCCGTTGTCTGCCATCGCCAAGATCCAGATCGTCAAGTCGCCGCTCGTGATCAGCCATCTGGCGCAGTTCCCATCGGTCACCATCTCGTTCAACCTCGCGAAGGATGCGTCGTTGAGCACGGCGGTGAAGCAGATCCACGAGGCCGAACAGGCGGTCAATCTGCCGCCGTCGATCACCTCGTCGCTGCAGGGCGCGGCGCAGGCGTTCCAGGACTCGCTCTCGAGCGAGGTGTACCTGCTGATCGCCGCGCTGGTGGCCGTGTATATCGTGCTGGGCGTGTTGTATGAGAGCTTCATCCATCCGGTGACGATTCTCTCCACCCTGCCCTCGGCCGGGATCGGTGCGCTGCTCGCGTTGATGATCGCCGGCAGCGATCTCGACGTGATCGGCATCATCGGGATCGTGCTGCTGATCGGTATCGTCAAGAAGAACGCCATCATGATGGTGGACTTCGCGCTCGACGCCGAGCGCAACCACGGCAAGCCGCCGCGCGAGGCGATCTTCGAGGCATCGCTGCTGCGCTTCCGGCCGATCCTGATGACGACGCTCGCCGCCATGCTCGGCGCGCTGCCGATGCTGCTCGGCACCGGCACGGGTTCGGAGCTGCGCCGCCCGTTGGGTCTCGCGATTATCGGCGGCCTGACCCTGAGCCAGATTCTCACGCTCTTCACGACGCCGGTCATCTATCTGTTCTTCGACCGCATGGCCGAGCGCACGCGGCGCTGGCGCAATCGCAACAAACCGCAGGATCCGTCCGGGGATTCGTCTGAAGGCACGCCTGCAGGTACGGCGGAGGACACGCCTTGAACATCTCGGCGTTATTCATCCGGCGCCCGGTCGCGACGACGCTTCTGGCCATCGCGATCCTGATCGCGGGGACGCTCGCCTATTTCCGGCTGCCGGTCGCGCCGCTGCCGAACATCGCCTTCCCGGTGATCGTGGTGCAGGCGCAAATGGCAGGCGCGAGCCCGGAAAACATGGCCTCGACCGTGGCCGAACCGCTCGAGCGGCGCCTGGGCACGATTGCCGACGTCGAAGAGCTGACCTCGATCAGCTATGTCGGCTCGTCGATGATCGTGGTCGAATTTGGCCTCAACCGCGACATCAACGGCGCGGCGCGCGACGTGGAAGCGGCCATCCAGGCGGCGCGTGCCGACCTGCCGACCACCTTGCGCAGCAATCCGACCTATCGCCAGTACAACCCGGCGGATTCGCCGATCATGGTGCTCGCGCTAACCTCGAACACGCTCACCAAGGCACAGCTTTACGACTCTGCGGATTCAGTGATCCAGCAGCAGCTCTCGCAGGTCAGCGGCGTGGGTCAGATAACGCTGGGCGGCGGCGCCTTGCCATCGGTGCGGGTCGAGTTGCAGCCGGGCAAGCTCAATAGCTACGGCATTGGCCTGGAAGACGTGCGCGCGGCGATTTCCGCGGCGAACGCCGATAGCGCCAAGGGCCACCTCGACGAGGGCGACCAGCGTTACGTGGTGTTGTCGAACGACCAGATTACGAAGGCGGCGCCCTACCGGGACCTTGTCGTCGCCTACCGCAACGGCTCGCCGGTGCTGCTGCGCGACGTCGCCCAGGTGAGGGATTCCAACGAAAATATCCGCAACGCCGGGCTCTACAACGGCAAGTCGGCGGTGTTGGTGATCGTTTATCCGATGCCGGGCAGCAACATTGTCAGTACCGTCGCGCAGATCCGCAACGTCCTGCCCTCGATTGAGGCGACGCTGCCGCACAGCGTCCATGTGCAGGTCGCCGTCGACCGTTCGGAGTCGGTCCGGTCCTCGGTGGCAGACACGGAGCGCACGCTGTTTATCGCCGTGCTGCTGGTGGTCGGCGTAGTGTTCGTCTTCCTGCAGTCGCCACGCGCCACGCTGGTGCCGGCGGTGGCGCTGCCGCTGTCGATCGTCGGCACCTTCGGGCCGATGTACCTGCTCGGCTACAGCATCGACAACCTGTCGCTGATGGCGCTCACAATCGGCACCGGCTTCGTGGTCGACGATGCGGTGGTGGTGCTGGAAAACATCACGCGCCACCTCGAATTGGGCCTGAGTCCGAAGGAAGCCGCGCTGAAAGGCAGCGGCGAAGTGGGCTTCACCGTGATCTCGATGAGCCTCTCGCTGATCGCGGTGTTCCTGCCGATCCTGCTGATGCCGGGCATCGTCGGCCTGTTGTTCCATGAGTTCGCGGTGACGCTGTCCATCGCGATCCTGATCTCGCTCGTGATCTCGCTGACGGTCACGCCGGCCATGTGTGCGTACGTGCTGAGCCGCAACAATGCCGGCCATTCGCGCGCGCGCTGGGCCACCTGGATCGAGGGGCAATTCGACCGGTTCAAAAATGCCTACTCGCGTTCGCTCACGGCTGCGCTGGACCACGCACTGCTGGTCATCCTGCTGCTGATCGGCCTGCTCGTGGCTAACGTGTTCCTGCTCAAACTGCTGCCAGGCACCTTCTTCCCCGAACAGGACACCGGCATTCTGATCGGGCAGATCATCGCCGACCAGAGCATCTCGTTCTCGGCAATGGAGAAGAAGCTCGCCCAGTTGCAGGAGATCGTGCAGAAGGACCCGGCGGTGCAGTCGGTGGCCGGCTTTACCGGCGGCCGTGCGCTGAATACCGCTAACGTGTTCGTCGAGCTCAAGCCGCTGGCGCAGCGCCATGCAACCGCCACCGAGGTGGTCAACCGCCTGCGGCCCAAGCTGAACGCGGTCTCGGGCGCACGGCTGTTCATGCAGGCCCAGCAGGATCTGCGGATCGGCGGACGGCAGTCGGCCGCTGAATACCAGTACACGCTGACGAGCGAAGACTCCACCGCACTGTTCGCCTGGACTCCCAAGCTCGTGACCGCACTCAGCAAGATGCGCGGCGAGGTCCTGGACGTGAACTCGGACCTGCAGCAAAACGGTCTGCAGACCTACGTCAATTTCAACCGCTCCACGGCGGCGCGTTACGGTTTTGCGCCGAACCAGATCGACAATGTGCTGTATGACGCGTTTGGCCAGCGAACCGTCTCGACCATCTATAACGCGCTCAATCAGTACTTCGTCGTGATGGAGGTGGCGCCGGAGTACTGGCAATATCCGCAGACGCTCAACCAGATTTATCTGAGCACGGCAGCGGGTAATGCGACCGGCACCGCGCAAACGCAAATGCCGGGCGGGACCGTCTCGGGCG
>Ga0302220_10001141_pt1 | contig 21013 bp, 22 predicted proteins | sample II_Palsa_E1_3_FD_194572 | JGI IMG/M metagenome (GOLD analysis project Ga0302220, IMG submission 194572) | Peat permafrost microbial communities from Stordalen Mire near Abisko, Sweden - II_Palsa_E1_3 | ecosystem: Environmental > Terrestrial > Soil > Palsa > Peat permafrost | place: Sweden...
CTTCTTGATCCAGTCCGTGCCCTCGCGGCAGGGGATGCACCAGCCGCAGGATTCGTGCTGGTAGAAGGCGATGGTGCGGAGGGCGAATTCGACGATGGAGACGGTCTCGTCGAGGACGACGATGCCGCCCGAACCCAGCATGGTGCCGGCCTTGCCCATCTGATCGAAGTCGAGGCCTACGTCGATCTCGTCGGCGGTGAGGACGGGGCAGGAGCTTCCGCCGGGGACGACAGCTTTGAGCTTTTTGCCGTCCCGGATGCCGCCGGCTACGTCGTAGATGGCCTTGCGGAGGGAGTAGCCCATGGGGAGCTCGTAGACGCCGGGGCGTTCGACGTGGCCGGAGATGCCGAAGAGGCGGGTGCCGCCGTTGCGCTCGGTGCCGAGTTTGGCGTAGGCCTCGCCGCCCATGAGGAGGATGTGCGGGGCGTTGGCGATGGTCTCGACGTTGTTGATGACGGTGGGGCCGCCGTAGAGGCCGACGACGGCAGGGAAGGGCGGCTTGATGCGGGGGACGCCGCGCTTGCCTTCGAGGGATTCCATGAGGGCGGACTCTTCGCCGACCTCGTAGGCTCCGGCTCCGGTCTGGGTGACGATGTCGAAGTCGACGCCGGTGCCGAAGATGTTTTTGCCGAGGAAACCCTTCGCGTAGGCGTCGGCCACGGCCTTTTCGACGATCTTGAGGAGGTAGCGGTACTCGCCGCGCAGATAGATGAAGCCGAGCTTCGAGCCGATGGCGAGGCCGGCGATCATGGTGCCTTCAATGACGGCGTGGGGGTCGTGCAGGAAGATGACGTGGTCTTTGCAGGTGCCGGGCTCGGACTCGTCGCCGTTGACCAGGACGTATTTTGGCTTCTCGGAGACCTTGGGGACGAAGGACCACTTCATGCCGGTGGGGAATCCGGCTCCGCCACGGCCGCGCAGGCCGGAGGCCTTCATGGTGTTGATGATCCACTCGGGGCCCTGGGCGATGGCCATCTGGACGGCTTTGTATCCGTCGAGTTCGAGGTATTTGTCGATGTTGGTTGCGCCCTGGCCGAAGCGGCGGGAGATGACCTTTATTTCATCGGGATGGCTGACGAGTGCGGGCATTTACTTCACGTCCTTTCCCTGGCCGTCACGGTAAATCTGAAAGAGGACGTCGACCTTTTCCGGGGTGAGGTCGTCGTGGAAGTCGTAGTTGATCTGCATGGCGGGCGCCCAGCAGCAGGCTCCGATGCACTCGACCTCTTCGAGCGAGAAGACGCCGTCGGGGGTGACCTGTTTGTGGCCGATGCCGAGCTTGTGTCTGCAGTGGTCGAGGATCGCGTAGCCGCCGCGCAACATGCAGGAGATGTTGGTGCAGACCTGGACGTTATATTTGCCCGCGGGTTTGGTGCGGAGCATGGAGTAGTACGAAAGCACGTTGCGTACGTCCAACTCCAGAAGGTCGAGGCGCTGGGCGATCTCGGCGATGACGGCGTCGGAGACGTAGCCTACCTCATCCTGTGCGTAGAGCAGCATGGGCACAAGCGCTGAGCGCCTGACCGGATAGATGGTGACGAGTTTGTCGAAGCGGGCGGCCAGCTCCGGCGAAAAAATTGTGTTGGCGATTTCACTCACTCTGCATCATCTCCCGCGCCAGCCGTTCGGCGGCAAGGTCCATCTCTTCAGTAGTTCCGTTCAGTTTAACAGTTCCGTCTTCCTGGAGGCTGAAGTCGGATTGATTGCCTTCACTATATTGAAGCGTCTCGTGCGTGAAGCGAAGCCAGCGGTTAGCGACCCGCAGGGTAATCTCGTCTGCGCCGACTTCCACTACTGCATGATGCCGGCTGTTAAGTCCGTGGGCGGCTGAGTAGGAGCGAAGCAGCGATGCCCAGGAGGTCCAGAGTTCAGTGTGGAGTTGAGCATTCAAGCGGTTGTCACTTGATCTTTCGAATCCACACGCGAGAAGAAACAGAGATTGCTAAAGCTGCGAGGATGGTTATGTCACACACAGCTCCGAAGTGTTGTCCCATCAGACTGTGCCTCCCAAACGTCGCGATCAACACCATCGGCACCATGAGAGGGAAGACCAGAGCTATCTTCGCCCCCTGTTGCTTTGCGGTCAGCGGTTCGAACGAAGCTGTCATCGGTCGATCTCCCCTAAAACGATATCGATCGATCCAATGACGGCGACGACGTCGGCGAGGAGACGGCCTTTGCACATGGTTTCAAGCGCCTGCAATGTGGCAAATCCCGGGTTGCGCATGTGGACACGGTAGGGCTTGGCGGTGCCGTCGGAGACGACGTAATAGTTCATCATGCCGTGCGGTGCTTCGACGGAGCTGCACACCTCACCGGCTGGTACGCCAAAGCCTTCGGTCACAATCTTAAAGTGATGGATGAGGGATTCCATCTGGGTCTTCATCTGCTCGCGGTCCGGAAGGATGATCTTCGGCGCGTCTGCGACGATTCGACCTTCAGGGAGGCCATCGAGCGCCTGCAGGCAGATTTTGACCGACTCGCGGAACTCCTGCATACGAACGATGTAGCGGGCCCAGACGTCGCCGATGGTCGAAGTCGGAACGTTGAACTGGAACTTCTCGTAGCCGGAGTAAGGCATGTCGCGGCGGACATCGAAGTCAATGCCGGACGCGCGCAACGGCGGGCCGGTGACGCCCAGCGCGATGGCGTCTTCGGGCGAGAGGTAGCCGACGCCCTTGAGGCGGTTCATCCAGATGGGGTTATTCTGCAGCAGGCCTTCGTACTCGTCGACCTTCGAGGGGAAGTCCTTAAGGAACTCACGGATTTTGCCGTAAAGATCAAGTGGTGGTTCAAGGCTGAGGCCGCCGATGCGGACGTAGCTGGTCATCATGCGCTGGCCGGAGACAGCTTCGAAGATGCGCAGCAACTGTTCGCGCTCGCGGAAACAGTAGAGGAAGACGGTGAGCGCGCCGATGTCCATGGCGTGGGTGCCGAGCCAGACGAGGTGCGACTGGATGCGGGTGAGCTCGTTGAAGAGTACGCGGAGGTACTGCGCACGCTCGGGGATTTCAAGGCCCAGCAACTTCTCCACCGCGAGGCAGTAGGCGAGGTTGTTGGTCATGGGACAGAGATAGTCGATGCGGTCGGTAAGGGGAACGACCTGCTGGTAAAACTTGGCCTCGCAGGTCTTTTCGATACCGGTGTGAAGGTAGCCGATATCGGGGGCGAGCCCGACGATGGTTTCGCCGTCGACCTCGACGACAAGGCGGAGGACGCCGTGGGTCGAGGGGTGCTGCGGTCCCAGGTTGATGATCATGGTCTGATCCTGGGACGGGGAGTTCTGGCGGTTGCGGGCGGAGTTGGAGATTACATCATCAATGCCAGGATCGATGGCGGCGGCGCCGGTAAGTTCTGCGACAGGGGGAGTCATTAGCGGTAGCCCTCCACGGGGTAGTCCTTGCGTAAGGGATGGCCTTCCCAGTCTTCTGGCATCATGATGCGGCGCAGGTTGGGATGGCCGCCGATGTGGATGCCGAAGAGGTCGAAGATTTCGCGCTCGTAGAAGTTAGCGGAGGGCCAGATGGGGGTGATGCTGTCGACGGCTGCATCGTTGCTGTCGAGGCGGACGATGAGGCGAACGCGCTCCTTCAGCGAATGCGACAGAATGTGGTACGTAACCTGAAAGCGCGGCTCGGAGGGGTACCAGTCGACGGCGGTGACGTCTTCGAGGAAGTTGTAGCCGGCCTGCTGGACTGCCTTTCCGGCGGCGATGATGTTCGCCCGGTCGATCGTGATGGTCAGCTCGGCGCGATCGAACTTCGCGTCGGTTGCGAGATCCGCGAGTGCCTTCACGGCAGCGTTTTCCGGGTACGTCTCGAAGACGGCCTGTTTGCCCTTAATGGCTGAGGAGGGCTCGTACATTAGAGATCTCCCTTATCGTTTGCCCAGTCCAGAATACCTTTTTTCCAGACGTAGAAGAGGCCGACGCCGACGAAGGCGAGGTAGACGAGCATCTCGTAGAAGCCGAACATGCGCGAGCCGGTGATGGCCGGAAGGCGGCGGAAGATGACGGCCCATGGAAGCATGAAGACGGCTTCGACATCGAACAGGATGAAGAGCATCGCAACCATGTAGAAGCGGACGGTGAAGCGGCCCCGAGCGTCGCCGATGGGGTCCATGCCGCACTCGTAGACGCTGGCCTTGGTGCGTGAATTTTTATGTTTGCCGATGAGGAAAGAGGCCCCCACCATGCCACAGGCAAGTCCAAGGGCTACAAGGACCTGAAGCACGAGAGGCAGGTAGTTCCAAATGTATGGGTAACTGTGCATGGCCATCTTTGACTCTAAGATTGCGGTTGGCAAGTGTCAAGCGATTGTCGGGGTTGGTGTGCGGCTATCGAAGGAACTGTGCGGCTATCGAAGCAGCGCGGTGTACATCTCGATGAGCCGGTTGCCGAACTGGGCGGCGATGAGGCCGCCGATGGCGAGAAAACTGCCAAAGGCGAGCTTTGAGGCTCCTCCTGCCCTGCCGCGTACCAGCAGGAAGATGGCGTAGACGGTGGCGATGAGAACTCCGAGGAAGAGCGAGAGTATGGCAGGCCAGAAGCCGAGGAAGGCCGCGATCATCGCGAGGAGCTTGACGTCGCCTAATCCCATGCCTTCGCGATGACGGAGAGCCTTGTAGAGCCAGCGGATGAGCAGAAGGATGAAGGCCGCTCCGCAGATTGCGGCGAGGCGGCCGAGGATCAGGTGTTCGGGACCGGTGAGGAAGACGTTGCCCGTGTCGATGACGCTGCCGGGGCTGGTGAGTTCGATGTGATTGTTGCTGAGGATGACCTGGTCTTCGGTGGGCCCGAGAAAGGCTGCGCGAATGAAGACGAGGAGAAGGGCGATGGCGATGCCGCTGAGGGTGAAGGCGTCGGGGAGGAGCAGGGTCTGCCAGTCCATGACCATGAGACCGATGAGGAGAAAGCCGAGGATGGCGAGGCCGATGCCGATCAGGATGAGGGTGACGTAGATCTCCGTTGTCCGTTGCGTGTGCAGACCGGTCGGAAGGGAGTTCAGGCAGCGGCAGAGGACTGTCGCGAACCACAGGCCGGTGGCGAGTTCGACCAGAGGATAGCGCCAGGGGATTGCGCGGCTGCAGTCGCGGCAGCGGCCTCGAAGGAGAAGAAAGCTGAGGAGCGGGATGTTGTCGTACCAGCGGATCGTGGCGCGGCATTGCGGGCAGCGGGAACGTGGATGCGCGATAGATTCGCGTTGCGGCAGGCGCGAGATGCAGACGTTGAGAAAGCTGCCGAAGAGAAGACCGAGGAGGAAGCTTATGGCCGGGTACAGAACGAACGGGTTCACCCCCGAAGTATACGGCGCAGCTTTAGAGACTTGTCCTGCCGGACGGGCCCACTTCGCGTGGAGCGGTCACTTCGTGACTTGTATACCGGTCTTGCGGGGATGATGTTTTAGGGGCCTCGCGTTGCTCGGCGGATGATGATTCCGAGCAGCAGGAGGACCGATGTCTTCTGATGTTGCTGGCCGCTGTGCGGGGCGGGATCAATGGACTGATGGGCGAGGTGCTGGAGGATCACATTCGGCTGCACTTGCTGGAGGATGGAAACGCGGCGCTGACTCCTGATCCGGGGGAGGATCTAATTGATCTCGTTAGCGCTTATCTGAAGTAGAGCTTCGACCGCACAGGATGGGCCACGTTATTTGCTCCTCGCTCCTACTGCGACCAGACCGATCCCTGCAATCAAAGAGATTGTGCTGAGAACGGGCGAGATGGGGAGAGTGTCCTGGGTTTTGTGGGAGATTTGGATTGGGCCGGCGTCAACATCTTTCTTTTGGTGGGTAAAAGAGATTCCGCCCGTTGCGAATCCGATGAGGCCAAGGATGATGAGGAGTATTCCGACGATGGTTGCGGGTTTCATGGAGAACCTTTCCTGTGCGGTGAGGGCAGAGTTATAAAGATGGTTGATGCTGGTTTCTCAACAGATGGATGTATTGGCGCCTGTGTTCGCGGTGACTTGCATTGAACTCCCCGCTCGGGTAGTCTGCTTTTACACGGGAAAGGAGGATGGTCCAGCCTATGAAAATTGACAGTAATAGTTGCAAAACGGTACGTGAGGTGACTGAGGCTTAGAGCGTCCATTGCTCTAGTCCTGGCGGTATCTGCAGTTCCACGCCGAGGCCAATGTCCGAGTATGGACGCCTCAGGTCAATCTCAACAGTTCACCGCCAGACGGCTCGCAACTCTTCTCAGAGAGCGGGCCGTTTGCATTTTTGCCGCAGTGTAGCGGTAGGATATTAACCATGAATCCTTTGGTGATCGCTGGAAGAGCCTTTCAGTCGCGGCTTATCGTTGGCACGGGCAAGTACAAAGACGGCGCGGAGACGCAGGCTGCCATTGAGGCCTCGGGTGCGGAGATGGTGACGGTCGCGGTGCGCCGGGTCAATCTGGACCGTTCGAGCGAGTCGCTGCTGGACTTCATTGATCCGCGACGCTACTTCCTGCTGCCCAATACGGCTGGGTGTTATACGGCCGACGAGGCGATTCGCGCGGCTCGGCTGGGGCGTGAGGTGGGGCTGTCGGACTGGGTGAAGATCGAGGTGATCGGGGATCAGCAGACGTTGTATCCGGATGTTCAGGCGACGCTGGAGGCGACGAAGGTGCTGGTGAAAGAGGGCTTTACGGTGCTGCCCTATACGTCAGACGATATTGTGTTTGCGAAGCGGCTTATCGATGTCGGGGCGGCGGCGGTGATGCCGCTGGGAGCGCCAATCGGGACGGGTGTGGGGATTGCGAATCTGCATAATCTGCGGATGATGCGAGAGCTGATTACCGAGGTTCCGCTGGTGGTGGATGCCGGGCTGGGGACAGCGTCGGATGCGGCGATTGCCATGGAGATGGGCTTCGATGCGGTGCTGCTGAATACGGCGATTGCAGGTGCGAGCGACCCGATCCTGATGGCGGAGGCGATGCAGCATGCGGTTCTGGCCGGACGGCAGGCGTTTCTTGCGGGCCGTATGCCGAAGAAGCTGTACGCGACTGCGAGTTCGCCTCTTGAGGGGATCTCGCGCTGATCGTTGCGGGTGTCCACAGGACTCAATCTTGATAGCCGGGCCCGGCCTGGTATGCAGTAAACTTCGCCTATGCGAGTCTTCGGTATCGATTGCGGGACAGAGTTCACCGGCTACGGCGTGGTGGAGGTCGACTGCGATGCGCGTATGCCGAGACTTGTGCATCTGGCAGCAGGGACGATTCGGCTTAATAAAAAAGATAAGACTCCGCAGCGACTTGCGCAGGTGTACGCGGAGCTGACTGCGTTGATGGCGTTGCATGAGCCGGAGGTCGTCGCGATCGAGGAGGTTTTCTTCTCGGCGAATGCGAAGTCCGCGTTGAAGCTTGGGCAGGTGCGAGGGGTTGCGATGCTGGCTGCGGCTGTGTCCGGCCTGCCGGTGGCCGAGTACGCGCCGCTGTCGATCAAGAGCTCCGTGGTTGGTTATGGGTTGGCAGCCAAGGAGCAGGTGCAGTTTATGGTGAAGCGTCTGCTGGATAACGAAGCTGCGTTCGATTCGGCGGATGCGGCGGATGCGCTTGCCATTGCGATCTGCCATATCCACACCTCACAGACACTTCTGCAGCAGGGCGCGCGTCGATGAGGCTGGCGGCACGGCTGGTGCTGGTGAGCGCTTTGCTGCTGGCTCCGGTTGTGTTCGTCGCGGCGCAGGCAACAGCACTACAAACCGATGGGCCTGCGAAGTCTATGGCTGAAGTGAGCTTTCAGTTTGAGCGCGAGGGGCTGCCCGTTCCTCGCTTTACTCTGCAATTGCGGGAGGACGGATCGGGACGGTATCAGGCTGAGCACGCGGAGAGGCCGATAAGCGGTACATCCATGCGCGGGGAAGAAGCGAAGCATATCGATCGTACGATTCAGCTGAGTCCCGCAATGGTTGCGAAGATCTTTCGCGCGACGCGTGATTTGAACCGCTTCGATATCGACTGTACTTCAAAGCTGAAGAACATTGCTGACACGGGAAAGAAGACGCTGAGCTATTCGGGGGGAGACGGACGCGGATCGTGTGTTTATCACTACTCTGACAATAAAAAAGTGGAGATGCTGACGGAGACCCTTATCGGTATTGCCTACACCATGGATGAGGGGAGCAGGCTGGAGTTTCTGCATCGGTACGACCGGCTGGGGCTGGATGCGGAGATGATCCAGCTGAACCAGGAGGTTGAGGCGGGACGAGCGCTGGAGCTGGGCAATATCTCGCCGACGCTGGCCGCAATCGCCGATGACTCGGCGGTGATTCAACGGGTGCGGCTGCGTGCGGCGAAGCTGCTGGATGAGACAAAATAATCGGGATTACTTTTAGACAGACGCGGTTTGAGCCAGCGATTTGTACAACTCTGCCATTGGTTCAAGCGCCAGTGATTCTGCACGCGCCTGTGCCGGGATGCTGGACGGCCACGCTGCGGCGAGCTCTTCTGCGGAGTGGCCGGCGGCGCGGAGATTGTTCTGCAGCGTCTTTCGCTTCTGCGCGAAGCAATGGCGCAGAAAGATGTTGAACGCTGCGGCATTCACGCCTAGTTCGGCGAAGCGGGGCGCGAAGTGCAGGCGCAGGACGGTGGAGTAGACCTCGGGCGGCGGTGAGAAGGCGGACGGCGGCAGCGTGAAGAGATGATCGACCTGTGCGTTCATCTGCGCGGTGGCGGAGAGAAGGCCATAGTCGCGAACGCCTGGCGCCGCAGAGACGCGATCTGCAACCTCGCGCTGCATCATCAAAACGGCGCGGGAGAGGATGCCGGCGCTGCCTGCGGCAAAGAGCTGCAGAAGAATGTCCGAGGTGATGTAGTACGGCAGGTTTCCGATGACGTCCGCTGTTTCGCCCTCGGGAACAAGTGCGCGAAGATCGGTTTTGAGGACGTCGGCTTCGATGATTTGCACGTGGGGCTGATCGCGAAAACGGAAGGTTAGTTCGGCGGCGAGGGCACGGTCCAGCTCCAGCGCAATCAGGCGATGGCAGCGTCCGGCGAGGATTTCGGTGATGGCTCCATGGCCCGGGCCAATCTCGATGACAGTGCGTTCTCTGAGATCGCCCAGGGCATCCACGATGGCGTGCCGCGCGGCGTCGTCGACAAGAAAATTCTGCCCGAGTTTTGGTTTTCGTTTCATTTGCATCCAATGCGTAACACTTATTCGTGTGCTCTTGTATAGACTAACGGTTTAGCTGGAAAGACATGAGGACAGCAGCATGCATATCGTATTCGCGGCATCGGAATGTGCTCCGTGGGCAAAAACGGGAGGACTGGCGGACGTCGTCAGCGCGCTTCCAAAAACCCTGGCGAAGCTTGGTCATCGTATCAGCACCTTTTTGCCGTACTACCGGCAGGTAGCCAAGGCCGTACCCAATGCGCCGATCGTTTTGCAGAGCGTGACAATTCCGTTTCCTTCGTACAACCGGTTCGTCCGCATCCTCGATGGTGGTCTGGCCGACGGAGTGCAGACTTACTTCGTCGACTGTCCCGAGCTGTTCGACCGGGAGAATTTTTATTCCACACCGTCGGGCGACTATCCCGATAACGCAGAACGGTTCGGGCTGTTCAGCCGCGCCGTCATCGAAGCATCGAAGGTTCTCGGCGTTCCCGATGTCTTCCATGTGCACGACTGGCAGGCGGCGATGCTGGCCGTACTGCTTCGGTCGGTGTATTTCTTCGATCCGGTCTTCCGTCATGTCCCGGCTGTGCTGACCATTCACAACGCCGGCTATCAGGGCTGGTTTCCGCCGAAGACGATGGAAGAACTGTTGCTGCCGTGGGATATGTTCACCTACGACAAGCTGGAACACTATGACACCGTGAACTTTCTGAAGGGCGGGATCGTCTACGCCGACGCGGTCACGACCGTCAGCCGCAAGTACGCTGAAGAGATTCAGACAGCGGAGTTCGGCAATGGCCTTGAAGATACTCTGCGGAAGCGCAGCGGGGATCTCTTCGGCATTCTCAACGGCGTCGATTACGAGGAGTGGAACCCTGCGACCGACCCAAACATTGCAGCCCACTACTCTCCCGAAAAACTTGCGGGAAAGCAGGAGTGCCGCCGCGATCTGCTTCATGCGTTCGGGCTCGAAGGTGTTGGAGATGAGACGGCTGTGATCGGCATCGTCTCGCGTTTCGCCACTCAGAAAGGTTTCGACTTCATCGTGGAGATCATGGACCGTCTGGTGGAAGAAGATATGGTGATGGTCGTCCTGGGCAACGGCGAAGAGTATTACGAACGCCTGCTGGTCGAGATGGCGAGCCGTCATCCATCGAAGGTGCGGGTGCACGTGACCTTCGATAACGTGATGGCCCACAAGATCGAGGCGGGTGCGGATATCTTTCTGATGCCATCGCGGTACGAGCCTGGCGGCCTGAATCAGATTTATAGCCTGAAGTACGGCACCATTCCTGTGGTCCGCGCCACAGGCGGTCTTGACGACACAATCGACGAGCAGCCTTTTGGCGGCGGCAACGGCTTCAAGTTCTGGGGCTATAGTGCATGGGCGCTGATGGATGCACTCCACCGCGCGCTCGATACCTTCCGCAATAAGGACGAGTGGACTCGCATGATGCAACGAGGCATGATGCAGGATTTCTCCTGGGATGTTCCCGCGAAAGAGTACGTGCGGGTGTATGAGCGCGTCGTTCAGAACAGGAGCTAGGTTGTACGCCTGCTCCTCAGCAGGTAGTGCACGGGAATTCCAAGCAGAATGACGAATGTCCCTATCAATGAATTTCGCAGTTGATCCACGAATGAAAATACCAGTAGTACTACTGCTGCCAGGATGAACAATGCTGGCAGCAGCGGGTACCCTTTAATGCTGTAGGGGCGATCGGCGTTCGGTTCGCGATGACGGAAGACGAAGATGGTGCTGGCTGTGAGTGCGTAAAAGAGCCATTCTCCGAAGATGGCCAGTGAAAAGAGCGCCTGAAATCGTCCGATTGCGAGCAGCAGCAGGGAACTCAGCACGGCCTGCAGGATGAGTGCCGTCGACGGTGTTTGAAATCGTGGCTGCACATGGGCTAACTGCCGGAAGAATAATCCATCGCGAGCGGCTGCGAACGGTACTCGGGCTCCGGAGAGCGACGAGCCGACAAAGGTTGCGCAGATGCTGACAGCCATGCCGACAGATACAAGCGTTGCTCCCCATTGCCCCGCGACCAGTCGCATCGCGTCAGCTGCGGGGCGGTCTGCGGCGGCGATTGCGACGGCTGGCAAGACATATTGAATTGCCGCGTTCGTGAGCATGTAGAGCGCACCGACGATGAGGACGCCTCCCACGAGCGCGCGCGGCATGTTGCGCTGTGGCTGTTGCACCTCGCCCGCCATGGTTACGACGTCGCTCCAGCCGTCGTAAGCCCACAAGGCGGCGACAAGGGCGATCATGAAGCCAGAGAAACCGCCGCGTGCTCCCGCGAAGTCAGTGGTGAAGTTGTGCCATGACCCGTGGTTTCCTGCGGCTCCGAAACAAAACCCGGCGATGACGAGGATGAGTGCGCCCTTCAGCCAGGTCAACAGGAGCTGAACATTGGCAGATTTTCGTGTGCCGATAATATTCATTCCTGTGATGAGCCATGTCATAGTAATCGCGAAGACCTGCGACCATAGAAGATGCGCGAAGGCCGGTCGCGAAAAAGAACTGAAGACAGCGAAGGTTCCGAGGACACGCGCCAGTCCGGCTGCGATGGTCGCAAGAGATGCGGGCTTGGCGACGGTAATCTGCGTCCACATGTAGAGGAAGCCGGTGAGATCGCCGTAGGCTTCGCGCAGAAAGGCGTACTCGCCGCCGTAGCGTGGGTGCGCTGCTGCGATCTCGGCGTAGGTCATGGCGCCGAAGAGCGAGAGCAGTCCACCGACGATCCAGACGGCGTAGACCATGCGGGACGAGCCGACGGCAGCCATCATCTCGCGAGGCACCAGAAAGATGCCGCTGCCGATAATGATGCCCACAACGATAGAGGTGGCGTGGGACGCGTTCAGTACGCGAGGTAGTTCTGCCCGAGATTGTGGCATTGGTTGCACGGAGAGTAACACAGCTATGCCATAGCTCTGCAACAGCTAAATATAGTGTTTCAACTCGGACCAGTCTTCGAGAAGGTTCTTACGCCGTCCACGTGCGAGATAGATGTTGCGATGCTCATAAGGCATGGAGAGGGGATGGTCCATGCGCCCGACCACTTCAACTGAGTCATAAAATTCGCGCATCTCCTGCGGCGTTGCGCCGTTGATAACGATCATGACCTCGCCTGTCTCTCCCTGCGGCCCCCACAGCCAGTAGTTGTTATGGCCGCTGATGGCTGGTGGCAGTCCGTGTCCGAGAAAGTTGATTGCGCTTGCTTCGCCATAATTTGAGCAGAGAATTCCCGCCTTCTTCTGGTCTTCTGGTGGAAGCGAATGATAGATCCTGCTTACCTGATCGACCTCCTCCTGCCATCCAAAACGGTCGGCGTAGAACTGCGGCAACGGTCCGTTGGCCTCGTTCTCCGTGCTGTCGCTGGTTTTATAGAGACGCGTGGCCGTGGTGTAGGCCAGCCATGTTTCCGGCTGCATAAGAGGGAGAGCCATCGGTGAAATCAGTATCCCTGCAACCAACAAGACAGCTTCCATCACCGGAAATGCGAAGACCCGGTTCTTTCTGACAGCGCTGCTGTTTGTAAAGTGCGTCTCCCATGCAATTCCTCCGGCTGCGAACAGAATCGGATAGATGGGCGCAAGGTAATAGTCCTTCGCGTGCAGCGCCATCATCATCGCGAGAAACAGAATGTAAGTAAGTCCCAGCCATCGCCAGCTTCTGGCAAGTGGATTTCGCAGCAGCCAAACCAGACCCGCTCCCCAGATCAATACGGTTAGCGGCTGAAGATTCAATAGCTGCTTCCCAAGAAAGGGCAGTGGGGCAAGATTAATATTTTTGTTTTCAAACTTGCCATTGTGGAGAAACTCCAGCGTTGGCCAGTGATGATGAATCTGCCAGACCAGGTTCGGCAGCGCGATGAGAAGCAGAAGTGCAACTCCGGCAGCAGTCCATCGGCTGAACAACAGACGACGCTGTGGAGTGACGAGTAGAGCCACCAGAAGGGCAACGAGGAAAAAGGCCATCGATGGTTTATTGAGCAGGCCGAGGCCGGCAGAGAGACCGAAGATCAGCCAGAGTTTTTTGCTGCCGCCGCGCACGACCAGGATTAATGCCAGCAGGCAAACCATCCAGAAGATCGATTCGACTGAGTTCATCGACAGATAACTATCGGTGCCCAGGTACTGCGGAGCGACGAGAACGCCAATCATCGCGAGCGCCTGCGCGGGTCTTCGACCACCCAACGACCATGCCAGCAGGCCGGTGAGAAAGATGCGGACGGCACCGGCTGCGGCCGAGAACATTCTTATTCCGGCGAGGGATTTGCCGAAGATTGCGAGCGCTAGTTTCGCCTGCAACGCGACACCGGGTCCGTGGTCGACGTAGCCCCAGGCCAGATTGCGCCCGCAGATAATGTAGTAGAGCTCATCGCGAAAGTAACCATAGCCGATGTGCGCCTCCCACAGGTTAGTCGCGATGTGAAAGAGAAGCTTGAATGCGGCGAACAATGTCGCCAGGTGCAGTGCGGCCTGCAGGGTTGGATCGACAGGATGGACGATGGTTGTGCGCGCACTCGACACGTGTGGGGCTCCAGGAGTTTCCAGCATCGCATACGGTCTCGCTGGAGGGAAAGTTCCGCGGTCGTTGTAAATTTATATGACAGGCAACGACGTCTGACGTTATGCCAGGTATTAATTTGACCAACGGTGCGATCCAATATTATTGGCGCATCTATATGTTGGCGCATCAGGGCCTCAGAACGTATGCTCGCTAAGAACGAATTCAACGTCAGTGGAGTGAACGATGGACTGGACGCCTGGTGGTCTTAGTGACGATGTTGAAGACAGACGCGGCTCTTCCGGCGGTGGTGGCGGCGGTTTCGGTGGCGGCGGTCTGGGCATCGTCGGATTTATCGTCCTCGTCGTTATCAGCCTGCTTACCGGGCGAAATTACATCGGCAGCTATCTTTCGGGTCATCCTGGAGCGGTGACAACAACCAGTCAACCGGGATATGGACGCTCCGCTGCACCGGCTTCGCCGCAGGAGGATCGCTCGGCGCAGCTTGTCTCGTTTGTGCTCGACGATGTGCAAAAAACATGGACCATTCTGCTGCCGGAGCAGGCGCACCGGAATTATCGTCATGCAAAGCTGGTGCTGTTTCGGGGCTACACGCAGTCGGGCTGCGGTGTTGCGAAGTCGCAGACCGGGCCATTTTATTGCCCGGAGGACGAGAAAGTCTACATCGACCTGAGTTTCTGGGATGAACTGCGACGCCTTGGAGGCAGCTCGGGGGAGTTTGCGCAGGCGTATGTTGTGGCTCACGAGTTGGGCCATCATGTGCAGAATATTCTTGGCATTGAGCAGCAGGTGCAGCGTCTTTCCGGACAGAACCCATCGGAGAGAAATCGTCTGTCGGTCGATCTTGAACTGCAGGCCGATTGCTTCGCCGGGGTGTGGGCGCACAGTACGGCGCAGCGCAACATTATTCATGAGGCCGATATTGCTTCCGGTTTGCAGGCGGCTGCGGCGGTTGGCGACGATCATCTGCAAAAGATGGAGCGCGGAGCGGTGAGCCCGGAGAGCTTTACGCATGGCACCTCGGCGCAGCGCATGGGGTGGTTCAAGCGCGGGCTGCAGCAGGGAACCATCGCAGCGTGCAATACCTTCAAAGTGGGTGGTGTGGTGCCTGCGTCGAGCGATGCGCCGTAGTTGAAGGCTATGCCTGGTTCAGTACCGGCAGCACAGTGTTTTCAGAGGGTTCGGCCTCGAAGTAGGTTCGGATGCGCTTCGCGGTCGCGGCGTTGACGACGGCGGTGAGGGCATCGGGACCGGCCTGTTTGATTCCGCGCACGCTGCCGAAGTGCTCGATCAGGCGTTGCCGCGTTCGTGGGCCGACGCCGGGGATGGATAACAGCTCGCTGTCGCGGTCGCGCATCTGCCTGCGCTTGCGATGGTAGGTGACGGCGAAGCGGTGGCTCTCGTCGCGAATCTTCTGCACCAGGTGGAGTACGGGGGAGCGGCGGTCCAATACGACGGGTTCGTTCTCCTGGCCATAGACGTAGATGATCTCCTCGCGTTTTGCGATGGAGGCGAGCGGCTGCAGGGTGATGCCGATCTCCTCCAGCGCAGCGTATGCCGCGTGGAGCTGGCCGAGGCCGCCGTCGATGAGGATGAGAGAAGGGAAGGGCTTTTTATCTTCCTGCAGGCGTTTGTAGCGGCGCTGAATGACCTCGCGCATGCTGGCGAAGTCGTCGACGCCGGTGACAGTCTTCACCTGGAATTTGCGATAGTCGGACTTCTTCATCGCGCCGTCCTCCCACACGACCATGGAGGCAACGGTTTCCGCGCCCTGAATGTGCGAGATGTCGAAGCACTCGATGCGGCGAGGGAGTTCTTCGAGCGTGAGGGCGTCCTGCAGGGCCTCCTGAATCGCCTTGATGCTCGGTTGCAGGACGCGGAAGCGCTGGTCGTAGGACTGCTTCGCGTTCTGGCAGACGAGGTCGACGAGGGAGCGTTTTTCTCCGCGCTGCGGGGCGAGGATCTCGATTCGCTTGCCGGTTCGTTCGGTGAGGATGTCGGCCAGCAGGGCGCGATCGGGGAACTCGACCGGGACGAGGATGGAGCGAGGGACGTAGTTCTGATCGAGATAGAGCTGCTTCAGCAGGGCAGAGAAGAAGGCCGTGGGGCTGAACGCAGCACCCAGCTCCGAGATGGCTGTGTGTTGAACGACGGGGATGCCTTCGCCGATCTCCGGCGCGGGGGCTGAAGGGTTGGGCTCCATGCGCGGGATGGCCTCGAGTTCGTCGATCTCCGCGACAGCCTCGGTGGCTGCGTCCAGCAGGGACTCCGGGAGATCCTCCCAGAAGAAGTCGCGGCGGTCGACGATCTTGCCGCTGCGCATGTGAAAGAGATTTACGGCGAGCATCTCGTTTTCGTAGTGATAGCCGAAGACGTCCGCATCTTCGTTGTCGGTCGTCGCCATGCGCTGCTTGTCCTGCATCTGATGGACGGTGACGATCTGATCGCGCAGCCTGGCCGCAAGCTCAAACTGCTCGGTCTCCGCAGCGGACTCCATGCGTTTCGTCAGCGATTGTTCGAGTTCGTTGGTCCTTCCTTCCAGAAAAAGCTGCACGTCCCGGATGGTGTCTTTGTAGATCTCCGGCGTCGTCAGCCCTTCGAGGCATGGGCCGAGGCAGCGCTTGATGTAGTACTGCAGGCAGGCGCGCGGATGGTAGCGCGAGAGGTCGACTTTGCAGCTCGGAATCAGGAAGCTGCGGTGGATGAGGTCGACCAGGCGGTAGGCCAGGTTTCCTGGAAAGTATGGGCCGTAGTAGGCACTCCCGTCCTTGCGCAGCCTGCGCGTCACGAAGACCTTGGGATAGCGGTCGTTCATGGTGAGCTTGATGTATGGGTAGGTCTTGTCGTCGCGGAGCAGAATGTTGAAGCGCGGCTTCTTCTGCTTGATGAGATTGTTTTCGAGCGCCAGCGCCTCGTGCTCGTTGGCGACGGTGATGTACTCCACATCGACGGCCTCGCGCATCAGAGAGCCGGTCTTGGCGTTGGCCTGCGAGGCCTGAAGAAAATACGAACGCACCCGCGCGCGCAGGTTCTTCGCCTTGCCGACGTAGATCACCTCGCCCTCAGCGTTTTTATAGAGGTAGCAGCCTGGCTGGGTGGGGATGGTGCGAATTTTCTGGTAAAGATCCATGCGTGAAAGAGTGCTCGCGTCCTGAGTGTAGACGCTGAGCAAAGCTGTGTGCGGTGTGCATAGCTTTGCTCAGTAGATTTGACGCGCTACTGCATCAAAAGTTCCCGCTTCCGGGGCTTGTAGGCGTGGGCGAATCGATGCCGTACGGCCTAAATCGTTGTAAATAATACTGGTTGCGCTCTGTATTCTTTTGGCACGACAATTGCTCTACTACCTACGTTGCAGCACTTACTTAACAGTACTTATAACCAGGAGAGTGAAATCAATGAGCTCCAATCATACCGACACGAAAATAAAGTCTGCCTGCACCGCAATTCTCGCCAGTGCTGTGGTCATCACCCTGACGGTAGGCTGCTCGACCAAGAACTATGTTCGTTCCCAGACCACTCCCATCATTCAGCAGACGAACGATCTGGACGCGAAGACTGCGGCTGATCACCGCGACATCGTCTCTACCGACGAGCGTGCTCAGAGCGGCATCGCCGGTGCCCAGAGCGCAGCCAATACCGCCGATCAGCACGCGATGGCCGCAGGCCAGTCTGCCGATACAGCCAATAAATCCGCGCAGGAAGCCTATAACCGTGTAGACAGCCTGTCCGGTGTTGTCGCCAATCTTGACAACTACAAGCAGCTCTCCAACGTGACAGTTACCTTCGGCTTCGACAAAGCTGTCCTCACTGCAGAGGATAAGAAGCAGCTCGATGATCTGGCTGCCAACCTGACCAGTACCCGTGGCTACATCCTTGAGCTGACCGGTGGAACCGACACGGTCGGCGACGCTGCCTACAACTATCAGCTTAGCCAGCGCCGCGCCGATGCGGTCGCCAACTATCTGCAGTCGAAGTACAACATTCCTCCGCACAGGTTTTACCTCGTCGGTATTGGCAAGGATCAGCAGGTAGCGAGCGACAGCTCTGCTGCAGGCCGTGCCAAAAACCGCCGCGTCGATATCAAGCTGATGAGCAACATGAGCGGCGATCAACCCGCAGCGGGCGCGACAACCTCGCCCAGCGGGCAGATGTAACCCGCCACGATCACTCATCACGATCTCCGCAACAAAACCCCGCTATAGCACTTCTCCAGGCAACGCGTCCGGTATGCTGCGGGCGCGTTGCTCTCTTCACCTATGGCGGCAGGGCAGCATAAGAAAGCCCTGCCAGCCATCCTTCGCGGCTCTCAGCTGTGAATTTAATTTTTAAGTTTGTAGTAGACGATGCCCAGCAGCGCTGAGGCTGCGATCACCCAGGCAAACTGATACCAGTAAAAGAACGGGAACCCCCATAACGCAGGTGTGGCGCGCATGTAAAGTTGCGGGAAGCAGAGTCCCAGGTAAGGCAGCACCAGCAACAGCATCCAGCTCTTTTTTCCGCGTGCGGCTTTGGCGTTCGTTTCAGGTGCGGGCAACATATGCTGCAAAGCATAATGCATTTGCGCGCGGCAGAAAACCGGTCCTGATCGGGTAAAGTGGAAGAGGTATGGCCGAACCTCCTGCAGAACCGTTTCATTCCGCACCAGTCGGCACTGACCCGATTGCGGAAGCCATCGCCATCATGGCGCGTCTCCGCGCTCCGGATGGCTGTCCCTGGGACCGCGAACAGACGTTCGACTCCATCAAACGCCATACTCTGGAAGAGACCTACGAGGTCTTCGACGCCATCGAACGGCGCGCCTGGCCCGATCTGAAGGATGAGCTTGGCGATCTGCTGCTGCAGGTACTCTTCTACGCTCAGATGGCCTCCGAGGCGGGCTACTTCACCATCGACGACGTTGCCGCTAACCTGAACGCGAAGCTCATCCGCCGCCATCCCCACATCTTTGCCGGCGTCCAGGCTACGGACTCCGACGCTGTCCTGCGCAACTGGGAGCAGATCAAGCAGGCGGAGAAACAGACCGCAGCAAAATCGCAGAGCTCCATGCTCGACGACATTCCACGCACCATGCCGGCGATGCTCGAAGCGGGTAAGCTGGGCTCCCGCGCCGCGAAGGTTGGCTTCGACTGGCCCAATACCGATGGACTCTTCGACAAGCTGCAGGAGGAGATCGTTGAGCTGCAGGCTGAGCTCTCCCGACCGGCGGAGAGTAAATCCACATCGGCAATCGAAGCGGAGCTGGGCGACCTGCTCTTCACCGCCGTTAACCTCGCCCGTCATCTCAAAGTCGACCCGGAGTCGGCGCTTCGTTCCACCAACGCAAAGTTCCGGCGCCGCTTCGAGGCAATGGAGTCGGCAGCGGGCCATAGCGACGCTCTGGCGGCCCTCACGCCGTCGCAGCTTGAAATTCTGTGGTGTCAGGCCAAAGACGCCACCAGCGAGCCCCCAGCCCCATGAATGTACATCCGCACGACAGCATCGAGATTCGTTCCCTGACCACGCTTGAGCATTTTGAACGCTGCGTCACGCTGCAGCTTGAGGTCTGGGGCTACAGCGACGGCGATCTTATCCCACGGCGTATGTTTCTTGTGGCCCAGCGCATCGGCGGGCAGGTGCTTGGCGCCTTCCACGGCGACATCATCATCGGTTTCGCCATGTCTTTGCCTGGTTACCGTAACAAACGGCCCTACCTCCATTCGCACATGCTCGCCGTCCTTCCGGAGTACCGCAATACCGGCGTTGGCCGCCGACTCAAACTCGCCCAGCGCGAGGAGGCCATCGGGCGCGGCTTCGATCTGATGGAGTGGACCTTCGACCCGCTGGAGATCAAAAACGCTCATCTGAATATCGCTCGCCTCGGTGCGATCGTTCGCCGTTATCAGCCGGATTTTTATGGCCCTTCTTCATCCCCATTGCAGGGAGGCCTTCCGACGGATAGGCTATACGCGGAGTGGTGGTTGCGTTCTCCCCGCGTTACGAGTCTTCTGCGCGGAGAGCCGGAGCCCCTTCAGATTGTTGAACGCATTACCGTCCCGCACTCCATCTACCAGTGGAAGCAGGACACCCGGCAGCGAGGTCTTGCACAGGCTCTGCAGAGCAGCAACCGAGAGGCGCTTCAGTCGGCGTTCGATCGCGGCCTGGCCGTGGTTGGTTACGAGCGCGACGAGGAAGGCAACGGCTGTTATCTTCTTGGCCCCTGGAAGGAACCGTCCGGCAGCGACAATACGATTGAGGAACCGCTGAAAACCTAAACCGTAAAACCGATCCAAAATTGAAGCATTGCCAATACCCGCAGTCGACGGATACCCGGAAAGACAGGAACTGCCCATGCTCAACATCGATGCCATCCACATGCGCGAGATCAACATGCCGCTGGCGTATCCGTTTGAGACCAGCTTCGGCCTCACCACCGCCCGCCGCATCCTGCTGATCGAACTTGAATCCGACGGCCTCACCGCCTGGGGCGAATGCGTCGCGGGGGAGCATCCCTACTTCAGCGACGAGATGATCGACACAGCGTGGATCGTTATCGAGAGCGAACTGGCTCCGCGGCTGCTCGAGGCTGACCTCAAAACCGGCGGCAGCTGCGTTGATCTCTTCAAGCAGGTTCGAGGCCATCGCATGGCCAAGGCTGCGCTGGAGAATGCTGTCTGGGATCTTGAGGCGCAAGTCGAAGGGATATCGCTGTCCAGGCTTCTTGGCGGCACGCGCAGTGTCATCCCGTGTGGTGTTTCCATCGGTATTCAGCCAACGCCTGAAGGGCTCATGGACAAAATCGCCACCGAACTGGCTGCCGGATACCAGCGCGTGAAGCTGAAGTGCAAGCCTGGCTGGGACATCAGTATCTTCGAGGCGGTGCGCGCCCGCTGGCCGGACATCACCCTCAGTTGCGACGCCAACTCCGCCTACCGGATGAAGGATCTCGACCACCTTGCGAGCTGGGATCAGTTTGGGCTGCTCATGATCGAGCAGCCTCTCTGGTACGACGATTTTTACTTCCATTCCATGCTGCAGAAACGCCTCGACACTGCCATCTGTCTCGACGAATCCATTCGCAATCGTCGCGACGCCCTGGCAGCCGTCGACATGGAATCCTGTCGCATCATCAACATCAAGGTCGGCCGCGTCGGCGGTTTCAGCGAGGCTATCGCTGTGCACAACGTCGCGGAAGAGCGCGGCATCCCCGTCTGGTGCGGAGGGATGCTGGAGACCGGCATCGGACGTTCGCATAACATCGCGCTGTCGTCGCTGCCGAACTTCTCGCTCCCCGGCGACGTCTCCGCCTCCAGTCGTTACTGGGTCGAGGACATCATCGAGCCAGCGGTTACGGTCAGCGCAAAGGGAGAGATCGCGGTGCCGACTGCCGTTGGCCGTGGCTT
>Ga0302220_10001148_pt1 | contig 20950 bp, 22 predicted proteins | sample II_Palsa_E1_3_FD_194572 | JGI IMG/M metagenome (GOLD analysis project Ga0302220, IMG submission 194572) | Peat permafrost microbial communities from Stordalen Mire near Abisko, Sweden - II_Palsa_E1_3 | ecosystem: Environmental > Terrestrial > Soil > Palsa > Peat permafrost | place: Sweden...
ACCACTACACCTTCCGCCAGGACGTGACCTTCGAAACCCTCGCCCCCGACACCAACCAACCCGACGGCGCGTACCACCAAATCACCGACATCTCCTTCGACGACGCCGGCCGCCGCCAGGAGCACGTCCTCTTCGCCCCCGCCAACACCCTCCAGCGCGTCACCCTCACCGAAGCCGACCTCGATGACGTAGCCCACCGCCTCCCCTTCATCCTCACCACACCCGAGCTGCCCGACTACACCCTCACCTACCTCGGCCGCCAGCGCGTCGACCAGCTCGACACCTACGTCTTCGACTGCGCCCCCCGCCAACTTCTAAAAGATCACCGCTACTTCCAGGGCCGCGTCTGGCTCTCGCAGCAAGACCACCAGATCGTCCTCATCCACGGCCAGGCCGTCCCGCAGGACACCCGCCCCGGCCACGAAAACCTCTCGCCCCCCTTAACCACCTACTACCAGCAGATCGACGGCAAATTCTGGTTCCCCATCTACACCCGCGCCGACGGCACCCTCCACTTCCCAGCCCACTCTGACACCCTCTCCCAAACCGTCCACGTCCGCACCACGGTCCGTTACACCGACTACAAGCGCTTCCACGCCACCGTCACCCTCCACTACGGCACCGAAGTCCCCACCACCCCCAACCCGCCCCAACCGTAGTCGGTTTCTGCATCTTCCTTTGTCGTTGTCTTTGCCTTTCTGGCTGTCATCCCGTAGGGATCTGCTTCTGCCTCGCACTTGCCTTCTTTCTGCCATTCCCCTCTGAGAATCTGCTGCCGTTTTTCCCCAAAACCTGTCAAGCCCCCCAACCACCCCAACATCGCCAAGACCCCTATAAACACTAGCGATATATATTTCCAAAACTTGGCATAATCACCCCCACCAAACCACTACAATTGAACTAGACCCTCCTACGCCTAAGTCCCATCGCAACCTAGAGCCCCACACGCAACCAAGGCCTAAGTACCCGACCTACCCGGTGGACACCTGAACACGCGCGCAAACGGAGGTATACTTCGCGACCTAACCAGCCTGAATGGAATACTTTGCAGCCTAGAAATTGCTCCCAAAAGAGGAAGGACTTTGCTACCTAACCCGCCTGAATGGAACAGTTTACAGCCTGAAATTGCTCCTAAAAGGGGAAGGACTTTGCCATCTAACCTCACTATCATCAATCACTTACAAGCAAAACCACTCCCAGACGGGGGGAGGGGGGTACCCTCGTGACGACGCCCTGAGTAGCAACCACGCGAAGCCTTCCGCAATCCGCGCAGAACCTATGCCGCTGGCTCCGACTCGAAGTAAAGATACTTCCGCCAGTTCGCATCCGCACTGCCAATCATCCGCATAATGTGCCGCGAGGTATGCAGCGAAAACGGCCGCGGCTCGCGCAGCAGCTTCATCTCCGTCAGCTCATGCAGCATCAGGCTTCCCTTGCGCCGATTGCAGTCCCGGCAACAAGCCACCAAATTCTCCCACGTCGACAACCCGCCCCGGCAACGCGGCACCACATGATCCAAGGTCAGCTCCGACGCAATCAAAACCTTCTGGCAGTACTGGCAAGTATTCCGGTCGCGCAGCAAAATATTCTTCCGGCTCAGAGCCCGCGTCTGGTGCGGAATCCGCCGATACTCCAGCAGCCGAATCACGCTCGGCATCTGCAGGTTCATCCGATGGGAGTGCAATACAGCCCCCTGCTCCTCCTCGGTCCGCGCCACGCCCTTCAGCACCAGCACCAGCGCCCGCCGAGCACCGCAGATATTGATCGGCTCGTAGCTAGCATTCAGCACCAGCACCGGAGTCTGCATCGCCGGCTGTCGAAATACGCCCATGCGTATGTCGATCGCCTCTGCCCGCGCCGTCCCCGCCACCGGGTGCGTCGTATGGTGCCGATTGCCCGACCGCTTGTTTCTCGCCCCACTAGATTTGCCAGCCTGCATCCCTGCCTCCGGTTCTATTGGTCCTTAGAAATTCCGCTGCTAAAAACGAACTCGCTTGCCAACCTCCGGCTCAATCACCCGAGCCGGAACTGCATCCCAAATCGCAAAGCTCTCATCGTCATGCTGAGCGGTGCTCAACACACTCTCCGGCTGCGCCCGCGCCGCCGTCACCACCCACACCTTCGCCGCGCCCGCGCGCTTCAACACCCGCGCACACTCCCGCGCCGTAGCTCCCGTAGTCATAATGTCGTCGATCAACAAAACCTCGCGCCCGCGCACTGCCTCCCCATCGGCCACGCGAAACGCACCTTTCAAACTCGACCGCCGCTGCGTAGGATTCAGCGCATACAGCGCCCGCGTGTCCTTCACCCGCATCAGAACTTGTCCCTGCAGACGCAGCGTCCACCGTGGCTCGAGCTTGGGCAGCCGCTTGATCAAGCCCTCGGCCAGCACCTTCGCCTGGTTGAACCCGCGCGTCTTCTCCCGAGCGGCAAACAACGGAACCGGAACCACCACCAACTCGTCAGCCGCATCTCCTCGGAGCTTGAGCGCAGCAACCGCCATCGCGTCGCCCAGCACGTACTCGGCAATGCCGCGCATGCCCTCAAACTTCAGCAGGTGCAGCATCCTGCGCATCTCGTCTTCGTAATTTGCATGGGCCACAGCCCGATCAAACTGCGGCGGAGCCAGCCTGCACATCGTGCACTCGCTCACGCCCATCGCGGCCGCAAAGCGTGCCGACTCCATCCCCATGGCGTCGCCGCACCGCCTGCACAACACATCATGTTCAGCTGCAGCCTGCGTTCCCACGCGCTCGACGCAGGCCTCGCAAACTCTCACCGGCGCCAGCGCAGCCATCGCGGCCCCGCATACCCGGCAATCGGAAGGCATCAAAATATTGGTGAAATCAGCGACCGTCCATTTCATCGCCGTGCTGCAACTTCGAAGCACACGTGTCACCGCGCGCCATCCGGACTCGCCCGCATAACGACCAGGCGGCCCACCATTCCCGAGCTGGACATCCCTCACGCTTGCGCTGAAGACGAACCTCACTCGCGGCACAGCAAGAAAAACACCAGCTCTGCCAATAACCGCAGTATAACGTTGCCTCCGTTTCAGTGCAATGAATGCCGCCGAATCAATCAGGATGCTCCGTCCGCGTGCATTTCGTTCCATCCTGCGAAATCAATGGCCTGCATACCCTGCCTAATCGCGATATCCTTGAAGTTCGACGTGTCCACCACAGCCACATCTACCGTAGATACCTTGTGCACTCGCAGCCACTCGCTGCTCAGCGACTACGTTGTGCTCGTCAAACCGCGCGTTTCCTTGATGGTCATCATCTACGCCGCGGCAAGCTTCTACCTCGGCTCGCTCGCCTCCGGCATCTCGCCCTTCCACCTCGGACTCCTGAAAGCCCTCTTCGGCATCAGCCTCGTCACCGCCGGCTCCAGCGTCCTCAACCAGGCCCTCGAGCGCGCCACCGATCGCCGTATGCCCCGCACCGCCGATCGCCCCATGGCGCAGCATCGCATCGGCCTCGCCCACGGCCTCATCCTCGGCTTCCTCCTAGTCTTCGGAGGGTCCATCTACCTCACGCTGGTGACCAATCCCATCACCGGCATGCTGACCCTGCTCACCGCAGTCGGCTATGTCGCCATCTACACGCCGCTCAAGCGCATCACCTCGCTCAACACCTTCATCGGAGCCTTTCCCGGCGCGCTCCCAGGTCTCATCGGCTGGACCGCCGCGCGCGGCGTCGTCGAGTGGCCCGCAGTCGCTCTCTTCGCCATCCTCTTCGTCTGGCAGTTTCCCCACTTCATGGCCATCGGCTGGCTCTATCGCGCCGACTACGCCCACGCCGGAATCCGCCTCGCCGCAACCCAGCAACCCTCCAGCGAAGCCGCCCGCTCCTCCGCGCTCCAAGCCCTCTTCTACGCCGTCCTCATGATCCCCGCCAGCCTCTGGCCCACCTGGCTACACATCACCGGCACTCCCTACGCCGTAGCCGCCATCATCCTGGACGCCGGCTATCTAGCCGCAACCATCCGTTTCCTGCGCATCACCCGCGCCCCCGACGACCCGCAAAACCGAGCCCTCGCCCGCCAACTCCTCAGAGTCTCCGTCATCTACCTGCCTCTGCTGCTCCTTGCCATGATCCTCGACGCCAAAGGCCGCCTCCTCTTCTAACCTCCCCAATCCCAGCACCAGGAACGCCATGCCCGAACTAGCCGCACCCAATCCGAACTACCGCACGCCTCCCTCAATCATCGCCGCCATCATCGGCATCTCCGCCGTCGCCTCCATCTTCCTCGCCTGGCTGGTCTACTACCATCCGCCCGTTGACGCCGCCGGAACCCACCTCACGTTCCTCCCCGCACTAGACGCGATCCTCAACGCCATCTGCGCCATCTTCCTGCTCATCGGCTTCAACTACATCCGTCGTCGCAACATCACCGCCCACCGCAACAGCATGTTCGCGGCCTTCATCGTCTCCAGCGCCTTCCTGGTCGCCTACATCGTCAACCACGTCCTCCACGGCGACATGCTCTTTCCCGCCGCGCACCCAACCGCGCGCTTCATCTACCTCTGGATCCTCCTTCTCCCACACATCCTCCTAGCCGTGGTCGCGCTCCCGATGATCCTGATCACTTTCTTCCTCTCCCTAACCGGCCGCTTCCCCGCACACCGCAAACTCGCGCGCTGGACCTTCCCCATCTGGCTCTACGTCTCAGTCAGCGGAGTCGTTGTCTACGCCATGCTCGCAGCCTACCGCTAACCCTCCTCGGAGGCACTGCTTGTGTCTTTGCCCTTGCTCTTCACTACCCACTACTCACTGTCCCTATGCAGTCAGACACCCGCAAGCTCCTCACCACCGGCACCGCCATCCTCCTCGTCGGAGCGATCGCCGCCCTGCTCATGCTCACAGTCTTTGGCGGAGTTACCCGGGAAGGACCACACACCAGCGGCGGCTGGCTCGCGCTGGTCGTTGCCCTGGGCTGCGTGCCCACCGCCACCTTCACCCTATTCCTCGGCCTCGCCAAACTCCTCGGCGATATGCGCCACCGCTCCTAACGCATCGCTAAGATTTATTTGGGTGGCAGCGCGATCATCAAGCCGCCATGTTTCCGCAAATCGTTCTCCCCACGCGGCAGCTTCAACGCCGAACCACTCCCCAGATCGCGCTCATAAATCTCCCCATAATTTCCTGTCGCCTCGATCACCTTCACAACCCAATCATCCGAGAGCCCCAACCCGCTCCCGATCTGCTGTGATCCTCCCAGCAGAACCCAAAGCAGCGGATCGGCGCCGTTGGCATTCTCCGAGGCGGCGCGCATCGACTCCAGATTCGCCTTCGTCACGCCGCTCTCCTCGGCCTGCACCAGCGCCTCCGTCACCCAGTTCACAATCGACGCCCACTGCGGATCATCGTCACGCACTGCAGCCGCGAGCGGATCCTTCGAGATAGTCTCCGGAAGCAGCCGCGTGGGCTTTCCATGCTGCGCGAGCAACGCCTGAGTCCCCGCCAGGCGCGTCCGATCTCCAGCCAGCGCACCACAGTTCCCGGTTGCGAAAGCCGCCTCCATCTCTCCCTCTTCCTGGAACGGAAATGGCACAAACTCCAGATGCTCGCGCGCAAACCATGACCGCGCGCGCTCCTCCACCGTGGTTTCAGCTATGAAGCAGATCTTCTTGCCGCTCAACTGCCGCGCCCGCATCGCCGGGCTTGGGACTAGCACCAGGAATCCTACCCCGTCCCAGAGCACAGGCCGTGTGAACGTTAGGTGCGTTCCCACCGAGTGCGCAAAGTCGTCGCTGAGGGTCGGCACCATGTCCACAGCACCCGCGTTCAGCACCTCCATGCTTGCCCGGTCGTCGGGATACTCAACCACGCGCACCCGCGCATGCCCCCCCAGCACAGCAACAGCTACGGCTTGGCACAAGTCCTGATCAAACGCCTCGCGCCCCCCATGATCATCGGCCGTCGAATACTCCGGCTCCTCCTGGTCGATGCCACAACTGAGCACGCCCGCAGCCCGTACCCGCGCTAAGGTAGAGGAACCCTTTGCATCTTTCCCTGAGCCGGGAACTTGCGCCACCACGCCAGCCATCATGCACCCCACCAGCACCAAACAACTCGCCACCCAACGCCGTACTATGGCGTCCACCCTCCGGCGGTGGGTATACCCGGCGTCGAATCAGGCCGAGGATTAAAGTCGCGCGGCACGGGATTCGGCATGCCGCTGTCAGTCGGCGTAATCCCCAACACGCGGCAGCCATGGCCCTGATCATGCGGGAACGCATCGATCTCCCCCTTCGGAATGATCGCGTACGCTGCATTCAACGGCGCCCTCTTACCCTCAAGTCTTAGGACATCAAACGCCGAGCTCATGTCCCCGACATTCGGAACCTTATCGTCCGCGGGTCCCAGGTGTTCCTGCCCAAACTTCTCCTTGCCAATCTCTCGCCCGCGCTCTTCATCGGGAAGATCGGCCAGCGGAATCAGCGTGAACAGCTCATCCACAAACTTGATGACCGAGCTGTGTTCGGTCGGCACATGCGAGACGCCATGTGCCACCGCATACGGCGAGATCACCAGCGCAGGAATCCGCGGCCCCTGTTCCAACGGCAATCCTGCCGCATCGTACGAGCGTATCCTCGGCCGGGCATGGTCATACTCACCATCGGACTCATCATAAGTAATGATGATGGCGCTCTGGCTCCAGTAAGGGCTTGCGGCAATCGCATTAATCTCTTCGGCCAGCAACGCCTCACTGACTTGAGAATCCGAGTAGCCCGGATGATCGTCGTTCCCATAAAACACCGTCGCCAGCCTCGGATTCGGATCTTGCGGCTTCCAGCCTTCAATGTTCCCGTAGCCGCCGCGAACATAAAACACTCCCGACGCAGGTAGCCGCTTCACCCTCACATCCCTAAAGAAATCGCTCAGCCCATGCATATGAGTCGTCGCCAGCGGGTTGTTCGCGACATACCCAAAGTATTGCGGCGCGTTATGATGCGCGACGTATCCATCATGCGTCGCCTTCGCATCTGGATCGTTCTTCTCACGATCATACCCCTGCTGGTACCAGCCCCAGTTCACCGCGCTCACCCCGTGCCCCGCAATCTTTTCGATGTCCTCCTGCACATCCGGTAAATCAAATGCCGGATCATAATCCCTTGCCGTCGTCTTCTTGATCGTGCTCCCCATAAACGAGAGCGGCAGACTCGCAAACGTAAGGTTCTTCGACACGCCTCCGAACGTATGCAGGGCTTGCGGTTGTTTTAACTGAACCGCTGTGTCCAGCGCGGATCCCCAGTAAGGCTGCGGGTCGGACAGCATGGGAACCGTGGCCCCCGTTCCAATGCCGCCAGTCGCCGCCTGGTCTGGATGCAGCATCCACTGCGTCTCGCCGCCCTGCCCCGCAATCATCGCAATCGCATTCGGCGTCGACGGCCCAACAATCGTATCCATGAAGTGATCGAACAAGGTAAACCGATCAGCATAGCGCCACAAGAATGGCACCGTGTCGCAGTCCACATGACTCATCACCAACTCGCCAAACTGTTTGCGCTCCAGGCTAGGAACCGCGGATGGCTTTCCGTTCACCAGCGTCACACCCTCTTCCGTCAGCGCATACCCGGTATTCTGGGCGACCCCATCCGCATCAAGCGCAATCTTGCGCACCGTGGCCACATGCGAGTGGTTCACCGAAGCAATATCCGCTGGATAAAGCGGTACCGTCTTGCCGGCTGCATCCGTCACCGTCGCTGGAATCTTGAACGGTGTCACCGTCCCCAACGTTCCATCCGTGTTCACAATCGTCTGTGTAAAACCCGCCACCTGCCCGGGAGCATACGGCCCATTCGGCCCGGCATAGAGTCCATCCGCCCCCGGATAACTCCCAAAATAAAAATCAAACGACCGGTTCTCCTGAAAAAGTACGAACACATATTTGATGTGCTGCCGAATCAGTTGCAGCTTCTCTTCGGCCGAAATCGCCGGTTCATTTGCCGCATCGATCATCTGCGCACTCACCACCGCGCTCGACTTCGGCGCAATTGTCACATCGGGAGTCGTACCCGCGGCCGCCTCCTGCGCCAAACCCCTGCCCATTCCCAACCCGCAAGCAGCGATCAGCAATGACCACCGACACATAGCCCTCAATTTCGCCATATCGCTAACTTATGCTGTCCTGCCGCACCGTTGCAAACCACCCATCAGGGCGCCCACCATCGCCATCTAGGCTTCCACCCCAGCTCACATCGCCGGATCGTATCGCTATAGTATGATTTTGGTTGCGTACTGGGCAGATGCAGCATATCCATCGACAATCGAAGGACAGCCCCGGCATCAGATTCCATTTCCCGCAGCTGGCAAACGATCGCGATGGCCTTCAACCATAACGGTCGAGCACACACCCGATTCATCCAGTAATCGGCAAAATTTAGTTCAGAAACATCGGAGTACACCCATGTCAAAAGGCGTCAACAAAGTCTTCCTCCTCGGCCGTCTCGGCAAAGACCCCGAAATTCGTACCACCGCTGGCGGTATGACCGTAGCCAGCTTCACTGTCGCCACCTCCGACCGCGTCAAGGGTCAGGATGGCCAGTGGACAGATAAAACCGAGTGGCATAATCTCGTCGCCTTCCAGCGTACCGCCGAAATCGTCCGCGATTATTGCAAGAAGGGTAAAGAGATCTTCGTCGAAGGCAAGATCCAGACGCGCTCCTGGGATGACAAGGAGTCTGGCCAAAAGAAATATCGCACCGAGATCCTCGTCAACGAACTCTCGCTGCTGGGCGGCGGCGCCTCCGAGGGCGGCGAACGCAGCAGTTCCTCCACCAGCTATTCCAGCGCGCGCCCTTCCTCCTCCACCCCCGCCTCAGCCCCCTCAAACGACTATGCTGACCAAGGAATCACGGACGAAGATATCCCTTTCTAGCCGCCGTCCGCTCATTCAACAATGGCCCTTCCACAAAACCCATAGAATATTGAGATACGCGCACCTTCGTTCCTCGCTATTTCTCAAAATATTCTCTGGATCTATATTCATGCGCTTCTCCCGATCACGTGCCGCTCTTCCCTTTGCGCTACTCTGCATTGCTTGCCCGGGCTGGGCTCAGAAGCACGATCTGGGATCCTCGCCTCCAACGGCCCCGCCCCTAAAGTCGATAGCAACACCCCAAACCGCGCCGCTCGCGGGCCCAACCCTCGGGACGCTGCAATTTTCCACTGTGAATCTAGCAGTCTCCGCGCCTCAAGCCCTTGCAACTCAGCTCCAGACATCTGACGACCGCGTCCGTACCGCCGCGCTGGCTGCCATTGGCGCGCCCGAGACGTATCTTGACCATGGCCATGTGCCCTTCCCCCACTCCGTGCGCCTCGATCTGCTCGCTCTCGGCACGTCCAATGAACTAGACGCAATCCTCACCGTTGAACTCGACCAGCACCTGGTCAGCGCCATCTTCATGCCGGAAGACGAACAATGGCACCGCGTCGCCACCGTCACCTATCCGACCAGCTTCACGAACACGTCCACCACGCCGTCCACCTTCCTTCGCGCCGATCGGGCTCTGCGTGAGCCGCAGAATTACTCCGCCGTCTTTCACTCCACCGCCGGCGGCCCCAACGGAGATGTCACTGACACCGAAGTTCACCTCCGCATCCTCAACGGCCGTCCTGTCATCACCACAAGCTTCGCCTCGAGCGAACGCACCTGCGACCCAACCCATCAGCATCCCTGCGACATTACTCAGCGCTGGCTGCAGCCGGATGCTACCGATCCCGAACATCGCTTCCTTCTCGTCACCGCGACAGGACACGCCAAGCCGAACGCTGCTGGCGACCCAATCGCCCGCGCGGAGGCCTTCGAGGAATCCCGCCTTCGCGACTTTTCCTGCCAGCCGTTCGCCTTCTCGGATACCTCCCTGCACTTCGAACCCAGCGGCCCCCCGGTTCCCTGTCTTGCTCCCCACGACCAGCCGCACGAGCAGCAACACGACCAGCCGCACGAGCAACCGTTACACTAGTGTCTGCATGATCGACGAAATCACATTTCGCCAAGAGTCCGATAAGGCCCTCGAGTCTCTGAAGCAGTCTCTCTTCCGTGCCGAGGAAGCAGGCGGCTTCGAGACCGACGAGAAGAACGGCGTCCTCAATGTCCTCTTCGAAGACGGCGCCGCCAAGTTTGTCTTCACGCCCAACACCCCGGTTCGCCAGGTGTGGATCTCTGCGCTCTCCACCTCCTACAAACTGGAGTGGAACGAAACCGCGCGAGCCTTCACCCTACCCAAGACCGGCGAAAACCTCCGCATCCTCACCGAGCGTCTCCTCCGCGAGCAACTCGACGATTCCAGCATCACCCTCACCTAGCCCCTCAAAACGTCTCTGCAGAAACGAACGCCCACGATGCCTCTTCTATCCGTCGCGATCGTCACCTTCAACGAAGAAGATAATCTCGCGCGCACCCTCGCCAGCGTAGCCTGGGCCGACCAGATCCTCGTCGTAGACTCCGGCTCGACCGATCGCACGGTAGAAATCGCCCGCAGCATCAACGCCACCGTCCTCGAGCGCCCCTGGCCCGGCTTCGCTGCCCAGAAGAACTTCGCCCTCACCCAATGCACCGGCGACTGGATCCTCTCGCTCGACGCCGACGAAGAACTCTCTCCCGAGCTACAGCAGCAAATTCGCCACACCCTCTCCTCGGCGCCCACCTTCGACGCCTTCTACCTCAAACGCCGCAACCTCTTCCTGGGTCGCTGGATCAAGCACGGTGGCTTCTACCCCGACCCCAAGCTCCGCCTCTTTCGCAACCGTCTCCCCTCACCGCCCCAATTCGAAGCCCGTCCTGTCCACGAAACCCTCCACTTCGCCGGCCCCACCGCGACGCTCGACGGCGACATCCTCCACCATGCCTACCCAACGCTCTCGCCCTACATCGAGCACATGGACCGCTACAGCTCGCTCGGCGCACAACTCCTCATCGACAAAGGTCGCACCAGCGCCAACATCTTCACTTTCTTCGCACGCATCGTGATCTTCCCCTTCTTCGGCTTCAAGTGGAATTATCTCTTTCGACTCGGCTTCCTCGACGGCCGCGAAGGCCTGCTGCTGAACCTCTACCACGCCTGCTACTCCAGTTGGAAATACGCAAAAGCATGGGAGCTCGCCCGCAAACCCCGCTCCTAAACCACCCGCCTTAATCCTTCTTGAGCCGATGCATCACAGCCGCGAAGCGCTCTGCATACTTCGCCGGCATCTCGCGCCGCTTCATATCCCGTCCCACCACAAAGTGCACGGTCTCGCCCTCGCACAACACCATCTCGTCCGCCGGTCGCACCACCACGTACCGAAACCGCACAATCGGCCCGCGCATACCCACCAGCGACGTCCTAACCACCAACTCATCGTCGTAACGCGCCGGCGCTTTATACCGCGCCGTCGCCTCGGCCACAGCGATCAGCGCGTCATGCTCCTGCTCCATCTCCTTGTAATCCATCCCCAACTGCCGAATGAATTCCACTCGCCCTACCTCGAACCAAACCAGGTAATTCGCGTGATACACCACGCCCATCTGGTCAGTCTCGGCATACCGCACCCGCACTCGCGTCTCGGCATAACCTTGCTCGATTACCTTTTCTAGATCGCTCATTCCTTCAGTCTAGAAGAAGCCAATCACCGCCCTTTCGAATATCGTCGCAGCGCTACTGCATTGCCACCCCAAAGCGCTTCTCCATCTCCGCGCTCATCGCGACCAAATGGTCCAGCGGCTCAATCTCCGGCAGCTCCGCGCCCAGCTCTTTTAGAGTTGCGAGCAATGTTTCCGTCGCCAAGTTTCCCACCATCACATCCTGCGCATAGGGATAGGCCCCATAGCCGCCAATGGTCGCATCGAATCGCCGGCATCCAGCCTCATACGCTGCCCTCACCTTCGCCGCCGCATCCTCGGGCCGTGCGCGTAAATGCACTCCAACTTCCAGTCCGTCATGCACATCCATCACCAGCCGCACCACATCTCTCACCAGGTCGGCAGACGCGGTTCCCGCCGTATCCGACAGCGACACCTGCGCCACGCCCGAGTCCACAAGCAGATCCACCGCGCTCACCACTTCGTCGATGTCCCACACATCTCCGAACGGATTCCCAAACGCCATCGCCACGTACGCCACCATGTCCTGACCACCCTTGTACGCAATCTCCCCAATCTGTTCCAGCTCATCCAGCGCCTCCTCCGGCGTCTGCCGCTGATTGCGCTCCAGAAACTGTGGCGAGATCGAGTAGGGAAACGCCAGCGTCGTCAGCCGACCGCTCTTCACCGCCCGTTCCGCGCCCTTCACATTCGCCACCAACCCGATCATCTCGATCTCTTCGGCCGCGTCCAGATACTCCAGCACCAGCTCCGAATCCGCCATCTGCGGCACAAACTCCTTCGACACAAATCCCACCGCATCCAGATGCGTGAATCCCGCGGCAATCAACGCCCGCAGGTACTCCGCCTTCACCTCCGGCTTCATCACCTTTGGCAGCGCCTGCCACGCGTCCCGCGGACTCTCGATAATCTTTATCAAATCCCTCATCAACTCTCAGCCCCACTCTTCGTTCTATTCATCCTTCGCATGCCCTTTCAGATGCACCGCCCGAAGTCTCGCCATCACGCCAGCACGAGCCTTTGCACAAAATAGTACGCTTATTCCTATGCAACTCCGTCATACCGACGCACTCCTCGTCATCGACATGCAGTTGGACTTTCTCCCGGGCGGCGCCCTGGCCGTCGCCAACGGCGATGCCATCCTCCCCGGCATCAACGCCCTCGCCGCTCGCTTCGACCACGTCATCCTCACCCAGGACTGGCACACCCCCAACCACATCTCCTTTGCCAGCACCCACGGGCTTCTCCCCTTTACCGACACGGTCGAAACGTCATACGGCACCCAGCATCTCTGGCCGAACCACTGCATCCAGGGCACGCGCGGCGCTGACCTCCATCCCGATCTCAACATCCCCCACGCCGAGCTCATACTCCGCAAGGGCTTCCGCAAAAACATCGACAGCTACTCCGCCTTCACCGAAAACGATCAGCAAACCCCCACCGGTCTCGCCGGCTACCTTCGCGAGCGCGGCCTCACCCGCCTCTTCTTCACCGGCGTCGCTTACGACTTCTGCGTCGGCTTCTCCGCCCTCGCCGCCGCCCGCCTCGGCTTCAAATCCATCGTCATCGAAGACCTAACCCGCGCTGTCAACCTCCCCACCACCGTCGACACAACGAACGCCGCCTTCGCCTCTGCCAGCGTTCAGCGCATCTCATCCTCAGAGTTGAAAACCGAATGACCTCCGAACCCATCACCGACCAGGCTGCATGGCCCGAAGCCCTCGCCACCGTCACTGCCTGTCGCTACGACGTCGGCGCTGGCCGCGCGCTCGCATTCGGCCTTCCCACCAGTAAACACTTCCGCATCTCCTACAACTACTTCGTAGACGACGAGATCCACACTGGCGAGTTCGCCTCCGATAAAGCCATCCCCCAAAGCACCCTCTTCCCCATCCGCTACAACCCCGACGCTCCCCACCAGAACTCCCACGACGCCTCCACCGCGCCCCAAACCTCCCGCGCCCCGCTGCTCACCATCGGCATCATCGGTTCCCTCTTCCTCTCCATCGCCTGGTTCGCCATCCTGCGTGGCTGCCACTAGCCGCGCTTCACGCATCGGCACTCCCGCTGCATACCCACGAATCCCTAAAGCCCCAACTCCGCCGCATGCCCCTGCATCGCGCTGAGGCAGTTCCCAATGTGCTCCTCCAACGGAATCTCCAACAACTCCGCTCCCCGCGTAATATCCTCGCGCTTCACCGCACGCGCGAACGCCTTGTCCTTCATCTTCTTCTTGACTCCCGCGACCTCCACCTCCGCAATCGCCTTGCTCGGCTTCACCAGCGCGCATGCCGTAAGAAAACCAGCCAGCTCATCGCTCGCAAAAAGCGCCTTGTCCAGATGTGTTTCCGGCAACACGCCCGAGTAATCCGCATGCGCCAGGATCGCGTGCAGCATCTCCTCTGGCCAGCCCTGCTCCCGCAAGAACTTCACGCCCACAAACGGATGCTCTTCCGGCGTCGGATACCGATCGTAATCGAAATCATGCAGCAGCCCTGCGCATCGATAGATCTCCGCAAACTTCGCGGCCTCCTGTCCAGTCAATCCCAGCCGCTCCGCCTCGCGCACTCCATAGCTTTCTGTGCAGCGTGCTACCGCCAGCCCGTGCTTAATAAGTGACGGATTCGTCGTCCACTCTCTCAGCAGCGTTTCCGCTCGCCCCGATCCAAACATTTCGCTCACTGGCAGCTCCGCTCTTTACTCATCAGCCTTACGCCGTCGAAATCTATGTACCACCTTGGTTCACTTCCACTTTTCTACCACTTTTTTGGTGGAATCACCGGCAATACCCCTTGACTCTTCCGACACCCAGTGTCACTCTAAGCACATCGCTTGCCTTCGTTATCGGACGCAAGCGATCGGTGCCCGCTCTGGCAGCCGTCCGCATTACACAACTTATGGCAACCTTTATCGCGCAGGTCAGCGCAATGGATGTCCAGCCGCAGGCTGCTTCTGACAGCACAGCTGAAACGTCCGTATTCGAGGTCCCGCAACGTGAAGTTCTGCGCTGCGAAGCCTGCAAGCTGGTGCAATTCCGCACCGCTTCAGACACCTGCCGTCGCTGCAAGAAGTCTTTGCTGCCCGAGCCTGCCAAAGTCCAGCCCGTCATTGCGCTGGTTTTGGATACCCCACCCGAAGCTCACGAATCCGGCCCGCAGGTAGCTACCGCCGTGCGCGATCTTCGCCACGTCCGCAACCTCTCGCAGCGCCAGCTCGCCGCGCGTATGGGAGTGCCCCGCACCTATATCTCCAAAATCGAGAATGGCAAGGCCATGCCGACCCTGTCCTCGCTCGATCGCCTCGCTCGCGCCCTGCAGGTGGACATCTCCGCCCTGCTCCGCGACGCGCCCACTCGCCACCGCGACGAGACTGCGGTTCTGCTCAACGATCCCTTCCTGGCCGAGGTAGCCAAGTACACCTCGCATCTCACCTCGACCCAGAAGTCGATCTTCCTTAACCATGTCCGCGAGCTCTCCCAGAGCCGCAACCGCCGCATGGCCTAATAGCCGTTCAGCGTTATCGTACCTCCTGGCGTCGCATCCCTCGTTCTTATGGACGAGCGCTGCGACGCCTCTCCGCATTTAGTGCATCCTAGTCAAAATAGAGTGCCTCTTTTGGCCGGTTTTCGGCTTCAGGTTCCCTACTTCCCGCTTTTCAGCTATCGTCTTTCTTAAGAGTCCATCGTGCGCGAACCCTCTTCCAGCCGCGTCTATCATCGCTCCAACCGGGCCCACGAACTTACGCCCGAGGAGCGCGCCGTGTACGACACGCTCGATCCCGCGCGCATGCCGCAGCACGTCGCCATCATCATGGACGGCAATGGTCGATGGGCCGGTAAACGCGCCCTCAAACGCTTCCTCGGCCATCAACAGGGCGCCGAGTGCGTACAGTTTGTCGTCGAGACCACCTCCCGCATCGATCTTCCCTGGATCACCCTCTACGCCTTCTCGCTCGAAAACAACCTGCGCCGCCCGAAGAACGAAGTCAACTTCCTCATGAAGCTGCTGCGCAACTACCTCATCTCCAACGTGAAGCGGATGAACGACAACAATATCCGCATGGCCTACATCGGCCGCACCCATGAGCTTCCCCAGGAAGTCCAGGACACCATGCAGTGGGCCTCCGAGCAGACCGCCAAGAACACCGGCACCACCCTCACCCTCGCTCTAAACTACGGTGCCCGCTCCGAGATCGTCGACGCGGCGCGCACCCTCGTCCACAAGCTCATCGCCGAAGCCCACCAGCGCGGCATCTCCGTCGAAGACATGCTCGCCGCCGAGGGTGTCGATGACGCCATCAAGTCCCGCATCGACGAGCCCGACATCTCCTCGGCTCTCTACACCGCGCACATGCCCGACCCCGACCTCGTCATCCGTACCTCGGGCGAGCAGCGCATCTCCAACTTCCTCCTCTGGCAGATCGCCTACGCCGAGATCTTCGTCACCGACCGCCTCTGGCCCGACTTCCGCGGCCTCCACCTCCTCGAAGCCATTGCCGACTACCAGCACCGCGAGCGCCGCTTCGGCGGCCTCGGCGAATCCTCCGACGAATCCTTCTCCGACACGCTTCCTTCCCCAACAGAATCTCCGGCCGAACTGGCCCGCCGCTAGTGTCACGAACTCGTAGAGAATCTGATTAGAGTCCTCCATGCGAATCTCTCCTGCTACTCCTGTTTCCCTTTATCCGACCCCTCCCGATATATGCTTGAATCAGAAAACTCTTCAAACAGCCGGTTGAGATCCCCTCTCGCCCGGCACAGTGCTTTAGCGTCGGCTTATGACACTCGGGACAGATTCCACGGAGGCGGCATGAAATTATCCGTATCGATCGCTACACGGACCCCAGCACGGACCGCAACAGCGTTCGCATCCCTTGGCCTCACCGTGGTTCTCGCTCTCGCCGGTTGCTCCGGCGATGGCACCACCTTCGGCGATACCGACGGGGCTCCCACCACCGGCGTCTACGTCATTCAGAACTCGCCGGCCCCTGCCTCCGGTTCCATCGCAAAGGCCACCAGCACCGCCGCCGCCACCGGCACCATTCTCCAGTTCTCCACTTCCGCTTCCGGCGCCTCCACCCCCGTCTCCACCATCGCCAACCTCAATGTGACCTCGCTCGCCTTCCTCGCCGTTGACGGCACCGGCGACATCTACACATCCGCCACCGAAGGCACCACCGGCAGCTCCATCCTCGAATTCCCCGTCAACTCCTCCAACAACGCCCAGCCCACCCGCGGCATTCCGTTCAACACCACCACACAAATCAGCGCGCCGAACGGCCTCGCCGTTGACGCAGCCAGCAACATCGCTCTGCCAGAGGCAAGCGGTGGCGTAGCGATCTTCTCCTCCACCGCCAACGGCTCCGTCGCGCCCTCCGACTACATCACCGGAGGCGGCGCCTCCACGCTCGTCAACCCCACCGCCGCCGCAGTCGATACCAACGACAACCTCTACATCGTGAATTCGGGCGAAAGCGTTGCGAACCCCATCGTCGTCTTCAACACAGCCTCGACCGGTGCTCCCATCCGCTCCATCGGCGGTCCGCTCACAACCATGGCCGCGGGCTCGCCACAGGCCATCGCCACCGATGCTGCCGGCAATCTTTACGTTGCCAACGTAGTCTCCGGCGTCTCCAGCATCCTCATCTTCGAGCCCACTGCCACCGGCAACACGCCTCCCCTGCGCGACATCACCGGCAGCAACACACTCCTCGGCTGTGTCGGCGGCATCGCCCTCGACAACGCAGGCTATCTCTACGTCGTCTCCGTACCCACCTGCGGCAGCACCGCGAGCCCAACGGTCCTGAAGTTTTCCACCATCGGCGACGGCAACATTGCTCCTGCCGCCAGTTTCACTTCATCCACCTGGACCAACGCCGACCCCACCCTCTCCATCGCGGTCTACGGAGCAGCGCAACCTTCCGCTCCATAAATAATTTTCGAAACCACCGCAACTAAATAAATCTTTTCGAAGCAGAGTCTTTCCGTCGCGCCTTTCGTTCTCTGAATCAGTTGGCATGCACATTTGCTAGCAGCCAACCCATAGAGGCTCGACCATGAAACCTGCAGGTAGTACTACTCTCCATCAAGCTCTGCGTACGATCGCAGCTGTTCTCGCCTTCGCCATACTCTTCAACCAAAGCGCCCGCGCCGCCACCATTCATCAACTCGCCGCGGCCGCCCAAACCCCGCAAGCTCCTCCCCCGCCTCAAGCTCCCGCCCCATCGCAAGCTCCCGTTCCCACCCAGATCGCCGCAGCTCGCACCATCTTCCTCGTCAACAACGGCGCCGACGCGAACTTTCCCATCACCGCCCAGGACTCCTACAACCGCATCTACTCAGCCCTCCAAGCCTGGGGACACTTCCAACTCGTCAGCTCCCCCGACCAGGCCGACCTCGTCTTCCAGCTCCGCAGCATCGCACCCATTACCGGAGTCTACGGCGATCGCACCGGCGCCTACGCCATCAACAGTCCCGCCTTCCAGCTCGCCATCAAAGATCCCAAATCCAACGTAACGCTATGGACCATCAACTCTCCGGTTGAAGTTGCGGGCCGCAAAGCAGCCCGCGCCCATTGGCTCGATATCGCCGTCACCAACCTCGTCAGCCGCGTCAAGGTCCTCGCCAGCCAGCCACTCAGCCAAACCGAAACCGCTGACCTCAGCACGTATCCCCACTACCATGGCAAGGGATTTGCTTTCGCGCTCATCGGCATCACCCTCGGCGCCGCCGTCGCTACCGGCCTCATCATGAAGCACGAGTTCGACAACAAGGTAGCCAACCAGAACGCCGCTCTCTGCGCGCAGAATCCGTTTTTCTGCAGCCTCCCCACACCCTAACCCCGTCGCTGCGTATGCCTCAGGACAGCCTCAGGTAAGTGGTATACGCAGCGTCCCCAATCTCCGTGAACGGCACCAGCGTCAGCGGCGCCTGGCCCGTCTCAATCACCCACTCCGTACTCCCGTTGCGCCGCGCTCCCAGCACCTGCTTCCGCGTCAGCGAAGGCTGCGATTCGGTCTTCGCAAACAGCATCAGCGGCCCCTGCATCAACGCCACAACCTCAGGATGCGACGCATCAATCGCCTCCACCCTTAGCTTCGACGGCAACTCCAACTCCACCACATCGCCGCTCTTCCATGTCCGCCGAACCACCGCAAATCCCTTCGTCACCTCGAGCGCCACCGCCCGTCCATTCACCGCAACCCGCGCTCCGTCTGCCCATGCCGGAATCCGCAGATGCAGCGCAAACGTCTCCGGTCGCGGTGCCGTCATTCGAAACTCCACCGCATCGCTCAACGGATATGTCCCCATCTGCTCCATCTGGATCTGGTTCGCTCCAACATTCCATCGCAGCACCGACGGGATATACAGGTTCACCCACACCGCACCCAGCTCCTGTAGATAACTATTGATGCCGTAGTCCGTCGCCACCTGCGGCAGCGTACCCGCGCAACACGCCCAGTTGCCGTCGTGATACACCCGGCGCCCCGCGTAGTTGTAATCGGAGTAGTAGTACGTGCTTCCATCCGCCTTCAACGGCCGCGCCCCCAGCACCGTGTTGTACATCACCCGCTCCATGCTGTCGCCATATTTTCCGTCACGAGTCGCGCGCAACAGATAGCGAGTCAGCTTCATATGCGCATACGATCCGCACGGCGTCTCAAAGCTGTGATGCGTCTTCGTCAAGCTCTCATACAGCGCGCTCGAACCCGTAGCCTGCAGCGTCTCGTCCGGCCCCCATCCGCCCGTCGCAAAGCTCTGCGCCTGCAGAATCTCAAACCCGTTCCGCGCCGCCTCCAGGTGCTCCACGCTTCCATCTACCAGGTAAGCCTGCATCGCCGAGCACAGCGAATTCACATAGCTGTAAGCATGTTTGTGTGCCAGCGCATTCTCTCCATGCGCCAGCGGAACAAACGTCGAATCATTCAAATATTGCCGAGCCAGCTTGCGATAGCGCGGCCCCGCTCCCATCCCATACACCAGGTAGAGATTCTCTGACATCGTGTAACTCTCGTCCCAGCCCCACGAGATATCTCGATTCGGCCGCCACGCAACATCGTGTTCCACGGCATGCCCCGGGATCACCTGCACCACCGCATTCGTGCTCGCATCCAATAGCCGGAAAGCATCCGGATCCTGCACCAGCCGATGCGAGTCCATCAGCCCGCATACGAACTTGTCGTAGCAGTACGCCGGAAACCGATTCACATCGTAATAGCGAACGCCAATCGTCTCAGAAAACGACCGGTTCAACTGCAACACCTTATCCCGCGACGACGTATCGCCGGTCATCCCATAATTTCGCGCCAGCGCAGAAACCCACTGCCCATAGTTACAACCCGGCGCAAATCCCACTTTGTCCGTGCGATAGTTGTAATCCTTCCGATACGAATACCAGCCCCCAAGTTCTTCACCCGGTGCCGGAAACCCCGCCATCTCCCGCAGCGGTTTCAGAAGGCTATCGTTGCTGATGCCCATCAGAATCCCCTGCGTGTTCTCCACCTGCGCGAGGTGCGGCGCGCTCCTCAGCGTAACCTGCTGATACCCAACCTCCATCAACGGCCGCTCTCCCACTGCATCCAACGCGAACCCGCGCCCATGCAATCCCGACCCCGCAGCAGCCAACCCCGACACTTGCAAAAAACGCCTTCGCGATACCCGACCATTCATCACACGAATCCTCCCAGCGGTGACCCGGCTGCACAGTTCACCGTAAGCAAGGAATTGTAGTCCGTCCACACCACCCCTGGTCGCATCCAATCCCCCGCGCCCGTTCCCACTCTCACCTGTCCCTCTCGACCATGTATCCTCAACAAGGCACATGAAGCGAATCCTCACAGCAATCGTCCTCATCGCACTCGTCGCAGCCCTGGTCTTCTTCGGCAAACTCTGGATGGTCACGCTTTTTGCCGCCATCGTCGCCGGGCTAGCTGCACTGGAGTTTCGCACCCTCGCGCGCGCCGGCGGCTATCCCATCCCGCTCTGGTGGACTGTCGCTGCGATCGCGCTTTTCTTTCTCGCTGCCTTCCGTCGCCCGATGGATACCTTCACCATCGTCGCCTTTACAACCTTCATCCTCTTCGCCGTAACTGTATTCTGTTCGCCGCTCGAGGGTGTCCTTGGGCAAACCTCCGCCGGCGTGCTCCTGCTCATCTACGTCGCGTACCCGCTCATGCTTCTCCCGCAGATCTTCAACGAAGAGAATGGGGTGGCCCTTCTTTTGTTTCTCTTCCTCTGCGTCTGGTCGGGTGACATCGCCGCCCTCTACATCGGCAAACGGTTCGGCCGCCACAAGTTCGCGCCCCGCCTTTCGCCAAACAAAACTTGGGAAGGCGCCATCGCCTCAGTGCTCGCTTCGTG